>Ga0075154_10003399_pt1 | contig 10081 bp, 10 predicted proteins | sample JI71714BDNA_FD_70965 | JGI IMG/M metagenome (GOLD analysis project Ga0075154, IMG submission 70965) | Wastewater effluent complex algal communities from Wisconsin, to seasonally profile nutrient transformation and Carbon sequestration -... | ecosystem: Engineered > WWTP > Effluent > Algae...
GGCGCATCCGAGGCGGCAGTGACCGCAGCGGGCAGCATCAGCACCACAGCAGAGCAGACAAAGATATAGATAATCCCTGCCGAGCCAGTCCCCAGCAAGGTTGCGCGCGGCACCGTGCGTTCGGGATCGCGGACCTTGTCGGCGGGAACCGTTGCGGTCTCCAGCCCCAGCATTGCCCACAATGTCAGGATGGTCGCGGCAGAAATCTGTGCGAGGTTGATCTCTTCGGCGCGGAATGGACGGATTGCCGAGGTGCCATCGCTTACCAGTACATAGGCGGCAAGGCCTATCACCGCGATCAGCGGGATCAGTTTGACGATGGTTGATACCAGCTGCACCTGGCCCGCGAGCTTTGCCCCCTTCAGGTTGATCAATGTGAAGAACCACACCACCACCAGCGTCGCTGCCACCGACCAGCCGGTTGCTTTCAGCGCGGGGAAAAGCTCACTCAAATAGCTGACTGCGCCGGTAGCAATCGCCGCGTTACCGACCCACATTGATATCCAATAGGCCCAGGCAATGGCAAAGCCCGCACCGGGACCAAAGGCCGCCTTGGCATAGGCATAGGGGCCACCGGCATGGGGCAGCGCGCGGGCGAGGCGCGCGAAGACGGCGGCCACGCACATCGCGCCTGAAACGGTGATCAGCCAGCCAATCACCGAATTCCAACCAAGCGGGGCAAGGCTGGCGGGAAGCAGGAATACCCCCGAGCCGATCATGCTGCCCATCACCAGCGCGAGCGCCATCCATATGCCCATTGGCGGCTTTGCGGCGTTGTTGTGCTGGTTCGCCATATAATCCTTACCCCTTGTCCCTGCGACAGGGGTCGCATGGCCTGCGATTGGGGTCAAGCAATGTGGATGCGGCGCGGTGAAAGGCGCTTTTCATTTCAGCTGCGGTCTGGCAGCATCGCCTTGAGACAGGAGAGGACAATATGGCGGAATTTGAACTGGTTGCCGATGGCTTACGCTTTCCCGAAGGCCCGGTGTGGATGCCTGATGGCAGCATCATCCTGACCGAAATAGAGGCCGGGCGGATCAGCCGGGTTTTTCCCGACGGCAGCCGGACGACCGTGGCAGAGACCGGCGGCGGTCCCAATGGTCTGGCGCTCGGTCCCGATGGCAAGCTCTATTGCTGCAACAATGGCGGATTCAACTGGAGCAGAAATGGTGATTTTCTCGCTCCGCACGGCATTGCTGACACCTATTCGGGCGGGCGTATAGAACGGATTGATATCGAAACCGGGGCGGTCGAAATTCTGTATAAATCTGGCGATTTCGGCTGTGTACTGCGCGGACCCAACGACATCGTCTTCGACGCGCATGGCGGCTTCTGGTTCACCGATCATGGCAAGGAAGATTACAAGACGCGTTGCCACGACATTGTCGGCATTTTCTATGCCAAAACCGATGGCAGCCTGCTTGAGGAAGTGATCTTCCCCTCGCAAAACCCCAATGGCATTGGCCTGTCGCCCGATGGTAACAGCCTTTATGCCGCCGAAACCTACACCTGCCGGTTGATGAAATTCAACATTACCGCACCCGGCAAGGTGGACGAGGCGGGCGGGCCCGGTGGCCCCGGTATCCCTCTCTATCGTCCCGCAGGCTGGAAATTTTTCGACAGTCTGGCCATGGAGGTCAATGGCAATATCTGCGTGGCAACCATCGGGGAATGCGGGATTTCGGTCGTGTCGCCGCATGGAGAACTGGTCGAATTTGTCAGTACTGACGATATTTTCACCACCAATATCTGCTTTGGCGGGCCCGATATGCACGATGCGTGGTTGACATTGTCGGGCAGCGGGCGGCTGGTGAAAACCCGCTGGAATCGTCCGGGTTTGAAGCTGCATTATTGAAGGGAATGCCATGCCGCGCGCGCACCGAGAATCCCACGTCGTTGACCGCATCGGCTGGCTGCGCGCTTCGATCCTTGGGGCGAATGATGGCATTGTCTCGACTGCCAGCCTAATCGCCGGTGTCGCGGCGGCGGGGGCAACGCAGAACAGCATATTGATCACGGGTATCGCCGGGCTGGTTGCCGGTGCCATGTCGATGGCGGCGGGCGAATTTGTCTCGGTCAGCTCGCAGGGCGATGCGGAGAAAGCCGATATTGCCCGCGAAACAGCCGAATTGGAAACCCAGCCCGAACTGGAACGCGAGGAATTGACCCGCATTTACGAAAAGCGCGGGCTGGACCGAAAGCTAGCCGAACAGGTTGCCGACGGACTGATGGCCAAGGATGCGCTTGGGGCGCATTTGCGCGACGAACTGGGGCTTACCGAGGAAATGTCGGCGCGTCCCATTCAGGCAGCGCTGGCATCGGCGGCGAGCTTTGCGGCGGGTGCGGCCTTGCCGCTGGTGATGGTGCCACTGTTCGCGGGCCCGTCGTTGACATGGATAGTCACTGGCGGTTCGGTAATTGCGCTGGCGCTGTTGGGCGCGGTCGGAGCAAAGGCAGGCGGCGCGCCAATCGGTAAAGCTGTATTGCGGGTGACCTTCTGGGGAGCCTTTGCGATGGCAGCAACCGCAGCAATCGGCTCGCTATTTGGAACAACGGTAGGATAATTTCGATGACACATTCAACCTGGGCGATCGACATCGATCGCGATGATATTACCAGCACCGAAACCGTTGCTGCCGAATCCGAAATCGGACCGCACGAGATTCTGGTCCAAATCGACAGCTTTGCGATGACCGCAAACAACATCACCTATGGCGTGTTTGGCAAACCTTCTGGCCTGTTCGGCAATGATCAGGGCTATTGGGATTTCTTTGCCGAGCGCGCCGCGCCGGGGCGCCTGCCGGTTTGGGGATTTGCCACCGTGCTGGTCAGCGATATAGAGGGCGTGGCCCCTGGCGACCGTTTCTATGGCTATTACCCGATGGCAAGCCATGCGGTGCTGATCCCGGGCGAGATAAGCGATAGCGGCTTTACCGACGTGACCCCGCGCCGCACCACATTGCCGCCGATTTACAACCGCTATCAACGCGTTGATGCGATCCCCGATTACCGCGCGGAGCATCACGACCTGTGGCCGGTCTATCGCCCCCTGTTCCTCACCGGCTGGCTGATTGCCGATCAGTTTGAGGATGACGACGATTATGGCGCGGAGCAGGTGCTGATCGCCAGCGCGTCGAGCAAAACCGCGATTGGCCTTGGTCACGCCATGAAGCAACGGGCCAACCGTCCGCGCACCATCGGCCTTACCAGCGCGGCCAACAAAGAGGGTCTGGTGGCGCTGGGCATCTATGACGAAGTCGTCGCCTATGACGACATTGGCACGTTGATCGACCCCGGTAAGGCCGCCGCTCTGGTCGATATGGCTGGCAATGGCGCAGTGACGCGCGCGGTGCATGAGCATTTTGGCGAGCAACTCAAATATTCGATGGTCGTTGGCAAGTCGCACTGGGATGCCGTGGGTGAGGGAGGGACATTGCCCGGACCCGTGCGCCAAGGATTCTTCGCCCCCGGCCGTAGCCAGAAACGCGTTGTCGACTGGGGACCAAAGGATTTTGCCGAACGGATCGGTGCGGCCTGGTTGGGCTTTATGGAAATTGCCCCGTCGCTGGCGCAAATCGAGAAGCGCAGCGGAGCCGAGGGAGCACTTGCGGCCTATCATGAGGTGCTGTCGGGCAAAGCCGATCCAAAAGTCGGGCTGGTGATTGAGCCGTAAATTTGCCCTTTCGTCCATCTACCGGTAATATTTGGCTGCTATGGTTAATCCATAACAGCGATGGAGCTTTGGATGGATTTCGTCCGCCACTATCGGGAACATGGTTATGCGATTGTCCGCAGACTGGTCTCGCGTGCCGAACTGGCGCGACTGGGTGACGCGGCTGACGCGGTGCACCGCGAAGGATTGAATCACGGCAAAAGCTTCCGCCACGGCAATCTGCATTATCGGCTGGAGGCCGGCGAAGTGCGGATGGTGCAGTGGCCGTCCTATCATAATGATGTGCTCGCCGATTTCCGCATCGACCAGCGCATTTTGCAACTGCTCGAGCCTTTGATCGGGTGTGATCTCAAACAGATCATCAATCAGGTGCATTGGAAAAAGCCCGGAGGGCGCGGCAATTTTGCCTATCATCAGGATTCGCGGTTTCGCAAACCCGACCATGCCTATCGCAATCTGGGCGAGGCCTATGTGCAAACGGGCCTCGCGATCGATCCGCACGATCCGCTGAGTGGCGGCATGAAGATTTTACCGGGCAGCCATTTGCGCGGTTCGGTTGATATCGACAAGCTGGGTGTCGAAATGGGCGATGCACCGCAAGAGGCGTTGCTGGAGGCTGCCGGCTTCGACCCCGCCGGACTGATCGACGTTGAACTGGAACCGGGTGATTTCGCATTGTGGAGCCCCTATCTGATCCATGGCTCTGGCACCAACAATGCCGACCATTTCCGTCGTTTCTATATCAACGGCTATGTCCGCGCAGAAGATTGCGACCGGGGCGAATGGGCATTTCGCGAAGGCGAGCCGGTGCCGCTGGGTGGCAAACCCGCGCTTGTGCATTATGAACAATTGTTCGAAAGGCCAGAACCGCACTATCTGTGAATCGGCTTACCCAACCTGCTTTTCCAGCCACTGCTGAACATATCCGACCGGATCGTCTGTTTCTGCGGCAACGCGAATATCCGGAGCAATGCCCACACCGTCAATGGGCTCATCAGGCAAACGCATCGAACGCGAACTTGACCATTTGAACAGATATTTGCCCGATGGTGTCAGCGTTTGCAGCTGGTTTGAATAGTCGATAATACCGGCACTGTTTCCGCCAAAAGTCGTAACCTTTCGGCTTTGCCGTGCATCCAGAACGAATTGGTCACCGCTTGAACCTGCGCCAGTGATGATTATGGCAACACGCCTTGGATTGGCACGGATGTCAGGACAGGTCTGGATTGAAAAAGGGCGCTCGCCAGTCGTTGCCCATTTTGCCGTTGGCTGCACCCGCATGTTCGATACCAGACTATTGATCATTGGTCGGAATGACTCTGGGAAATCAGGTGCATTCGCCAATGTCTCGTAAAGGTCTGCGTTGCGCTTTGAGACCCTGAATTCGACGCCTATCGAATAAATAGACCTCGAACAAATCCATTTCATAAGCTCCGCATAGGATGCATCAGACCCGCCGCTATTGTTTCTCAAATCGATGAGTAAATTGGGTGTTGTGGCAAGTTTCTGGCTGTTTTCGGACAATAGCTTTTCAATTGTTTCGCGATTTCCATTTTTAAAATTGGGAAGCCTTAGCCACAAGGTTTCGGGTGACAGCGCACGCAGGAAAAAATCTTTTGAAGGGACGATGCGGTCAATGGTGACTGCTGGCTCGGGCCATATGCGTTTCCAAAGGCTACTGATCGAATCAAATTCCATCAGCGATGCTTTTGCTTGAAAACGTGCCTCTCCCTGCTTTTCGTCGTGATTGCGAAAGCGAAAGGTCGATTGCCATTTTCCATCTGGCGATTGTGTGAGATTGAACTTAACCTGCCCTGGTGTCCAGCTTGGCGCCAGACTGGCCAAGATGATGCCGACAAACTGTGTTCTATTTTCGGGGTCTGGTACCACAGCGACGCGATAGGTGCCGTCAAGCGTTTCCCAAATACCTTGCGGCACCCGCAAAGCTTTGATTTTTTTGGCGGTGCCTTCTTCGATCGGTACGAAACGCCCAGTTTCGGCCAATGTGCGTTCTTTTGCGGCTTCATCGGCGGAAGGTGGCGCCGGTGGTGGCTGACTTGGCCCGGAATCGAATGCCAAATGGCCGTCCTTGAACCAACCCAACAGGTCCCACATGGTGTCAAATAGCTTGTCGGGGTGTTCGGCAACTAACGCGCGGTATCGGACAACATCGGCTTCAAATGTCGCCAGCTTGTCGCCTGCAGTCTTGTCGGGAAAGCCTGCATAGTCCGTTCGGAGGCTGTCCACCACAAAATCGAAATCGCGTAGTGCTTCGTCGGCTGGCGACTGCGCCGAGGCAGAGGTCGCCAGTACGAACAAACTGAGCAAAAAATACCGGGCTACACGCATCGAATTTCTCCCCGCAATAACACCTCTATCGCCCTACTTCTAAGGAGATTGACGACAAGATTTTTGCGACCAATCAACGAGTAGGTTTGACGAACTTCCGATTCTCGGCTCTTAATGTGTCATGGCGGAAATCACTCATATCATTTTCGATTTTGGCGGGGTCATTACCTCTTCGCCTTTTGACGCCTTCAACCGGATGGAGGCCGAACGCGGGTTGCCGCACAATTTCGTCCGGCAGGTCAATGCCAGCAATCCCGACAGCAATGCCTGGGCCAAGTTTGAACGGGCGGAGATCAACGGAACTGCCTTTGACGCGTTGTTCGCGGCCGAGGCAGAAGCATTGGGGCATAGCCTCGACGGCGCATCGGTGCTGGCCTGCCTGTCAGGCGATGTCCGCCCCGCAATGGTTACAGCGTTGGATCGGTTGAAAGAAGAAGGCTTCGGTCTTGGTTGCATCACCAACAATGTGCCTGCGGGAAAGGGTGCAGGAATGGCCGGGAGCGCCGAAAAGGCAGCATTGCTGGCCGACATATTTGCGCGTTTCGACCATGTAGTCGAAAGCTCAAAGGCGGGCATCCGCAAACCCGACCCGCGCATTTACGCGATGATGTGCGAGGCGCTCTCGGTTCCGCCCGAAGCCTGCATCTATCTCGACGATCTCGGCATTAACTGCAAACCGGCAGCCGCCATGGGGATGGCGGCGATCAAGGTGAGCAGCGGCGAACAGGCGTTGGCGGAACTGGGTGCTTTGTTGGGAATGGAGTTTGCGCTGTAGGCAACCCTCGCATCGCTTGAAGTCTCGGCATCTTGGCGCTAATCGCGGGGCGATCTCCCAACCTGTGACAAGGTGCCTTCCACATGAAAAAACTCTTTCCCAATGCCACTGCCGCGCTTGACGGCATATTGCGCGATGGCATGCTGATTGCCTCGGGCGGTTTCGGCCTGTGCGGCCTGCCTGAAAGGCTGCTCGACGCGGTGCGCGATAGCGGGGTGAAGAACCTGACCTTTGCTTCGAACAATGCCGGCATCGACAATGAAGGCATTGGCAAGCTGCTGCGCACCAAACAGGTGACAAAAATGATCTCCTCCTATGTCGGCGAGAATAAGGAATTTGAACGGCAATATCTGGCGGGCGAGCTGGAAGTCGAATTCTGCCCGCAAGGCACGCTCGCTGAACGGATGCGCGCGGGCGGGGCGGGTATTCCCGGTTTTTACACCAAAACCGGCGTCGGCACGCAGGTTGCTGAGGGCAAGGAGGTCAAGGTTTTCGATGGTGAGGACTATATCCTCGAACGCGGAATCTTTGCCGATCTGGCGCTGGTCAAGGCATGGAAGGCCGACGAAAGCGGCAATCTGGTCTTCCGCAAGACCGCACGCAATTTCAACCAGCCCGCCGCTACTTGTGGCAAGATCTGCGTGGTCGAGGTTGAGGAAGTGGTGCCGGTTGGTAGCCTTGACCCCGACAGCATCCACTTGCCCGGCGTCTATGTGCAGCGCATGATCATCGGCGCGCCTTATGACAAGAAGATCGAATTCCGCACCTTGAGAGAACGCGAGGCCGCGTGATGCAGTCGGTGAGCCTCGCACTGTTTCTGCAGCTTGGCGTGATCGCCGCACCGGCTCCGGTAACCGACGAGGCATTGGCGGCGTTTGTTCGGCAAGAAAACCCGTTGGGCGTCTGGCTCAGCGAAACCATCACGCATGATCCGAAAATGCGCGCGGAGATGAAAAGGGTGGGATTCGCATCTGCTTGCACAGCCTTGGCCGAGAGCCGGACGTTGATTGCTGCACGCCATCGCGAACGTCTTGTCCCGATCACCGTGAAAAGCGTCAAACACCATGTGCCAGCGGATAGGCTCAATGAGATGAAAATCCTGTCCCTCTGGGTCGGACCGATGCAGATTTACAAAGCCCGGATACTCGATCAAGTTCGAAGAGACGGTGCAGAAATTGTTGCAGAAGCCGAAAGCGAAATGCGTTCTGCATTTCTCACGCAAACTGCAAAAATGAATTCGGTTGAAGGCGAATCAGCAAATATCGTTTTGCCGAAAGCCGACATCGCAAAGGCGCTTGGCATTGCTGACGGCTATAATCTCGACAATCCAGCCCACATCATGCTTGCATGCGCCGAACAACGGATCGCTCCCGACCAGCGTCCGACGATAACGACTGGGCCCTGATATGCGAGTTCGCAGTACTGCAATGTTGGGGGCCTTTACTGCATCGCTGCTGTTGCAAGGCTGCGTCGCTGCGGTGTTGCCGATTGCGGCGGCGGGTATAATCGGGAAGAAAGAGGTTGATAAAGCACGGCAGCGCGCGCGCGCGGCGGAGGAGGATTTTGACCGCAATCCGAAGGTTCAGGTTGAATTTCCACCCGGCCAATTTCCGCCCGCCACTGCTGACCCTGAACAGATTCCGGTGGAATTCCCCGCGAAAGGCTCCAACCAGACTGCTGAAAATGCCGCTGATCCGGGCCTTTCGATCTTTGATCGCATCGACGCGTCGGGCATCAAGCATCCTTATTTGCCAATGGCGCGATTCGCACTGGAGCAGGCGCAGCGCCGGACCGAGGGACAACCGATCCGCTCAGCACTGCTGGTCGAGCGCGTGTCGCTATCCAATCCACAGACCATCGATTGTGCCGACAGGCCCTTTGCGGTGGTGATTGATCTTGATCCGGCGACGCTGGCCAACGATGGCGCGTCAGAGCCGGGTTTCGCCGAAACGCTCGGCTTGTTGCGGGAAGCAGGCGTTGCCATTGCCTGGATCGGCGACCAGCGCGGCCCCGCGACGGCAGAGGCACTTGCGCGGCTGCGCGCTGGCGACACCCCGGTGCTGGATGATCGCGACGTGCGCTTGCTGGTTCAGCCGGGTGGCATGCGCAAGCAGGAGCTGCGCTGGAATCTGGCACGGACCTATTGCGTGGTTGCAATTGCTGGCGACACCAAGTCGGATTTTGACGAATTGTTCGACTATTTGCGCGACCCTGATTATGCCATTCGGCTCGACATGTTCATGGATAAAGGTTGGTTTCGCGTGCCCGATCCCGTCGCCGCGCTGGGTCCCGACAACACATCGTCCGAAATGGAGCAGCCGCAATGAGCGACAAACCGATCCCCATCGACCTGCGTCCGCATGCGGCGCTGATTGGCAATGGCCGCGAATTTCTGCGGATGTGGGCGCAACAGGATGGACCGGTCACCTGCTTCATCAACCCCATTCCGGTCGGCCCTGACCCCGCGGCCTTTGGCGTCGCGCTGGTCGATGCCATTCGCCATGCGGCAAAGACCTGGACCAAGGCGACCGGCATATCCGAGGCACAGGCGCTCGACCGCATCTGGCAGGGGCTCGACGCCGAACGCGCCCGCCCGACCGATTTTGTTTCTCCCACTCCCGACAAAGATGGACTGATATGACAACACATGATGGCATCGCCAAAGGCTGGACCCGCGACGAAATGGCGGCGCGCGCGGCAAAGGAATTGCAGGACGGTTTCTACGTCAACCTTGGCATCGGCATCCCGACGCTGGTTGCCAACCATATCCCCGACGGGGTCGAGGTTACGCTGCAGTCGGAAAATGGCATGCTGGGCATTGGTCCCTTTCCCTATGCGGGCGAAGAAGATGCCGACCTGATCAACGCGGGCAAGCAGACGATCAGCGAACTGCCGCAAAGTGCCTATTTCGACAGCGCTGCCAGTTTCGCGATGATCCGCGGCGGACATATCGACCTAACGGTGCTCGGCGCGATGGAGGTTGCCGAAAATGGCGATATCGCCAACTGGATGATTCCGGGCAAGATGATCAAGGGCATGGGCGGCGCGATGGATCTGGTCGCGGGCGTCAAAAAGATAATCGTGGTGATGGAACATACCTCGAAGAACGGCGACCCCAAATTCATCCCATCCTGCACCCTGCCGCTGACGGGGAAGAACTCGGTCGATATGATCATAACCGATCTGGCAGTGTTCCAGCGGCCCGACCATGTCTCACCGTTCAAGCTGATCGAAATGGCACCCGGGGTGACGGCGGAAGAAATCGCGGCGAAGACGACAGCGCA
>Ga0075154_10003400_pt1 | contig 10080 bp, 2 predicted proteins | sample JI71714BDNA_FD_70965 | JGI IMG/M metagenome (GOLD analysis project Ga0075154, IMG submission 70965) | Wastewater effluent complex algal communities from Wisconsin, to seasonally profile nutrient transformation and Carbon sequestration -... | ecosystem: Engineered > WWTP > Effluent > Algae...
TGTCTGAAACAGATGATGATATTTCACGAGATGCAATGTCAATCTACGTAGTCTTTTATTTGGATGAATGTTGTAATTTGCTCGAAATGCCCAACAATCAATTGGTTTTTGATTTGTTTAGTCAGCATGTAGGCAAAATAAAAGGATGACGAAAGTTTCATTAGCTTTAGTTTATTGTTATCATCAACTGGATTCATCCAAATCAATGACTCCATTAATTGAGCTAATATCATTTTGCCAACTATCTTTCCCAACTTCAATAGCTACATCACTAGTTACATAATTATTTTCTGATGCATCCCTCTAAGAGACATTATGCCAAACTGGGAGCTCTCTAGGTCATATTTTCCAACACACTCCTTGGCATCTGTAGGCAGGATCTCTCAAAGAGGCCTAACATATTTGGTACCAAGAATGACATTATTTTCAACACCAGTAGGTCCACAAAATTTCTTGATTTAGAATTGCCATCTTCTGAAAGGTTCTATTTGTATATGACTATTACTAATTACCCTACAATATAAACCAATCATTGATCTAAGTTACCTCAATCCGAAATCAAAATAGCTAGTAGTTTGTCGTATTAATTCTCATCTAGAGGGGAAACATGCTTGATAAAGGTTATCTTGTAGATCAATCAGTCGAAATTATTCGCCATTGCTACAAAAACAATTGCTAAATATACCTGAGTTCGATCTCTTTCTCCATACAACTACCTACTGGTAGTTTTAATCCCCGCTTGTTTTTATATAGGACCACAGCAAAATCGAGGAAAGGGTACATAGTGAGGTATGCAGGATGTCCAGTGACATGGGCATTCAAAAGGCAATGGCTTTGAATACTACAGAGGCGGAACTAATAGCCATGAGTGAAGGACTGAGGATGACAACCCCCCTAATGAGGCTTTTGGAAGAACTATCAGAACAAGGTGTCTGAATGATAAACAAAGTAGCAGGTGTAAATTGCAGAGTTTTTGAGGATAACACAGGGGCTCTCACCATATCAACCTTGCCAAAGATAAGACCACATATGAAGCACATAAACAATAAACACTGGAATTTCAGGGAACACATGGAGCAAGGCAAGATTACCATACACACCGTGTCCACTCAAGATCAGATAGCAGATATGTTAACCAAACCATTGGTGGAAAGTTAGTTCACAAGGATGAAGATCAAGATCATGGGATAAAGCGATGGACGCAGAAGCCCTCACCTGCCAGGGAGTGTGAGAAAATACGAAGAACAGGATAGAACAAGTGACAAGCGTTGGGCTCACGAAATGCTGCAAGAAAAGGATGCTCACAAAATGAAGGACAAACTGATCCATCACCTACTTTTATCCAGAAGTGTCTATTTATCAGAATTGATCGCTGTTGCTCGTGAAATGAAAGCCTCTTCTCTTTCCTCAAACTTCATAGACTGAGAAAGCTTACATGATTCTGTATATGCTGCTTTGGAGATTTGGGAAATTATACCTCTACAATGTCAAGAATAAATTTACTGAAAGGTGCTTTCATATTGGTAACACGATCCTCAAGCACGTATTAAGTGCAATTATTGTGCTTATCATGTTGGGATAAAGCTGTTCCGCAGATTTTTGAGCTGCAAGATCTAATTTATCATGGAAACGTCGTAAAAAGCAACACCGCATGCTTGGGATATGTTATGAGATCCTAATTACTTCCTGATTTGTCACATTATTCTCACATGAAAATTGTTGAGCTAGAATCATCTTAAATCACACTTGTGATCTCAATTGCACATTTAAAAGAGAGTAGAACGAAGAAATACTTATCCAATGCACCGAGTGAAGCTGTAAGGTGGCGTATTAAATTCAAGTGTGGCGATGTATTTAAACCTAGATAATTCAAAACTGTTTTTTAGCTAATCTCTGAGATGCAAATCTTGACAATTTTTTCTGTCCCTCAGCTCGAGGCTCTGATGTTGTGTCTTTTGATTTTGATATATTTGTCTGTGCAACCAAGCAACTATTCAATCTGAAATCATTAGATTTTGATAGATCTATCTTTTCAACAACGCCAGCATTCGTGGTCGAGTTGTTGGATTTTGGTTGACTTTTCTGTTCAACTATACTAGGTTTAGATGCAGATTTTGTTGATTCATATTCTTTTTTATTCGGCGGTTGTTGTGGTAAACAGGACTTTTTGGCCTGTAGAAAGCCTTTATTCCATTCTTTACTTTGCAGTTTTTTTGAACTTTTCTCGTTGATCGAGCGATTTTTGTTGTATTCTTCTTCCTCAAGTGCAAGTTGTTCTAGTCTAGAGACTATTTTCGAATATTTGTCATCGCTAGGAAGTATAGGATCGGGTTCATCAATGCCCTCTCCATTGCAATTTTTCAAAGATTCTTCCTCCACTTTAGCCTTGAGCATCGCAAGTTCTTTCGTCAAGTCTATAGCCTCTGACCTTATTTCTGTGCCATAGGGGTCAAATTCCTCACGGATCTCGAAAAAAGGATGCACGGAATGGTCAGGTTCAGACATAAGCTCTGATTTATCTTTTCCGATCTTGACTTTTCCTTGTTCTTCTATAGGCTCTAGTCGTTTCTTGAGGACTCCGGATCTTTTCTTCTTGTTGAGAAAACCTTTCGCGATCTTAAATTTGTCTGCCTCGGCTTTAGGCTTCTGGACAGTCCTTTCAATAACCTTCTCGTTAACCAAATTCCGCTCCATTTTGCGCCACACAAAATCAGCTGCAGCCTGTCGATCCATGTCGACAAGATAATTTTTTCCTAAGTTCACAAGTACGTATTCAGATGTGCAATCCAGCGATCCCCCTCCCTCTACTTTAGCCTCCTCATTTTCTTTATTCCGCAGTAGTTTATTTGGATCTAATATGCCGACAAAAAAGGCCTTTGTTGTTATTGGAACCATAACACGTTGACCACTTAAAGGCTCACCAACACGACATTCCTTGGGTGTGCCGGATGTAGATAGTTGCAAATTAGTTTTCTTATTTGGATCGAGCAGATCGTAAAGATCTGCTAGTGCTTTCATGGTTATTGGTTGTTCCATATTGGTTCTAAAATCGAGAAGTGTTTTTTGTTTTTTCACATATGAAAACAACCGTGGGACATGTTTCAACCATAAATTTAATAAATTTTTCGCATGATAACCCAAAATTAAATAAATTTTCAAATTTTCGCAAGATACCATGCGAGTGAAGAGTTCTAAATTTCTTTATGACCAAGTTTTATATTTTTCAATTTGCCGCCGCGCTATTTAGCTTCTAGTGTGAAGACAAAATGTACCATGACAAATATGAAAGAAGTTCACGGAGACGGCTGCAGTCAAGCCTTGCTTTGAACAATCAATAGATTTTGTGCACATAGTTTGGTCTGGAATATCTTGCTCAAATATTATTATAAAAGTATAGAATTAATTCAATCACAAACCAGATTTGTAATAGTCAGGAATGATTTAATTGAACCAGGAGACAGTGAACATCAAAGGCTAAGATGGAATGGAGATCTCTGATAAGATTTTCTTCTTGATAGCTAGCCTTTCCTGAAGATATGACAAGTGGATCAGCTCTAGCACTAAAGTCACAGTTGAAAGTAACCTAAACGGTTGTTAATATACTATCTTGCACTGTAAGTTCTTATCGTGAGTTTCAGTTAACATCGCAATTTCGTTTTCTGTATGTACCCATAACACAACATAATGATTGTGAAACTTTCCTTTTCATAATTTGTTGCGTGTAATTCGCCAAGGTGGTTATTCCTGTGCTCTCCTTTTCTTAATTTCAGGCTGTATTTTCCATCTTTCTTATTTTCTTCGTTGTTCGCATCATTTGAAAATTCCTATGCTTGTAAAGATAGCCAAATATCACCATGAGACTCATTTGCATAAGAATTCTGATGGGTTCTTGTATTTTTTCTTTAAGAAACAATCAATAGGACTTTGGTTACACATATGGGAATTCTGGTAAGTGATCTTACAGTGATGTTCGGACATGAGCTCACGATCTGAGGGCGTTTAAACTTGGAAATTTGTGTCTTAATTGAAAATGACGACCTTTTTTTGTCACACTTACACAAGTGTTCACAGTGGATTGATGTGTTTAAGACCATGTCTTATTGACTGATAAGTTTGAGCATAATTTGCGTTAACGAGATTACTTGCAATCGGTTGATTCTGCCAATAGTGAAACGTTCGTATTGAAGATTCATTAATGCTTCTGTCAGTATAAACTTTTGTTGAAATTGCGAATGGCTCTTTACAACAGTTAAAGTTTATTTGACGTGCTTTACCCGCATTGTGAGAAAGAGTCGTTTAGCCTTTGATGATTAATTATAGAGCAGCATTATTAGCATCTAGAACTAGCAACTGATTGGCAAGGAACCAGAAAAACTTTAAAAGTTACTGCTCGCTGAAACAATTCATCACAAAAAGGATTTATCAATAAGAAAACGACAAGGAAGAAAATTGCAACATTCTGCTGCACCCTTTGCAGGCAACCAAACAAAAAGAGATGAAAACCCTGGAAAACAAAACTGCTGCCAAAAACTGCCTTGATGTTCATTCAACACTTTCCACCAAGTTCCAACTGGATCCATTATAATTACAAAATACCAGGAGCAAAACGTCCCAAACAGCCCAAAAGACAACACAAACACGCACCTTGTCAGCACAAAAGCAGACAAGTATAGACACAGAAGACCCTACAGTGAATAAAAATAACCGTAATCCTAACATGGGACATGATGAAGAACACAGTGAAGATGATTCTATACAAGAGTAGGAAATAAAAATTAAACAAGTCCCTACAGTCAAAAGACTCAACAGTTGAAGAATGCCCACACACAATTGTCTCAAGATTCCTATGGAAACACATTAAGTATTCCAGAGGTTATTGATTTCCAATTCTCTTACTATGAGACCACACAATTGAATATATTTCCCCGTTATAGATAAACTTTTCATCCAGAACTTTGCCTCTTAGACTGCCCATATACCACTGTGTCCCAAAAACAAAGCTGTAACGACAAGCAGAAATGGGGACCACCACATGAATTTGCCCAACAATGATCTACCAGAGACAAACAGAGTCAGTGTTAGATTCAGGAAAAGCGAAAGTAAAAACAGCACCAGCTCCCTAACTGATTAATATGCTATTTTTTAGATTAATTGCCCTTCTTGACCCTGAAGTTTACACTGGTTTTTACACAGGTCTACTAAAGAGAAAATCATGCCCATAACCAGAGAATATTAGTGCGCGAGAAGAGCAAATACTCCGTGTTTTGTATACAGTGTAACATTTTAGGGAGCTTATCCCTCCGGGAAATTTTTAAAGTCATACCCTTTACACCTTAACTTCAGGAAAAGGAAGCAACAATTGGAATATTAGCAGAGACTCAATCAGCATTCCATTAAAGGAACATCCAGGAGGCAGATATCAGATATAGATTCAGCATCAGTCCATATGTTTACTCTCAATACATGGGAGAAGATTAACCTTCAACCCAAACAGCCCTGTCAGGCGCGTCAACAATAAACTCACAAAAATATATAGAAGAATTGAAGACTCTTTGTGAAATCTACGGGTCTGACCCCATTTTGGTACAAAAGAGCCAGTTTATACCAAAAACCATGGAATCATTCCATGACATCCCGATCAAAACTATGCCAAAGGATACACCAAAACTCCTGGAAAGACAATGAACATATCTTTAAACAACTTACCCGAGTAGGCATTCACCAAGCCACGTCGGACCTCTGAGAAAGAAACTGGTTGGTAAGACTTACTCAAAAAAGATTGCCATTATCTTTATTCTATGAAAATGGATCCACTCCAAAAGTTATTGTTTAATCCACTCTAGGACACACATGCTCAAGGGGACCTTAAAAATAAAAGCCAACACAAAGATCCAGCACAAGCATTCCAGAGACATTAATGAAAGCCCTGAAAACGCATCTGAAAGATACAGATTGTACCCAGATGTTGAATGCGGCGTGAATAGAGAAGCTAACACATTGAACTAGCATTTCCAAAATATTAGAACTCTCTAGATGTACATATTTTCCACTACAATAGAACTGAACTAATCTCCCTAATAAAATACCAAGACTGTACACATCGAGAATCTATGCAGACCCCGACGTGCAAATGAGGTAAACTGACCATCAAAATTTTATCTGCTCCAAGCATAGTCAGAATGGATCAAACAAGTCTTCCATAATTCATACAAGTACAGCATATGGGTATCAGATGGCTGGCTGAAAGATTTTTGCCAATTTCTGAAAACATCCTACTACAAAAATTTACCAAACAACAATTGTTTTTACCTTGTAAAGTTCCTAAACAGATCGATTAGATCGATCCACTGATCAAACAGGAGTTGACACTCTTACTTTCTCCGTATGAAGATCCACTCGATGTATCAAACCAAAATCAAAGATTCACATTCTTATTTTCCGAACAACTCTGCCCGGTCAATTTATGCAAAAGTCTATGTAAACATTCTTATTTCTAAACAACATGATCTAATGGATTTATCAAACACAACCTAATTTATACCAGGATTTCCAACTCAGAAGACCATTCTATTCTTTCCTAACTAAAGATCAGAGCTTAATCATGATACTTCAAACCGAAAGGCTGTTTTGCAGCAATTTGATTGTGAAACAGTGTCAATGAGCAAGCCTAGAGTAGCAGTTGCTAGATCGAATCGATGAGCAGCTTCTGCCATGTCACCCAACAAATACGTCGCTTCCGCTTCGGCCCATGCTGATTGTATGAAGCCAGCTTCTGTATCAAATTGTCTATCATGAATATCACATACATTAGAAAGTAAAGCACAAACCATCGCTTCATCATATAGCATGAGTGCATACTCATACACCCTGCTTCTTGCGAAGAACATTCCCATTTCATAGCACATGAACATGCTGAGTCTTGGACAATTTCTTAATAAACATGGCTGTCCTGTCTTGTTTGTGATCTTACGAAGTTCCATGACAATCATAAACATCGTTTTGGCGTTGTTTGTGTTTTCTGTAACTTGATCATACAAAATTCCCAAATTGTACAAAACCACAACAACCATAGATAGTAAGGTTGCGTTGGATAAGTTTCTATTGCTTGCCAATCTAAGGTGTAAGGTAATGGGGTTGCATTTGCGCTTGGGTAGTTCCGTCAAACGATTTCCACCGACTGCATTATGAACCCAGTTTTCAGTCAGCGGCACGTTCTGCGGAATTTTTAGCAGTTGAAACAGAATATGAACTGCATCTAGGTAATTTTTTTCTGCACTTCGGATAGAAGCACCTCCTCTAGATATATGAAAGCCCACTGCCCGGTTGTTGAGGCGTTCAGCGTTGAAGGCTAGGTCCAAGATGAGTTTCTGTGAACCGTTCATAATTTGCTTTGAATACTGTATGGGTTCCAAATTCAATTTTTAGTTTCTTCCTGAAAGGCAGATTATGTGAAGCACTCAATTTGGATTTTGAAACATACTCGTTGCATTTTGAGGCATGGCATGCTTCATGCTTTTACAAGGTCAAGGTTGATTCATATTCTCGCTCTTCTCCTTTTCAAAATGTGAGAGAACAGTCTTTCTCACGGTCGTGAGCGGTGTTCTTTTATCTGTTTATTTTTGTAGAATATGCTCACTATTTCTGTAAATGAAAATAAGAGCTAGCAGAGCCATAAGTGTTAATGTGGACAAATTACATCAACCCGGCCCAAAACTACCAATTACAAATTAACCTGGCCACATTAATAAATGAGGCAAATATGCATTATATTGCACAAAACTTAATTTCTTTTCTCATACCATTACGAACCTTAACAATTAGAGGATGAATTTGCAAATTTCAAAAGAATTTGTCTAAAGGAAACGATGTCCCATTCGAGGCACGGTCAGCTACCCGTAGATTCATTGAGATTACACTGCTTATAGGTACCGACTTTTAGTTGGCAACCGAATATTAGCTCATCGTACCAGGATTAATTGTCAGATCAACTCGAATATACATGTCTGTGAATGTACTACTGGACCACAAGAGTGTTATATTCGGTTACCATTAACAGACAATGCTGAATAAATCATGCACTGATATAATTTGTCTTCAGGATAGGCGCTGCAAAGAACTGTCAATCTAAGAGGAATGCAAGACTAATCAATTTTCTGCCACGTACGAGACTAATGAGGCTTTTATAATTCTGCATTCTCTTTTCTGTCCATCACGCAATTTATTGTGCCGTGAGTTGAAAATGGCGTAGACTAAAAGAGTAATGCCAGGCACAAACTCTCTGGGACAAGAACTTAAGAAGTTCGCAGGAGTTTTTGAGATAGTCAATTGCAGTATTCTCATACTTTACATAATAAAAATATACTAGTATATATATTTAAATGATTTATAAACAACTTACCTTCAATAAATAGTTTGATCCATTTATAAAAAGTGTTATCTGCAACGTATTATACAGTACTTCGAATATTGGCATGTAAATTAGTCGAATACAAAAGAATTTGCATAACGCCAGCACGGTTCCTAAAGGGTCCCTAAGTGAGGCGTTTATATAGAACATGTTCCTCGAAAGAAATCGCGACGTTAAAGCACGGGTTTGGCTACAGTACTCCATCTCTCGTCGTGATGTTTTTATTTAGTTAAGCCCAGTAGACATGAAATTTAGCAGAGGTATATTTCACAAAAATATAATTTCCAGGATACACCACGAACACCGGATATGTCACAAAAATTTATTCATAAATCCTAAAAAAACATATGGCACATGCAGGATGTGAATCTTAAACATCCATAACTTAAATATCTAAAAGAATCAAAAGTTTGGCTTGAAAGACCCATTGATCTAGATAGCAACAAAATAAGATCAAATGAATCGACTGTCAAACAAATTTTCTATGATGATATCACTCACCTGTTCTATCTTATAATTAAAAATTTGTTTAACAGACGTATCTGTTCTAGAATTGACATTATTCTGATGCAATATATGCCACTTTTTGTCAGTCTTATTTATCGTGGCATTCTTGGATTTGGATTTTGATGATGTAAGGTGGTTCCAATCTGATGTTGCACCTTGCGTAATGGACTCCAATTGCTCAATTCTGACTAACAGGGCACTGGAGCATGCGACCTTCTCCTGAAGTCAACCATGATAAGAGTTGTTAGATGAAGATATATGGCTACAGGGATATGTAACTATAATTATAATAGTGCCTTCCCTGATTTTGACGTGTTTTGAGGTTGGAAATTAAGTTGCCTAGCCAATCATCTTCCACCACAAGGGAAATTTTGTCATATTAGAATGCATCTCCAACAGTGGCAAATATTGTGCATGTGAAAACATCAAATCCTGAAGGCGTAGTTAAAAAATGGTCCTCCAGAGTCACCATAACATTCATGTGGACTTGGATTCAAGACTTTGCCAGATATTGTTGGGTGGAATCTGATAAATTTTTTGACATTTTTGAAATGATTCTACATTTATATTTTCTAGCATCAGCGAATTATCAGGATTTTCTGAATCTTTTCCTGAAATGGATTCTCACCTTCCAATAACAGTGAGATGGTTATTCACAGGTGGTATTGCTGAATCTCAATTCAGAGTTACTGAGGCTCAATAAGCGATGGTCTGTTTAGAAATATTAAGACAAAATCGCCACCATGACACATTCTCGAGTCCCTACTTGGAAAAAATCTGGGTGCAACACGACTTGGGAAGATCCTAACTAAAAAGTTTTGACTCCTTTACACGGAGACCATACACATTGTGACATATGTTTTTAAAGGATTTATAGCTAAATTTCTTTATGACATATCCGTCGTCTTTAATAGGGGTTGCCAATGTTCTATCTATCATCGAGTTTTTTTTTGTTGGGAATATTATGTGCTGGCAGATAACTTCCGGCTCCACCAATCGAAACCAATCAACATTGACCACCCCAAAACATGCAAATATAACAAAAAATTATTTTTATCCTTTTTTCTCGAACGAACCCAACGCACATGAAAGAACCCCTGCAAAAATGCCTAGGTTAACTAAAAGAGCAATCGCAATAAAAGAATGTGAAGCCCTAGCAGAGCATC
>Ga0075154_10003401_pt1 | contig 10080 bp, 9 predicted proteins | sample JI71714BDNA_FD_70965 | JGI IMG/M metagenome (GOLD analysis project Ga0075154, IMG submission 70965) | Wastewater effluent complex algal communities from Wisconsin, to seasonally profile nutrient transformation and Carbon sequestration -... | ecosystem: Engineered > WWTP > Effluent > Algae...
AAAATAGCCGATGCCGATGCCGTTGCTTCCAAGGCACAAGGCTGGAACAATACCGCCAACGCAACCTCCACTGCCGCCTACACCTACGATGCCAACGGAAATATGACTTATGATCCCTACAAAGGGGTTGCCATTCAATATAATTTCCTAAATTTGCCCTCGAAATTCACTTGGACAAACAACAGTACGGGTGCAGAAAAGATCATTGAAATTTTATACGATGGCAGCGGGCGGAAACTGCGCAAAACAGTATCGGATGCGGGTGTATTGCAATATCGCCAAGACTATGCCGGTGGTATCGAATACCGCACCACCAGTACCGTTGCGCTCAGTTTGGAAAGTATTTATCACGCCGAAGGCCGGGTATTCAACACCAATACCGGCACCACCAGCGCCGATGCCTTGCGTTATGAATACGCCATTCGCGATCACCTGGGCAATACCCGCCTGACCTTTACGGATAAAAACAATAACGGGCGAATTGACATCACCACAACCGCCTCCACCAACGAAGTGTTGCAGGAAAACCACTATTACCCCTTCGGTATGGCCATGAGCGGCCCGTGGATGGACGATGCAGCACGAAATAACCTCTACCAGTACAATGGTAAGGAATTAAACGAGGATTTTGGGTTGAATTGGTATTCATATGGAGTACGCTGGTATGATCCATTTATCGGCCGTTTTTGGAGTGCTGATCCAATCATTGAAAAGTTTCCATGGGCTACCCCTTATAATTATGCTGAAAATAAGGTGCCAAATGCGATTGACCTTTGGGGACTCCAGGCTCTTGTGGTAAATCAAACCGAAAACGCTGACGGCCGGATTACTCAAATTGGGGTTTCTTTCCAATCACAAAATGGAGTACAAGTAAATAATAATGCTTCTGTTAACGGCACCCCAGTTACCCAAAATGTATTGGTTTTACATACTGATTCTAATGGAAATACAGTGTCGCCTCCGACTACTCAAGATGCACTTAACCCTTTACAGTTAGCTGCTTCTCAAAACGGAACTGTAACGACTGCACAGAATAGTTCGGGGTTTTCAGATAGCAATACGGTTGACTATGCGCCATTAGACCCTGCAATCACAACAAGAACAACCATTGTCGCACAAGTAAGAACAATCAATGGTGTACAAATAAGCGGTACTCCCGGAGGTACTGATGGGAGAGTAACACCAGTAGCAACCCTCACAGGAAACTTGGCTACTAGGGTAGCCGCACTGCAAAACGCTAATGGGGGAGGCGCATTGGTAGACGTTTCCATTCAATACTCTAACCAAGATTATCAAAATTTGTCAGCAACTGCGCAAGCCGCATCAATAGATAATACATTGAATCCAGTTGTGCCTACTACAGTAATTGGGCCACCAAACCCAAACATGACGTTCCAACCCAACAATGTCCCTGTCCCAACGCAAGGTGTTGGAGGACAACCAATGGGGGTGCATGTCAGCGCTCAAGTAGTAACACCGCAATAAATAAATGATTATGAAATACTCAATAATATTTTTACTGTTTTTTTTATTCGTTTTCCGGATTGTGGCTTATGCCCAAAAAATAGATACGACAGCAATAGATATAATGCTTCCGGGCTACTATGATCGTGTTTGGGAGTCTGAATATGTCGTCGGTGATACTATTTCCAAGAAAACCTTCCAGAAAACAAACATAAATATAATTCTTTACGACTCCGTAGGTTCTTTGGCTATCTATGAAACACATCAAGACCAGTCGGTTTCCTTAAAAGAATATGTGGGCACTGGTAGGGTAATCTACTCAACAGAAACCTTTTCTATCCCTACTGGAGATGGCACTTACATTACTACTGCTCAAATTCATAGAATGTATGAGCAGGTCAAGAATGGCGTATGGGAAAAATGGAATAAAGATGGTTATTTGACTAACCAGAGTATATTTGTGAATGATTCACTGGTGTATTCTTGGGGACCATCACATACATTTGGGAGTAACGAAATGAATTACCATTTGGGAGACGATTCAAATATAATATTTAATAAAGTATTAAAAGTTAGAGATACTATTTCAAATTTAATTGATAACAAAATCTCAAACAGTGCAATATTATGTGATACGACAGGTTCTATGATACTATTAGAATACGAAGATAACCGCCTAAGGAGCCGTCGCGAATTCATTGGTACTGGAAATTTTGATGAGTCATATTTTTCATATAACACAAATGATATGGGCAACAATTGGGGGATCATGCAAAGTAGGATATATCACCAAAAAAAGAATGGCTTTTGGTTAAAATGGAATGCAAGAGGGCAGTTAGATGAGGCATCTATCTATTTAGATGGTATTCTGCTTAGAAGTATTAAATTATAAGACAGTGCTATTGCCGCTAACGCGAAGTAGGTCTGGCTGACCATAGGTACCATTAGCACGAAGTTTTCAACCCAAAATGCGTAGGATGAGCGTTTTTGGTTAGAACATTTTGAGTCAGCGGGTGGGGCTTTATACAGGGTTTGACCACAGTGAAATATATTGAAATAAAACCCATTTAAAAGGTAGTAGCCAAAAGGCAAAATTAATAAAAAGTCTAAACCAAGTATATGTTCACGGGTGCTACTCAATCGGAATACTCTTACTCGCCTCCACACTCGCACACGCTCAACTAAACATAGTACCCAACCCCGGTTTTGAGTACTATATCGAGTGTCCAAGGTATTTTTCGGCGGTGGCGCCAGCGGATAGCATGTATCCAATAATTAGAGACTGGGTTCGGCTAACTCCCGGCTCCTCGGATTATTTTCATGCTTGTGCAACCCAGGCTTCACTGTTGAATGTGCCCAACAATTTTGCGGGGTATATTGTAATGGAAACCTAAGCGATTCAACATTGAAATGGCTTACGAAAAATGATAGATACAAGCAATATGGTTAAAATATTTTGTATTATTTTGTGTATGCTTTTCTTTTTTGGGGAATCTTACGCACAAGACCACATTAACCTTGTACCCAACGGTAGTTTCGAGGCATACAACGAGTGTCCGAGAGATTTTTCGTGCGTGGACAGGGTGGGTACACTATCGCGTTATCTGAGGAACTGGGCGACACCTACTTTTGGAACACCCGACCATTACCACACCTGCTTTTTGTCGGTTTATACCTCGGTAAAACTCGACGAAGTAGGTGTGCCGTTTAACATCGGTGGTACGGTGCCAGCGGTGGAAGGGGAGGGTTATGCCGGCATTTATCTGTTTGTCGGCGAGCATTTGGACGATTTATCGCGCCCGTACCGCGAGTATCTTCAGGTACGCCTGGAGCAACCCATGGTGGCGGGTCTGGATTATTGTTTTAGTTTTTACGTGCGACCAATGGACACGCTGGCCCATCCGGCCGGTCAGGGGACAACGCTTTATGCTACCCAACGGATTGGGGCGTATTTTTCGGCGGATCAACCGACAGATACCTCGCTAATATCCGTCAGCCCCTGGAACGGGTTCGCTGGTCTGCTGCATCAACAGCCCCAAATACAGGCGGATAGCACTACTTATCAACAAGGAGTATGGACGCTTGTAACAGGTACATACCGGGCACAGGGCGGCGAGGAGTGGCTTACGATCGGTAATTTTGATAACGATACGGTCACCTTCGCCGACCTGCGGCTCTTGAGAACGGGCAACCCCGGTGCACAAATCAAGCAACACGTTGCCTATTATTTTATTGACGAGGTAGAACTCCACGCCCTTGATCGGGTGCGTATATTCCCCTACGAAGGTGACTATCCTGTATGCGATGCCTTTCCGGTAACTATTGCGGCCATGCCCGACTTCAGCAACTACCACTGGAACACGGGAGCCACAACACCGGCTATCAGTGTACTCGATACTGGCTTGTACTGGGTAGAAGCGCGCTACGAGGGTTGTGTAAAATCGGCCCGTGATTCCATTCGAGTAGTGGCACTGCCGCCGCCCGTTGTTGACCTCGGTCCCGATATCAGCCTCTGCGAAGCGGGCCAGTTGCAACCGTCGGTACTCCGCAATGCCGCTGTCCTTGATAACTATCGCTGGTCCACGGGTCTGGTATATGATTCCATTGTGGTGGCCCGACCCGGCACTTACCGCCTTACTACGGAACACGTATGCGGGTCCTTCAGCGACGACATCGAAGTATCGGGTTGTGTATTCAACTTATACCTCCCTAATGTTATTACGCCCGAAAGCAACGACATCAACGCTGTATTTGCGCCGTGGGGGGAAAACATGGAATTGTTGTTGTTGGAAATTTACGACAATTGGGGGCATCGGTTATACCAGGGCTTTTCCACCGACAGCCAGTGGGATGGCCGTACCACCGCCGGGCGTTGGGTAACCCCCGGTGTGTATGTGTACAAAGTCCGCATCCGAAATACCCTTGACGGCACTGAATCAGAACGCATCGGAGACTTGACTGTTGTAAGATAACAACCACCCCGACAGGTGCTTCTTCGATGGACGAAGAAGTCTTGTTTAATTACTTATTATTCACATTAAAAAAACGTACTTCAATGAAAAAAACATTACTTTCCTTGTTGTTTACTGCTCTGTTATCGGTAGTGGTAAGCGCACAGGAACTCGTTACCTATGTACCCGCGCCCATGCGCCAGTACAGCACCCAGGCCTACATGAAAAAAATGATGGCCGAGCATCCGAACGATGCAGAAAACATTTTGGCTCAAGAGCGGTGGTCGTATAACTATCGGTATTATGGCACCCCGAATACGGTAACCATACCGATAGTATTTCACGTATTTACCAACGCCGAAGGTCAACCTTTGGTCAACACCGAAGATATACAAACGCAGGTAGCACGGCTGAACATTGATTTTTTCACCCCCGAACACCCTTATACAAAACAGGAAGGGGCCGGAGACACCTATCTGCACCCGGCCGATCAAAAAGAGGGGTTTGCCCGACACGCAGCCAATACCATGATACAGTTCTGTCAACCCCTCTTCGACCCTACAGGCAACGAAACCAATGGAATAATCACGGTTTCCGGTGCTTCTGCGCCATTTGAGATTGACAACACTTTAAAAGCCAGTGAAACAGGTGGAAGCGCACCTTGGGAAACCAAAAGTTACTGTAACGTTTGGGTTGCCGACCTTGGTGGGCTGAGCGCCGGTTACGCCCAAATGCCCGGTGTTTCGCCCGCTACCGACGGGATTGTTATTGATTATCGGTATTTTGCCCGGGCAGCAGGCAGCACCAAACCCGAAGGCTTTGTTGGTGAGTTCGGACTTGGCCGTACCCTTGTACATCTTATGGGCAGTTTCCTCAACTTACATGAACTCTGGAACGAAAACGAACCTTGTGCCGACGATTATATTGAGGACACCCCTATCCACAATGCCCCCAATCATGGTCGAGGCGACTATAAGCATGTATCTACTTGTGAGGGCAACCCGGTAGAAATGACAACAAACCTCATGGACAGTGGAAATGATTCTACCATGTATCTCTTTACCTGGGGGCAAATGATGCGTATGCAGGCTGTACTGGCCGAAGGTGGTGCCCGCTACGATCTTACCCAGATGGAACTCCCTTGTAATAAAGAAAATGGTGGTTTTTCGGACGATGGTCAGGAACGCGAGCAAGCGGAAACCTTGACTGAAACCATGCCATTTCAACTCCGCGTATTACCGAATCCCAGCAATGGTCAGTTTACTATCGAAATTAATTGTGATACCTCATTGAACGAGGCGTTCCAAACTTTTTTATACGATGAGTTAGGCCATTTGGTGTGGCAACAATCTATTAACAGCGTGGGCCAAACCATAAGATACGCTTTTACCGGTCAACCACTTCCACCCGGTGTTTATGCGCTAAAAGCAGTTAACGGGAAACAGGTAAGTACAGTGCAGGTATTAGTACGGTAATAATTTGAAGTAACGGTCAAGAGCGTGTACACCCCCTACGGTGTACCGCTCTTTTTTGCGTATTGTGGGGCAGGTTTTGAAACAGGCAGCACTTTTAAGTTGATATATGGGCTTCTGATACCTGGATTATTATATCTAAATGTAACTAAATTGCGCCGGAGTCCTAACCAGGCTTTGTATGGTGTTTACAAACCCTGAAAAATTGGTTTAACCACTAAACATTAATAAAATGAAAAAACTAAATTCACTACAAAAAATTTGTATTTTTGTTATTGTTAGCATGCTCTTATTGGATGCTTTCTTTTATTTCAATCCCTCCTTCAAATTTTCGTATTGGTCATTATTCAGATCAACCACAGTAGCAATTGCAGCAATAGTACTGAGTTACTGTAAATAAATTATTTGTAAAACGGCTGGATTATGCAGGCGTCCGGCGGCGAGATGTGCATCTCGAAGGTACGGAGAGATGACATCTCAAAGCAGTTCGAAAACCCAAAGTGTGCCCTTTTTTTGCCATTTTATGGGACGGATTTTGAAACGGGAAAAACCTCTAAGTTAATCCGAGGGCATTGGTATTTGAATTACTTTTACACCCGAATGTAACTATTGGATTACAAATAACCCATCCGCAGCCTACAATTATACAACAAACAAAACTACACAACATGAAGTCATTCAAATTCTTACTATTACTCACCGCACAGACCTGCTTTTTATCCTTTGCTTCCGGGCAAAGCCTCCAAAACGGTGACTGCACCTTAGATAGTATCCACTTCGCCAAAGTCACGATGACCTTGGACTCCGTATATGATCCGGGTAGTGCACACCTGCTTCTTGACTTTTGGTTTCCGCCGAAATCTAAAATCAGCCCTTTGTCCTGTATTGTTATTTACGCACGGGTATTTGATAAGCTATGTTCCTGGGGACTAGATATAGAATATAAACTATCTCCACCGACTCGTTTGAGTGTCATAAATGCTTATCCTACTCCAGAGGATTTAGCTCGTTATAAACAATGCGAAATCAATAACCTGAAGTATTATTGCTTCAAAGACTTTATTCACCTGAAAACGCATTACGAAAAAAAGATCGTATCGGTCTATTACCCCACAAAAAAAGATACTGCCTTTGAAAAAACAATCAATGAATTGGTCAACTACGGTGGCTATTCCCATCCAGTAATGGTCAAAAGTTTTTTACTTTCAAAGTATGATCAGTTTACGATGGAAAAGTACCAACAGGACAAAATAGACCTGCATAGAAAAAACAAATAAACATTTTAATGTTTTTAATTAAAATGAAAAAACTAAATTTTCTGCAAAAAATTTGTATTTTTGTTATTGTTAGCATGCTCTTATTGGATGCTTTCTTTTATTGCAATCCCTCCTTCAAATTTTCGTATTGGTCAACATTCAGATCAACCACAGTAGCAATTGCAATAATAGTAGGGAGTTACTGTAAATAAATTATTTGTAAAACGGCTGGATAATACAGGCGTCCGGCGGCGAGATGTGCATCTCGGAGGTACGGAGAGATGACATCTCAAAGCAGTTCGAGAACCCAAAGTGTGCCTTTTTTGCCATTTTGTGGGGTGCGCAAGGAACAGCGGCGTGTCTATTTTTCCAATCAAACAACAGATTACTTAAAACAAACAACATGAACTCAGTACAAAAAAACAACCCTCTCTTTTTTACCGGCATTGTCCTGCTCGCCGCTTTTCTCGGCCTCCATTCCTGCTATTCCAGCCCCAACAAGGGGGAAAATGCCCCAAATAACAATTCACCAGAGTCTTTTGACGACTTTTATCTTCGGTTTCACCAGGATTCTTTATTCCAGATAAAAAGAGTGATTTTTCCCCTGAAAGGATTCCAAAGCGACAACACCACCGACGAAAGTGCGGATTTCGATACGCCCAACCCGGACATTGAGCATTGGGTAATGATGCGGCTCCCGGTACTGGACCCGGACATGTTGATGGAAACCAAAAAAACGGATACCCTGGTGACGGAGAGAATATACATAGAAGGTGCAGGTTTTGAAACTGGCAGCACCTTTAAGTTGATAAACGGGCTCTGGTATCTGGATTATTATTATACCCGAATGTAACTAAATTGGATTATTAGGCGCGAATCAGGATGCAGTAGTACATCAATAAATTAAAACGTGTATTTTTGCGTATGCTAAGTAAATAGCCCATTACGACTCAAAAAAGAGCCTTGCCGGGAGAAAAAATACAAAATACCATGACTTTAACTCCCGATGGCCATCCTTTTAAACTAAAAATGAATTATAATATGAAAAAAACCTTGAGTGCTTTAGTCATACTATTTACTATTCTGCTAATCGGTAAATTGTCTTCGAGTTGGGGTGGGATTGTACAAAATAGGCCAGATGATTTATACGCTATCGCCGCTTTGACTGCGACCTCAATGATTTGTCTAACCTGGATTTGTGTGACAATCATTAAAACCATGTATCAGAAAGAGGATAAACCTTAACACGCAAAATGGCATTGCGTACGCGACCATTCCTTTAGCCACCCCGCAGCCCCGCAAAACCGATTTCACCGGCGTCCGGCGACGAGATGTGCATCTCGGAGGTACGGAGAGATGACATCTCAAAGCAGTTCAGAAACCCAAAGTGTACCTTTTTTTGCCATTTATGAACTCAGTACAACAACGTGATTTTTTTTGTACACCCCGGTAACGGAGAGCATATACATAAACAGCGCGGGTAACCCGGTAGTGGGGCGAGGAACAAGCCCCCCTCACCGGACTGTAAACCTCATATTTCAGCCTCGACAGGTTTTTTTGACCAGTTTCTTAGGTATAAAAGTGTTTTTTATTTGGCTGTCAACCTTTTAGTGCATAAATTTGCAATATCCTTTTTTTAATGTGTGTTCGGCAATACACTGCCATAATATCTAAAACAAAACTTCTGTATGCGAAAAAATACGCTGTACCCCCATTTAAGGCAAATCACATCCAACCTGATCGCCTTGAGAAACAAGTCAAACCTAACCCAACAGGCCATTGCTAATGAGTTAGGTATAGAAAGAAAAACATATGCCGCTATGGAAAATGGCCAAACGGACATACGACTTTCGACGTTAATCAAACTGTCTGCTTTTTACAAAGTTCCATTATCAGCAATTCTCCGGGATAAAGAGGAAATAATTCCGATGGACTTGAGTGATTTGCGCCACTTGCTGGAAAATGTCATTCAAAAAATTGAAGTCATCAACAAAGGTAAACTAACCCCATAGTGCCGTAGCGGTTGGGCAACAAAGCCCGTATTAAAAGTGATATTCCACGCTCGCATATGGCAACACTGGAAATAGTGTTAACTGAAACAACTGCGTTTGGGAATCTTTTTGGTCATAAAAAACGAAATAAGGGTTTTGCCGGTTGTACAGATTATAAGCGCCAACACTCCACGTACGTTCGTATGATTGTCCTTTTTTACTTTTTTTGACGGTTGTTTTGTTATAATTTATGTCCAGGCGATGGTAATTGGGCAGGCGGTAATTGTTTCTGCCAGCATACAGATAGGCATCTCCGGGATAGAACCCATTTTGCAGGCTATTGGTGTGTACACCAAAAGTTTCAATAGCATAGCCCAACGTTGGGAGTGTAATGGCCTGCCCTGATTCAAAGTTCCAGGTGGCGCTTAAATTGGTTCCTTTAGCCATTTTCCAGGTACCTACAACGTGCACGACGTGAGGTTTATCAAATTTGTATGGGAAAAATGCCCCATTGTTCAATTGCTCAAATTGGCGGCGGTTGCGCGAAAGCGTATAACTGACCCAGCCTTCCCATTTGGCCGCATTTTTTTTCAGGAGCACCTCGGCACCATACACAACACCTTGTCCGCCGGTAAATACTTTGGTTTGCCAATCGCCGCCAGACGAGGAGAAGGAGGCCCCCTGCTGGAATTCAATCAGGTCTCTGATATTTTTGTAATATATTTCGGCATCCAAGGTAACCTGCCCTGGAAAAGTCCAGCCGGTGGCTACCCCCACCTGATCGGATGCCGACGGAGGAACCGCATTAGTGGCCGGCACCCACAAATCGGTTGGCAAGCCAGCCCCGGCATTGGATAAAAGGTGCAAAAACTGGGTCATACGCGCATAAGAAAAACGGATATTTGCGCGGGGACTCATCTGGTATACTACATTGAGGCGCGGCTGC
>Ga0075154_10003403_pt1 | contig 10077 bp, 6 predicted proteins | sample JI71714BDNA_FD_70965 | JGI IMG/M metagenome (GOLD analysis project Ga0075154, IMG submission 70965) | Wastewater effluent complex algal communities from Wisconsin, to seasonally profile nutrient transformation and Carbon sequestration -... | ecosystem: Engineered > WWTP > Effluent > Algae...
CGGACCGCATCGATTCATTCGACCAGATCGACAGTTGCTGATCCTCGACCGACGTGGCGCGGTCGATCCGATACGCCAGATAGCGTGCCAGCCGCTGCGCGCGCGCCTCGTTCGGCCAGCGATAGGCCTTGCCGGTCAGGCGGGTCACGCCTTCGGTGATCGGGATGTCGTGGTAGAATTGCACCCCTTCCGGCGTCATCGAGAACACCTGGTTCGGGAACAGGCCGTAGTAGGTCCAGGCGCGCTGCAGGTGCTGCGGCAGGTCCGGGCGCGGGGGCGAGATCCCGGCATAATGGCGCACCGACCAAAGCTTGCCCGGCACGTCGCCAAACCAGCCGATCGACATCGACAGCCCGTTCTCCAGATAATGATCCCGGTAGGTCCTTCCATACAGGTCCTGCAACCCGGGATGGGCCAGCGCGACGTGATAGCCTTCGTTGTCCACATCGCGCACCGATTTCCAGTTCACCGGCAGGTCGGTGGACCAGCCGGGCGTGTTCACCGGCACCACGTCCTGCATTCCGTAGGCGGCGAAATCGGCGTCGAACGGCGCGAACAGCGTGGCGATATCGGGCTGCGGGCCGGGGGCAAAGCGGATGAATAGGAACCCGTGGAACACCTGCAACTCGATCGGCTTCAGCCCGAAATCCTCGCGCTTCATCTCGCCAAAGCTGGTCGGCTGAGCCGCCCCCCGCAGCGTGCCGTCCAGATTGTAGACCCAGCCGTGGAACGGGCAGACGATGGCCCCCTTGCAATGCCCCGCGTCGCCGTCCACCACCCGCGCGCCGCGATGGCGGCACAGGTTGTGAAACGCCCGCACCACCCCGTCCTTGCCGCGCATGACCATGGCCCGTTCGCCCAGAAGGTCGTATGTCAGCCAGTCGCCGGGGTTCGGCAGGTTCGACACATGGCCCACGACCTGCCAATGCGTCAGGAACAGCTTTTCCCGCTCCAGCGCGAACAGCGCCCTGGAGTGATACGCCCAGGCCGGAAGCCCCTTTCGGTCCCAGTCGTTCGGGACGCTGACGGTGGGAAACGGCAATTGCGTCATGGGGTGACCTCCATCTCGGCCCTGATCCACTGGTGGAAACGGTGGATGTCGTATTCCTCGGGCATCAGCCGCGCGGCCTTGAACGCCGGGGACCGCATCCCGCGCTGGTTCATCTCGGACGCCTCGCCGTCCTGCACCATGACGATCTTGGCAAAGGCCGCGACCTCTGCCGCGTCAAAGCCCGGCTGCGCCAGTGTCTCGGGCGCAAAATGCCATTCCGCGATCAGCCTGGTCCGTTCCGGTCCCAGCGGCACGACCCGCACCGACCGCACATAGTCGATGTGGGCCACGACATAGCCCGACGGCCAAAGCGAGGCGAACCCATACCCCGCCTTCAGGTCCGCCGGGGTCAGCGTCGGAAAGATCGGCCCGCAGGGCTGGCCGTCCGCCGTCCAGGTCGTTGCCCCCGCCTTCATCAGCGGAATTTCCGGCCCGTCCGGCGTCCACTCGGGCGCTTCGGGCGGCGACATGATCCCGCGGCCATACAGCGGCACCAGATCGCACAGTTCCGGGTGGATGCCGGGACAGTGCAGGCATTCCGAGTAGTTTTCCCAGAAGGTCTTCCAGTTGCAGGCGATGTCGGTCTCCCAGACATGGCCGGTGACAAGGCTGTCCATCGGCCAGGTGTCCAGCGTATGCAGGCCCACGTCCGACCAGATGTCCCCCGGATCGGCGGACAGGTTCAGGAACACAAAACCGTTCCACAGCCGCAGCAACACCGGGCGCAAGCCATGGGCCGACCGGTCGAAGTCATCGCTTGGCACGGCATGGGCGGTAGACACCAGCCGCCCGTCTGCGGCGGCAAAGGCAAAGGCGTGATAGGGGCAGCGGATCAGCTTGCCGACCTCCTCCTCGTCCTTGCGGCACAGTTCGGACCCCCGGTGCGGGCAGGAATTGTGCCAGGCCGCAAGCTGCCCGTCACTGTCGCGTACCACGATCACCTGCGCCTCGCCCACCAACGCCCGGCGCATCTTGCCGGCGGGAAACTCGGCGGCCCGTCCGACCATTACCCACTGACGGGCAAAGATCGTCGCCATCTCGCGGTCATACCAGCCCCTGTCCATATAGGCGGCACGCGGCAACCCTTCGGGACAGGTCAGCAGCCTTGGCGACAGCGGGTGATACTCATGCTGACCCATCAGAACCCTCCCGGAGGCGTGGCGCGGCGGCGGTCGGGGGCATAGAACGGCCGGTCCACGACCTTTGCGCGCATCATCATCTTGGCATAATGCAGCTCGCGCAGCGCATAGATTTCCGCCCAAAGGTTCTCGCCCCCGGCGTATTTCGTCCGCACTTGCGCCAGCGCGATGTTCTTTTTCAGGACCGGAGACCAGCAGGCCCCGGTGATCACCCCCGCCTCATGCTTCTGGCCGTGATACAGGATCGCCCCGTCCGCCGGGATGTTGCCGTCGATTTCCAACCCGACAAAGGACCAGTCCGTGCCCCGGTCCCGCTGCCGCATCAGCGCCGCCTTGCCGGTGAAATGGCCCTTGTCCCAGTCCACCAGCCAGCCCAGCCCCATTTCCAGCGGCGACCGCAGCCGGTCTTCGCGCACGCAGATATCGGCGGGGGTAAAGTCATAGCCGGTGATGATGAACCCCGCCTCCAGCCGCGCGATGTTCAGCGCGTCCGACCCGATGGGCCGCAACCCGTGCAACTGGCCCGCGTCGAACAAAAGGTCCCACAGCGGAAGGGCCTGATCCGGCGTGGTCCAAAGCTCATACCCCAGGTCGCCCGTAAACCCGGTGCGCGAGATCATCAGGCGGCCCGCGCCCAACGGAAATTCGGCCATCCGGAAGGGCCTAAGCCCGTCGATGTCAAACCCCGCCCGCCGCAGGATTTCGGCCGAGGTCGGACCCTGCAACGACAGCGCCGCGACCTCCTCGGTTTCCTCATGGATCGTCACGTCAAACCCTTGCGCGCTGTCCAGAAGCCAGGGCAGATGCCGTTCCTGGCAGCAAAGCCGATATCGGTCAGCGGCCAGCCGGAACAGCGTCCCGTCGTCCAAGAGGTGCCCCGCGTCGTTGACCCAGGCGGTGTAGTGGACGCCGCCGACCGACAGTTTCGCGGCGTTGCGGATCGTCAGCCGGTTCAGATAGTCCGCCGCCTCCGGCCCCTCGATCCGGTATTTGATCATCGGGCACAGGTCATAGACCGTGGCGCTGTTGCGGATCGCCGAATGCTCCATCGCCAGGTCTTCAAAGGTCAGCGCCGTGGTATAGCCGCCCCAGTTGCCCCAGGACCACAGCTTGTTCGCGGCCTCGGTCCGGGGGTGGAACGGCGTCTTCAGAAGCGGCGATTTGAAGTGCAGAAGAGCCGTCATTCTGCAGCCTCCATCGCCAGCGCGGCGTTCCAGCCTGCGGACCCCGAAACCCCGCCCCCGGGATGACACCCGGCTGACGCAAGCCACAGTCCCGGGATCGGACCCCGGTACTGCGCGATGCCCGGCAGGGGCCGCAGGAACAGCATCTGCTCGACGCTCAACTCTCCGGCATGCCATTGCCCGCCAGGCAGACCGTGGCGGTCCTCGATGTCATAGGGCATCAGGATGTCCGCGCGCTCCACCAGCGCCCCGATCCCCGGGGCATGGACCTCCAGTTGCGCCAGGCACGCGGCCAGCATCGCGGCCCGGGCGGCGTCGCGGTCATCCGGTGCGTGCGGGGCGAACTGGGCGATTGCCGAAAGCGAGCCTTCGGACAGCACGATCTCCATCCCCGGGTGGTCGGGCACGCGGCCATATTTCACCGGATTGAACGCGCGTTCGACGTCATGCTCTGACCCCGCCAGGATCAGCCGGTCCTTCAGGTTTGCACCCCGGAAATCCGGCATCGCCTTCAGCCGCAGGTCCAGCTTGGCCGCCCCGCCCCGCGCCTTCAGATGCCGGGCGCGGGTGTAAAGCCCCGCATCCAGATGCCGGGGGCCGACAAGGCCCAGAAGCGTGGTCTTCGGCGCGATGCAGGACACCACGCGGGCGGCTTGGATGTCTTCGCCACTGGCAAGCGACACGCCGACCAACCGCTCTCCCTCGACCAGAATCCGAGTGACACGGGCATCGCAGCGCAAGGTCACGCCCTGCGCCACAACTGCCCGTGCCATGGCGGACCCCAGTTCCGCCATTCCTCCCTTGGGCAAGCCCAAAGCCCCCTGCACCCCCGCCGTCTGCCCCGCCAACCGCACCAGCCACGGCAGGACCGAGTTCGGCGACCGTGGCCCCAGCCAGCCGCCCAAGGTCGCCTCAAACGCCAACGCGCCCTTCAGCCGCGGGTCGGAAAGCTCGTCGTCCAGCAGGTCATGGACGTTGGTCAACAGGATGCGCCCCAACTCGCGGACCTCGGCAGCCCCCAGCATCCGGGCGCGAAGCGCGATCATCGCCAGCTTGCCCATCGGGTTGCCTGCGCCCCTGGCAATCCGGGGCGGGGTCATCTGGTTCAGCGGCGACAGGACGGCGGCAAAGCGCAAGAGGCGCGCGCGCAGGGCGGCCCAGGCGGCGCGGTCCGCCTCGGGCAGATCGCCTGCAATGCGCATTCCGACCGGGCCTTCCAGCCGCAGGTGGTTGCCGTCGGGCGACAGGACGGTGGTCGCAAGATTGCGGTCCAGCCACTCCAGCCCGTGCGCGGCAGGGTTCATCGCCGTCTCGACCCGGGGGTCGAGGTTATAGGAAAGATGCGCCAGCCCCGCCCCGCCACCGGGAGCGTCTGCCGCCTCCAGCACCAGCACCTTCGCGCCCTTGGACGCCAGCCGGTGCGCTGCCGCCAACCCGTTCGGCCCTGCCCCGATGATGATCGTGTCAAACGACGGCATAGGCGTCGCTCATGTCCTTGGCGGGCCGCTTCATGTCGCGCAGCACCTCTGCCGCCGCATTGCGCCCCGGTGCCCCCATCACCCCGCCGCCGGGGTGGGTAGAGGACCCGCAGATCCACAGGTCCTTGATCGGAGACCGATAGTTCGCATAGCCCGGCACCGGGCGGTTGAAGAACATCTGGTCAAAGGTCAGCTCGCCCTGAAAGATGTTGCCCTCGGTCAGCCCGACCTCGGCCTCCAGCTCGCGGGGTGTCCGCACTTCGGCGTGCAGGACCAGCGACTTGAAGCCCGGCGCATAGGCCTCGATCTGGTTCAGGCAGGCATCGCGAAAGCCGTCGCGGTCGGCGTCCGTCCAGTCGCGGCCTTCGATCTTGGGTGGGGCGTATTGCACGAAACAGGACATGAAATGCTTGCCCGGCGGGGTCATGGTCGGGTCGATCAGCGTCGGGATCATCACGTCCTGGAACGGCTGGCGGCTGTAGTGGCCGGCTTTCCAGTCGTCATAGGCGGCTTCCATCTTTTCGATGCTGTCGGTGAAATGCAGGTCACCCCGGACGTTCGGCGCACCCTCTGGCAGGGCGGTGAAACGCGGCACCCCGTCCAGCGCGATGTTCAGCTTGCCGCTGGACCCCCGCGTCTTGAACCGCTGCACCCGGTGCAGGAAATCGCCCGGCAACTCTTTTGCCTCGACATGGCGCAGAAAGGTCCGCCGCACGTCCATGTTGGAAATTACCCGCCGCGCGCGGTGTTCGTCGCCGTTCTCCAGCGCCACCCCGACCGCGCGACCGTTCTGTACCAGCACCTGCGCGACACCGGACCCCGTCCGCACCTCGCCCCCCGCAGCCCTTAGCGAAGCGGTCAGCGCCCTGGTGATCCCGCCCATTCCGCCGCGCGAATAGCCCCAGGACCCGACATTGCCGTCCACATCCCCCATCGCGTGATGCAAAAGGACATAGGCCGTCCCCGGCGACATCGGCCCCAAGGCCGTGCCGATGATCGACCCCACGGCCTGATAGGCCTTCATCGCCGGATTCTCGAAATACTCGTCCAGGAAATCGGCAATCGACATCGTCCAGAACCGCATCATGTCGTAGATCTGCGCCTCGGACTGGCCGGTGATCTGCTTGCCCAGCCAGGCCAGTTCCATCAGGTCACGCGGGCGAAAGCTGGCAAGATCGGGCGGGCGGCGCATCAGCATCGGGCGGATCAGGCGGCAGTTGCGCAGGATATCGCGCGAGTAGCGGTCATAGGCCTCGGCATCCCGGCGGGAATGCCTGGCGAATTCGCGCCGGTTCGCCTCATGGTCGCGGAACATGCCCAGATAGCCGCCGGTTTCGGTAAACAGCGCGCCACCTTCGTAAGGCAGGATCTGCAACCCATGGCGCGACAATTCCAGATCGCGCATGATCTCGGGGCGAAACAGGCTGCTGACGTAAGAGCAGTTGGAGTAGGTGAAACCCGGGTGCAGTTCCCGGCTGACCGCCGCCCCGCCGATCCAGTCGTTCTTTTCGACGACCAGAACCTTCAGGCCCGCCCGCGCCAGATAGCAGGCCGCCACCAGCCCGTTGTGCCCCGCCCCGATGATGATGGCATCATGCGTCATCCGGCGGCGTCCACGCCGTATTCCAGCACCAGATCAACCGCCGTCTCGACCGCCTTCAAGGTGTCGGTCAGGCAGGTGTCGTCCAGCCCATGCGCCTCGCACATGAACCACGGCTCGCGGCTGTCGGGTTCGACGATGACGCCAAGGTCATGCAGATGATGCGCCATCGCGTCGTAGAAACTGTAGTCGCTGGTCTTCCACGCCCGATAATTGTCGGGCGGCGCCTCTGCGAAGAACAGGCCGAACATCGACGGATGCCCGGTGTAGGAATGCACGATCTTGCGCGCGTCAAGGATCGTCGAGATCCCCGCCATCAACCGCTCACCATAGCTGGCCAAGGTTTCCAACGCCGGGGTTTCGTCCAGGATGCGCAGGCATTCCTCGGCCGCTGCAAGGCTGACGGAATGCGCGGTATAGGTGCCGCCGTGACTGGCGCCCCCATAGCGGAACGTCCGCATCACCTCTTCCCGGCCCGCGATGACGGCAATCGGATAGCCGTTGGCGACCGCCTTGGCGAAAGTGGTGATGTCGGGGGTCACCCCCATGATGCCCTGGATGCCGGACTTGCCCACCCGAAAGCCGGACTTCACCTCGTCGATGATCAGCATGACGCCGTGTTTCGTGCATAACTCGCGCGCCAGCCGCACATACTCGGGCCGCGCCATGATCGAACAGCAGTTGCCCTGGATCGGCTCGATCAGCATCGCCGCCAGATTGTCGCCGTGGCGCTTGAACATGTCCTCAAGCCGCAGGAAATCGTTCATCGGCGTGATGTGGGCCAGCTGCTTGACCGTGGGCGGGATGCCCTTGCCATAGGGCACAAGCTCGGGGTCGGTGTTCGACCCCAGGTCCCATTCCTCCATGTTCGACATCCACATCGCGGCGTCGAAAAGCCCGTGGTAGCCGCCTTCGACCAGCAGGTACTGCTCACGCCCGGTATAGGCCCGGGCAAGGCGCAGGGCGGCCATCACCGCCTCGGTCCCCGAGTTGGAAAACCGCACCAGTTCCGCCGCCGGCACCATGCTGGAGATCCGTTCGGCGACGGTCAGTTCCCGCTCGGTGGACAGCGCAAAGACCCCGCCGACCTCCATCCCCCTTCGCGCCGCCGCGTCAACCCGGTCGTCGGCATAGCCCAGGATCGCGGGGCCATAGCCCAGCCGGTAATCGACATAACTGTTGCCGTCGATGTCCCAGGTCCGGCCGCCCTTGCCGTGGTGGACATAGATCGTCCGGTCATCGCCCCAATAGCGGAACGTGGACGAAACCCCCAGCGGCAGCTTCTTCACCGCGCGCTGGAACTGGGCGTTGGACTTGGTCAGGGTGCGGCGGGGCAGGGGGGTCATCACGGACTCGGGATTGTTGCGCTGCCTGACCCTCTCATTCCACTGACTGAGCTGTCAATCAACTTCTTGCCCGATCATCGCCGCAAGGATCACCCCGCAAGGCGCAGGGTGTCAGGGCAAAAGCCGCGTGACCCAGGGGTCCGGCCAGGGTTGCTGGACCAGCGTGTCGAAGATCAGCCAGGACAGGCTGGCGGCCGCCGCGGCGTGGATCATCGCCCGCACCGGCTGCGGGCGGCGCCACAGGGCGGCCATGGCCAGCACGAACACCACCGGGCCGCCCAGATGGCCAAAGGCCAGGATCGCCAGACCCATCCCCGCTGTGACCGCAAGGAACCGAAGCTCGGGCCCGATGGACCGGGTGGCATCCCCAGGCACGGCGCGACTGCGCGCGGTCCACAGCAGCGCCCCGACCGCGCCCAGCGCGACAACCGCGACCACCTGCGGAAAGATCGCCGCCGCCCGTGGCAGCCACAGCGTCGCAAGACCACAACCCAGCGCCACCGCCCCGAAGGCCAGCGTCAGCGCGCGGTCATACGGCTGTCTGCCGGGGGCGGGACCCGCGCCACGCACCCGGCGCCAGGCGGCAGCACGGCGCACAAGCTCGGCTGCGGCGATGGCCAGAAGCCCCAGCGCGACCGGCTGGCTCAACCATGCCCAGCCCGAGATCTGCTGCGTCAGGACAAAGAACCGCTCCAGGTTCGGGGCCAGCACAAAGCCCAGCGCAAAGGCCGGGCGCGACCAGCCCAGCCGCTTCATCGCCAGCCCCACGGCGCCGAACACCAAAAGGAACACCAGGTCCAGCGGGTGCTTCGAGGTATGGAACGCCCCCAGCGCCAGAAAACACAGCGCCAGCGGTACCAGAGTCGTCGCCGGAACCAGCGCCAGCCGCGACAGTTGCCGGGTCAGGCCCAGGCAGATCAGCGCCCCAAGGATGTTGGCAAAGGCGATGCTCAGGATCATCGTGACCAGAAGCGGCGCTTCCTTTTCCAGAAGGTCCGGCCCCGGAGTCAGCCCGTGGATGGTAAAGGCCCCCAGCAGGACCGCCATGGTCGCCGATCCCGGTATCCCGAAGGCCAGCGTCGGCAAAAGCGCACCGCCCTCTTTCGAGTTGTTGGCACTTTCCGGCGCGATCACCCCCCGGATGTTGCCCTTGCCAAAGGCGGGCCCCGCACCCGGCCTGCGCGCGGCGTCGCCATAGGCCACCCACTCGATCACCGTCACCCCGATGCCCGGCACCGCCCCCAGCACCGACCCGATCGCCGAAGACCGCAGCACCAGCGGCCAGTTGCGCAAGGTGTCGCCGATGCCGCGCCGCAGCCCGCCGGGTTCGGGCTCTGACCCGGTCATCTGCACCTGCCCGCGCAGGGCGATGGCGGCAAGCTCGGACACCCCGAACAGGCCAAGAAACAGCACTCCGACCGGCACGCCGTCCCACAGGTAGACCGCCCCGAAGGTCCAGCGCTCGGCCCCTTCATAGGGGTCAAGGCCGGTATAGGCGACCAGCGCGCCGATCAGGGCGGCCAGGATGCCGCGCAGGGGACTAGAGCCGGAGATCAGCGCCACCAGCGTCAGCCCGAAGATGGTGATCGCCAGGAAATCCCCGTAGTTCAGGTACAGCACCAGCGGCCGCATCACCGGCAGCGCAAGGGCCAGCACCAGCGCGCCGAACACCCCCCCGATCAGCGAGGCGGAATAGGCCGCCCCCAGCGCCCGCGCCGCCTGATGCTGCTTGGCCAGTTCATGCCCGTCCAACACCGTCGCGGCGGCCCCCACGGTCCCCGGCACCCCGATCAGCACCGCCGGAATCGTGTCCGATGTCGTGGTGACCGACGCCATGCCCAAAAGCAGCGCAAAGGCCGAGGCCGGGTCCAGCGTATAGGTCGCGGGGATCAGGATCGTCAGCCCGAACAGCCCGCCGATCCCGGGGATCACCCCGATGACCAGCCCAAGGACCACCCCGGCGACCAGCATCAACAGCCGGAACGGCTCTGTCAGGTCGCCCAGCGCGGTCAGAAGCACATCCATCGGGCGGCGGACCGGGTCGGACTACTGCACCAGGTCGCGCGCCAGGGTTGCGATCTCTGGCGCGGTGGCCAGAAGCGCGTCGATCCGGGCCTCGACCTCTTCGCCCGGGGTGAACTCGGGGTCCATCCCGCGCCGGACGGCTTCGGCCTGGAACTCGGGGTCCGCTGCCATCGCGGCAAAGGCGGCGCGCAGGGTGGCGACCGCTTCGTCGGACGTGCCGGGCGGGGCGATATAGGGATGGTGGACGGTCGAGG
>Ga0075154_10003405_pt1 | contig 10075 bp, 1 predicted proteins | sample JI71714BDNA_FD_70965 | JGI IMG/M metagenome (GOLD analysis project Ga0075154, IMG submission 70965) | Wastewater effluent complex algal communities from Wisconsin, to seasonally profile nutrient transformation and Carbon sequestration -... | ecosystem: Engineered > WWTP > Effluent > Algae...
CGCTTGGAATAGGTTCAGAATCATGTTGTTGCCGCCGTCTAACAGGCTCACTATCTTCAGAATCATGTCTTCTTCTGGGCCTCGCAGTCTCACTAGGGTCAGAATCATGTCGGCTTCTGGGCCTCACAGGCTCACTAGGTTCAGAATCATGTCTTCTTCTGGGCCTCTCAGGCTCACTATCTTCAGAATCATGTCTTCTCCTGGGCTTCGCATGCTCACTATCTTCAGAATCATGTCTTCTTCTGGGCCTCGCAGGCTCACTATCTTCAGAATCATGTCTTCTTCTGGGCCTCTCAGGCTCACTATCTTCAGAATCATGTCTTCTGCTGGGCTTCGCATGCTCACTATCTTCAGAATCATGTCTTCTTCTGGGCCTCACAGGCACACTATCATCAAAATCGTGTCGCCGTCTTGGCCTCACGTATTCACTAGTTTCAGATGATGAAGCAGGTTCATCTTTAGGTGTAATAGTCGCTTTCGAGTCCTTCTCACATTTCAATGCTAGTTTGTGCGAGTCAGGACGGATTGGTTTGCGTTCGCTCGTGTTATTTTTTTGGCGGTAAGACTCCTCAAGCAGAGTACTTGAGTATAAATCCACAAGCGGTCCCTCACTATCGTCTCCACTTTGGGACTGATCTTCGCCTGGTTTTAGATTGTCGTCACTGTCCAAATCTTTTAGCACTACCAGTTCTTTTGATACCTTTCTAGAGTCCCTCTGGTTTCCTTCGTCTTTCCTTTTCTTCTTTCTTTTCTTTTTCCGTCTATCAAGATCATCATCCACTTCGTACTCATCAGCAACTTTAATCTTTTGGCTTCCATACTTTGAAAGATAACTCAGCTTACTGCTACTCAAAGACATATATGAGCTGACGATATTTCAAACTTGGTGTTAGTTGTCAAGATTTATTAATTACATTCATGCGAATGTCCTGTTGCTGATGGGAATTGTTTAGCGGTACTGTACATGTATTTAAAACTGTTGTCTACTGATCGTGCATTTTTTATAGTACTGTACCTAAAGAAATTTTTCGCCGGTATAGTTAGAGGTAGACCCCGTCCTAGAATTTGAACAAAATATAAATATTCTCCAGAATAAAACTGAACAATGGACGCAATCCGCTGGATCTTTTCACCCAACCCCGATATCAACTACGATGTCATATCAATGATGTACGGGTTTGCTTCGGTTCTTTGCGTTGCATTATATTTATTTGAACGATACCTGACAGGTTCGATTGCTGATTCAAAACTAAAAGACCAAGGTGGAGAGGTAAGAAATTCAAATTCCAAATTAAAACATTCGTTATCTTGTTAGCATCTAATAGAACTTGATAAATTTCCTCTTGCGACTCAAGTCTAATACAGCTTCAGAGTTATTCTCATCACTGGAGGGCGTTCATCTGATTTTTGCGCCTTTCATTCCATGTCTGCTGTGGAGCCTAACAATTCGATATAACGTGGATCAAAAAAAGGATAAGAATAAAGAAGACTAGAAATCGAATCATCATTTTAACATTTCTTTTATATACAATAGATTTCAACTAGATGATCTTTTTTTTCTTTTAAGTGACTAACCTAACTGATTAGCTTCTAGTAAAGCCATTAATTCCTCGCTCACACTCTTTAATTCTTCGTTTTCCTGGGCAAGTAGAGCGGCTGTTTTATGAGCCGAGGCACTGCTCTTTTGTTCTTCCGCCAATTTCGTGCGCAAAGCTCTTTCGGAACGACGCAACTCCTCAAGTTCGCGAAGGTAATTTTCTGTTGACTGAGCTAAAGAAGATTCTGCTGTTGCTAATGCAGCCTTTACTTTGGAAACTTCACCCAACCACTTCACTTCCTTAGCCTTGGAGTCGTCATGCGCTAAGTTGGCTTCTTCTTGAACAACTCTCAGCTGTTCCTTAATCGCTTTGTAGTCATTCTTTAACTTCAAGTAATGTCGATTTGCCTCGTTGAATTGTTCTTCGGCAGCGGAACGTATATCTTCTTCGGCTTCTCTTACTGCAACTTGTCTATAAAGGAGCTCTTGCTCCATGGCTTGCTTGTGCTCTAATTTCGTATATTCCAACAGTTGCGTCAGAGATTGGTTTTTCTCGCGGAGAGTGGTTGTTTCAGTCTCCAAACTTGCTACACGCTCTTCGAGCTGAACTTTGTCATGTTCCAGTTGCTGAGATGTGGATCTAGCTTCCATAAGCTGATTCGTGACTGCGGAAACAACCGTGTCTTTCTCTTCAAGGCGTCTCTGCATATCGATCACTTTCTGAAGATGCTCATCCTCAACCATATCCAGTTGTTTGATGATTTCCTCTAGCTCAGCATTGTGTTCATTCTGAAGTTTTTGGATCTGTGATGAGTGCTGCTTGTTGAGATTAACAACTTGTTTTTCTAAATTCGATATCCTTAAAATAAACTCTTCCTTCTTTTTCAGTGTTGCAGCTCGTTCGAATTCCATTCTGTTACTCCATTCTGTTTCTTTTTCATGTAGATTTAGTTTGTATTGGTCTAGATGTTGTTGCATTTTGGCCTCCATGGATATTTTGATTGCAGACATAGATTCTACGTTCTGCAATGTCAATTCTTGGACTTTTTCTTTCAAACTATCTCTCTCAAATGTTCGTCTAATGAGTTTTTCTTCAATATCAGTGATGGCTTGAGCAAACTTGTATTTTGAAGACTTAATGAACTCACTATCGGTGATGTCTTTCTGCACATTGGATCGTAATGGGGTGCAAGAATTGTCTTCTCCTTCATCTGTGGGCTTTTCGTTGTCGTTGATTGTGCGAGCAACATTGGATGCATGAACTGTGCTTTCACTTTCGCTTGTTGTTGACGCCAGCGAGGGCTGAATAGATTCGTTTTTATCAAGTGGCTCTTGGTGAAAAAAGTTTGGTTCAAATTCATTTTCCTCTTCCTCTTCATTGACGTCACTCGAGGACCCAACGGTGGAGTTAATTTCGTACATATCTCCCACCATTTCGCTGATGGAGCCCGTTTGTACAGAGGATGATCGCGCGGTGTGAAAGGAGTAGGCTGAAGAAACGCTCAGCTCGATGACTTGTTCGAACGTAGGCGAAACTTTATCGTCATGGTCCAGGACAGTATTTGAGAGCCCACCTCTGCTAGGTGAGTCCATTGTGTCATCGACTAATGCGTCCAGTGCTTTGTTCGACATAACATTCTCAAGCTCAATATTCGACTCTTTCTGGAAGGAATGTGGCGCCTGGGCGTTTTCCCCATCTTGCTCTTCCATCAGAGACCTTATCGTCAGTGCCAAATCAGTATCCTTGGAATCAACTTTGTTGTCTAATTGTTGCTTATCGATCCTATTGTCGTCCCGCTGTGATTTTTCGAAAACATCCCCAGCAGACAGGCGCGTTGATTCTAAATTTTTCAACATTTTGAAATCGTTGTCGGCCAGTTTTAATTTTAGCTCCTGAATAGTCAGGTCAGACCTTTTCCTCTCTGATGCTTCCATTTCCTTTATTTGTTGCCGATTTTCCTTATTAGCATCAGTGTCCATATTAGTTCTAAACGTCGTCTCACGGAGCACGGATTGGCGTTGCACTATCAAGTATTCAAAAAGGCCCTTGTGTACATTTCCTTTAGAACAAAAAACGGAATCTATGAGTTATATTTCCAGCTTGAATTTGTTTGGTGTTTACGAGCCAGCTAAGGATTTAACCAATTCCATGTATATCCACTCCCCATCCACAGTCGTACAACTCTCAAAAAATTTGACGGTTTCGACCAAGCCTTTCTCGACTCTGACGTGTAATTCTTGAAGATAATATATTATCCTGTGTATGTTATACAATACACACGTTTTTAAGTGTTGACAGGGTATGGCTTCCTTAGTATTTCTGAGTCACCGCATTCTATTGTTCTAGCGCCAATAGAGGAGCACATGCTTGTAGAAGTGAAACATAACATATGTGTTTGTGTCAAGTTACAAACTTTCAACTCCGAACTCTGTTTGCCATCGATGACACGGCGGACCACAAAGCTCACAACTATCAGATAAGCTCGGCATGTTAGTAAATCGATTTAAATTATTATTTTTTAGTATTTATTACCCTTTTAATATCAGAAGCAGATTGAATCGAGCGGGTTTGCGCTCACTCACGCGACAATGAACAGTAAGTTAAAATAAATTTTGATTGGCAAAAATAATTCTATTGTGCAATGTTAATTTATCTACCGGAAGTTTCTGTTTCAGTATGGCTAACATTTGCTCAAGCCCACATGCCAAATAATAAACTCAAAAATAAAGCATACATGCAAGACCGCTTTTTATGTTTTGTAAATCCTGACGAGTACTCACGATCTGTCGAACAAGCTGTGCCTCCGAGGAAGTTAGCCTTATTACATGGTATGCATCGATCCTGGTCCGAATTCTGCCGACCATTACTTGCAGATTTACCAGCAGGACATAAAATTCCATCACAAGAATAACGACCTACATCTCCTCCGTTCCACTTAGACTTTTGACATAACTCATGATCAATTGCGCTTAGTTGATTGTCTCTCAACTTCAGTGTCAATTCATCGAACCGTACAAGTGACGAAGGTACATTTCCAGTCAACTTGTTGTTTGACAAATCAACAATCAAATCAGTAGTTTCGGGAACATTGCTCAAAAAGTCTGGCGGGATGATTCCTGAAAAGGAGTTATCGGACAAATCCAACATTTTGATGGTAGGTGGGAGCTGTACCGACCCTAAATTAGCATTGAAGTTGTTGGATGCCAACAGAAGCTCTTCCAAAAATGGCATAGTCCCAAAATCGGGTAATGGTGCCTCGAGATCGTTGTGTGACAACGATAGTCTTCGCAAAGTTCTAACTTGCATTATCTCATCTGGAATAACACCACTGAGCTTATTGAATCGAGCTTCGAGTTCCACTAGATTTGGTGCTTTTCCAATGCCTTCCAAAGATAGCAAGTTTGTTGCATCTAATGCCAAATGAGTCAGTCCCTTAGCATTTTCAATGCCATGAAACTTGAACACAACCGGGTTAGAATATAGGGAGATTGATCCAAGTTGGGGAAGCAAAAACAGTTCAGGAGGAGGCTCTGACTTCACATTGTTGGCCCCTAAATGAATGGACTTGACAGTCTGACTCTTGTTGTCCACACATTTGATGCCATACCATTCGCAAATCGAGACATCATCGTCTAACCAATTGTCGTTCTTCCACCAATAATAACCTCCACAACTGTTGTAGAATTTCGTAAGGATTTCGCGATCTGATAAGCCGCTTTGAGATTGCGATCCTGAATCATCTGTGTCTTGATCGTCCATGTAATACTCGTCTATTATAGTGATGTTTGTGCTTCCCAAGTAATCCGATCCACCACACTCTACAGCCTCTGGATCCTCTAGACAATGGCATCGAGTTGAACCCATATAGGAGTTACCGATACATTCTGTGCAAGGGAAATATGGTGAATCTTGCTTGCCGCGTTCGTTAAATGTATTCGCGGGACATAGAATGGCATCACACTCGAATTCAGCTATATTCCCCCCAAGCTTCTGATCACAAAGATCTGGAGCTATAGCAGTAATAAAGTTGTCCTCTAGATACACGCGCTCAATTAGTGAGCCAAGTTCCGCCGGGACCGTTCCATCAAGCTTATTCTCTTTAAGCGACGCGAATTCAAAAAATTCTGATGATACGCTTTTAAGGAAAGAAGCAGGAACTGACCCTGTCAAAGAATTCTTGCTCAAATCTAAACGTCTCAAATCGGGCATCATAGAGAAATCCATTAAAGGCCCTGAGATTCCGTTTCCTTTCTGATCCGCGAGATCAAGAGTAGACAGAGTAGAGATACTTCCGAGTGACACTGGAAGGGTGCCATCGAGAGCGTTCATCTGCAACCGCAAAGTCTGCAACTCGCTCATTGATGTAAGATCAGGCAATTGACCAGTTAAAGCATTGTTTGCACAGGAGAATAACCTCAATTTTGTCAATAAGTTCAAATCTGCGGGTAGTTGACCACTGAACTGGTTAAAGTCCAATGTGATGCGCTCCAAATTAGTGAGCTCGAACAATTCAGCCGGAATTTGTCCAACAAGAGCATTTGATGTAATATGAAGACTGGTCAACGAAGTGGCCTTGCCAACACCTTGTAAATTGTTTAATCCTGTAGAACTTATGTCAAGGGTTTCCAAAAGTATGGCGTTTTCGATTCCATCGAACGAGAACAGAATTTCATTCGAATCAAGGACCAAAGTCCTCAAAAGCGGTAAATCAAACAATGTTGCCGGAGGAGTGCCCACTAAGTTGTTTGCACTTAGCATAATGTAGGCCACGTTTTCCGAGTTGTCAGCACATCTTATTCCATGCCAGTCACAAATACTCGAGTTAGTAATCCAGTTGGTCGAGATCGACCAACGAGGACCTCCACAGGCCTCGTAAAACTGCGTAAGAATGTCACGATCAATCGCAGGATTGCCCCCAGCTGGTGCACTTGGATGAACATCGACTGGTAACGAAGAAGATGAACTTGTGTCTTCCCCACAGGATATAGAACCAAAATATTGTGATTCAGCACAAGCCACGCATAATCCGCCTTGTTCCTCCCGACCTGATTCTTCGTTATAAGTCCCTACAGGACACAGTACATCATTGCACTGCCTTTCAGACTTGGCACATACACTTGAATCTATTGCTGTAATCTTGTTGTTCTGTAAAAAGTATGTTCCGATTGGAAATCTTGACATCGTTGCGGGTATAGAGCCCTCCAACTGGTTCGAACTCAGATCTGCGTACTCAAACATGGTAACATCGGCTGACTGAAGGAAGTTGTTAGGTATGGTGCCGGTAAAGGAGTTCATTGACAAATCTAATCGCCTAAGTTCAGCGAATGAATCAAAAGAAGGCAAGGGCCCGTTTAGTCCGGATCCATCCTGGTTGGATATATCCAAGAACCACAAATTCGTTAGCCCTTGGAATGATAGCGGGATTGTTCCAGTAAAGGCATTGTTTTGAAGCGTAAGGAACATCAAATTCGAAAGACCTCCGAGTGAAGCAGGCAAAGTTCCATGGAATTGGTTTTCGTGGGCGCTCAAGTATGTTAGACGTTTGAGATCCGCAATTTGAGTAGGAAATTCACCGGTCAGGGAGTTGAAATCGAGAGTGAGGCGTTCTAATTCAGGGAGATAGAAGATCTCGCTCGGAAACGTTCCCGAGATCTTAGTCGATGCCAAGTGCAAATCAGTTATGTCGCTTGAGCCATCGGGTGAAATACCTTCCAGAGAACGAACATTTGTATTGCTCAAATCAAGAATTTTTAGGTTCTTTGCTTGATGCAGATTATCAAGTTCTATGGAAATTTCATTTCCATCTAGTATAAGTGATTTGAGTTCTGGCAGGTCGAATATGAATGATGGAACAGTACCTTGTAGATTGTTGGACTTGAGTTCTATGGCTTCAACTGTCTCTTGCACCTGATCGGCACATTTAATACCATACCAGGTGCATATACTGACAGTGCTATCTAGCCAATTAGTTTGAATTTTCCATTGCAAACCCTCGGTAGACATAAACAAGCTTGATAGGATATCACGGTCGAGAACAAAGGGCTCCTCGCCAAGGCTGGATTCCTCTTCAGTCGCATCGTCGTCAACACCTTCATCGCCCTCAATAGAACCTGCCAAAGGAGATACATTGGATCCAACATCTTCTTCGGCGGTTTTGTCACCGCAGGTCGAAGAGCCATAATAAATGGCGGTGGGACAAGGTAGACAAGCACCCAAGATTGACTCCTGCCGACCATTTTCATTGTAAGTGCCAGGCTCACAAAGCACACCATTACAACCGAAATTCGACACTTGAATGTTTTCACAATTGGCGTGGTCGATGGAGCTGATTTTGTTGCCCGAGAGATCGATCTTGTATATAATTTCGGAGAGCTCTTGAGGAATTTCTCCGGAAATGGAGTTAGCACGAAGATCTGCTAATTCAAACGCGTTCTTGTTGGTTGAGAGCAAGAAGGCGGGAGAAATGAGGCCGGACAGGTTATTGAAACTCAAATCTAACCGGCGCAAGTCGTGCAATGCCGCAAAAGATGGTAGATTTCCTGAAAATTCACAATTCGAGACGTCTATATTTACCAAGGACGTCATTGAATCTAGAACTGTGAGATCTCCAATGAATGAATTACCCTCCAGACGCAATGTGACCAAACTGTTCGAAAGCGACAACAGCTCTACAGGTAAGGGTCCGCCCAGACCGCACTCTGCACATGAAAATAGCTGTAGTTGAATCAAATCGCCAATAAGCGCAGGTAAAGGTGTATTTTCCTGAAAATGATTATAATCAAGAATAAGTTCTTCTAGCGTCGACATAGTGAATAAAGATTCCGGCAGCGTTCCAGTCAGTAGATTGGAGGCGAGTGCGAGAGACTTGAGTTTTGGGGCTTGTTGTAAGCCTTGTACAGAAAATAGGCCGGTTGCAGTCAAATCGAGGGTTTCCAAGCGTGCCGCAGAGACGATGTTTGCGGCATCAAAAATGATCATGTTCCCGTTCAAAAACAAAGAGTTCAACATTGGCAGATCAAACAGCGAGGATGGAAGATTACCCTTCACATTATTGGAACTCAAACGAATCATGGAAACAAATCCATTTTCATCGCATGTGATACCTTGCCATTCGCAGTGGTTTGAATCTTCAAGCCATTTCGCCCTACGATGCCAGCTCTCGCCACCACATTCTTGGAAAAGTTGTGTCAAAATTGTTTGTTCTCCATCAGTATCAACTTGGTCTGGGTAGTTTCCCGTTTCTACGATATCGTCGGTCGGAGAATCACGTGTTGGGATAGGAACTTCATCCGGAACAAAGCATTGGGACCATCCCAAAAAAGGAGCCACTAAGCCAGACGGACACGGAGTGCAGTCTCCACCTGCAGAATTACGCCCATTGGCATTAAAAGTGTTGACGTCGCACATAAGAGATTTACATGTGGTCGATTGACATAGCCCCTCTGCATACGATTCAAAGAAGTTGTCGTGCAAGAAAAGTTTTGTAGGTGCGAAGCGTCCGAGACTCACAGGAACTTGTCCGGTAAGACGATTATTGTTGAAGGCAGCCAACTGAAGTGTATTATCCGAAACACTCTCTAGAATATTTGATGGAATTCCGCCACTCAGGGAATTCGTAGATAGGTCCAAGTGAGAAAGTCGTGATAAATTAGAAAATGCAAGCAGTGGTCCGGACAGTCCGCCTTGTCCGTCAGCGACTTGTCCTGAGAGATCTAACTTTTGCAATTCCGGAAGTTGATCCAGGAACGCGGGAATGGTACCCGTAAGTTGATTGTTCTGAAGCATCAAGCTTCTCAACTCCTTCAATGCTCCGAATTCGTCCGGAATGGGACCTACAAAGTTGTTGCTTTGAATGGATAGAAACTGCAACTTAGTCAGCCATGACAACTCAGTGGGCAAGTATCCAGTCATGTCGTTAAAGTCTAGTTCAAGAGTTTCCATTGATGACATCATAAGCACATTGGCAGGGAATGGACCTGAAAGATTGTTCCTTGAAGCTCTAAGTGTTCGTATCTTAGGGACCCGAATATTTCCAGCAGAGTCAAGAAAAATTCCGTCCAACCTTGACAAACCTGAATCTCGCACATCCAGCTCAATCAATCCGGATTGAAAGTTTTTCGCTTGGATAGTTAGTCCTGCGGTAGATCCATCTAGATCGATGCTGTTTCCATCCAACTTGATAATCTCCAAGTTCTTCATAGACAATAAGTGCGCCATTGGAACCAAGCCATTTAAACCGTTACTGGAAAGCACGATGGAGGAAACATCCTCATGCCCAGTCTTGCAATTTACTCCTTCCCATGTACAGATAGATTTGATTGGATCCAGCCAGTTCGTCCTACTCCTCCAACTTGTCTCGCCGTCTGTCTGTCGGAAGAGGTACTCTAGAACTTGCCGATCAGTCCATTCGAAACCTTCATCCGGAGTTGAATCTGCGTAGCGAGGTGAATGTGTCTCGTCAAAATGAAACCAATCCTCCCAGCCGTCTGAATGATTTCGTCCCATTTGTGTTTTGAAAGCGTAATTGCCTAGTAAAG
>Ga0075154_10003406_pt1 | contig 10075 bp, 4 predicted proteins | sample JI71714BDNA_FD_70965 | JGI IMG/M metagenome (GOLD analysis project Ga0075154, IMG submission 70965) | Wastewater effluent complex algal communities from Wisconsin, to seasonally profile nutrient transformation and Carbon sequestration -... | ecosystem: Engineered > WWTP > Effluent > Algae...
TATATGAGTTTTGTTTACGAGGTAACTTCTATGACACTGTACCATAATTTCATGCGGCATTTCTGACATTAATTGTTTTAAAGTTTGTCTTACAGTGATGTACTTTCCGGAAGTTAAATAAACATTTAGATACACATGGTCTGATTCTATATATAGGATATCGTTTAAAAAAATGATATGGTGGGTTTTACCATCATAAAATGAAATTTCTGTTTTGGATTGTAAATTGGATTCATAAAGGCTATATGCAGCGCTGATCGATGTCCAAAGTGTCTCTTTTTGAATGGGCTTTGTCAGGTATCCATAGGGATGTGTATCTAGTGCGTAGTCTATCGTTCTTTTGTCATATTGTGACGATAGATAAATTATGGGGGTTTTTGATTGGTTTGATTCCAGATATTTGGCAAAATCGATTCCGGATTTAAGTCCATAAAGTCTTATATCTAGTAGAATTAGGTCAGGCTTTTGTTGATTATACTCATGTAAGGCTTCGGCATACGAAATGGCTATGTTTATGACATGATGTCCTGCTTCATGGAGATATTCTTTGATCATCTCTGCTATCAAGATTTCATCTTCTACTATAAGAATCTTCAAATTTTTCATAAATCCAAATTCTGATTTTTATGCAATAAATTTATGATTTAGATTAAAACTTGATTTGATTTTCGACAGCTGACTTTATAATTTTAAGGAGAATTTAAATAATAGGATCAAAAATCGACATTATCAAGAAATTAAGATGCTAAGGTAAAGTAAATTGTAGAATAATTTTTACTTAAGGCTGGTATATTTTAATTAAAATTCGGACTCTTATTTTTCAATTTAAAATTTATCCAAGTCTTATTACATTGAATGATTAATATCAATTCCATTTTACAAATACTTTTCAATGTTTGTCATTCAGAACATTAAACGTACTCTTTAGAACATAGGTGCTTAAAAAAGATGACTTTATTTTAATGGGTTACTACTATTGCATCATATTTTTCACCCATTTAAAAATCAATATCATGTTACGTTTTTATTTATTCTTTATTTTAGTTTTTTTATCAATTACAAATCATGCTCAAGGGTATAATTTCTTTAAGAGCTTCAGTGGTGCTAGTTCAAACATCTCAAACAATTGTCACAATGGAGGAACAGCAGCAACAGCATTCGTTACAGTTTCAGGACTAGACAATTTATCCAATGACCTAGAATTGCTATTTGCAGGGGCAGATTTTACAATCCAAAAAGGACTAGATTTGAGGATTACCGTCATATCTCCTCAAGGAACTAGGGCTACATTTTTGGATACTCGTGCTGGATCAAACTTTTCCATAGTCCTCGATCGATATAACCTGTTTCGAGTGAGAAATTGTGGTTGGTTCCAACCTCACACAAATCCAAACTTTATTACCTGGAATACAAATAGTAAATTGTTTACTTCCAGACCCATTACCGATTTTAGCATCTTCAAGGGGGAAAACCCGAATGGTGAGTGGAAGTTTGAATTTTGCTCATCCGATCCCAATGTTTTAATCTTAGGTTATCTAATGCTAGAATTCAGAACCTTAAAATCAATCATAACAGCTCCAAAGATTACAAAAAAACCAACAGACTGCTTGAGTGCGGATGGATCTATAGAGTTTGATTTTGGAAGTAAATGTGACCAAGGCTTTGTCTACTATACTGTAGATGATCAACCATGGCAAAGCAAGGCCATTCCAGTGGACTATACTGTTGGATTTGTAACAAAAATAACCCAAAGTATTACTGGTCTCAAAGCTGGGAAGCACACTATAAAAGCCATGTTGGGTAGTGCCAGCAGTGTATATACCAACACTTACAATGAACGTGAGTTTACTTTGGAAGCAACTAATGCAAATGGCGATATACAGACGGTCTGTGCGGGTGATTTTACCGTAGGTAATGGCACTTCAGGTTCAGTAAATGTTAAACTGATACCACCACAACACTGGGACAATTGTGGATATGCAACATCAATTACCAAAATAACTGCCAAATTTCAGAGTGGTGATGTCAATGTGGATTTAAATACTCAAACTTTGGGTATCAATGGCACAGGCAAAACTGAATTTGTTTGGGAAATCACAAATAGTAAAGGTCAAAAGAAAACATGCTCCAGCTTTGTAAATACGGTAACAGGAAATGTTGCAGTTTTTACAGCAGATGTGTGCAAAAAAACTATTAAAGCAACTAAATGTGATTATACCAAACCACTTACTTACATACCAATTAATATCAGTCAAATCCAAAAACTGGGTACTAAAACCATTTTAGACAAAGTAGAAGTCACTATGAAATTTCCTACCACATGTACTGGCGAAGCGTATTTAATAGACCCATCTGGAAATTCATACCTTTTATTTAGTCCTTTTTCATTTCCTACCTACAATAATTCAGGATCTATGACTGTCGAATTTTCTACTAGTTCAGATCCAACCATCAAGCTACATAACTCTGCCACCTTACCATCTGCAACAGACAAACTCCGCAAACCCATTAGTAATCTTAATAGAGCTAATTTACGAAAAATCAATCCAAATGGAACGTGGAATCTCGCTGTTTGCGACAACTCTAATGCTGGTTTTGATATTGAATGTATAAAATTTCACTTCAACGATGCTTGTGCCCAAGATCAAGAGACACCCACTTTCACTCAATGTCCTGCAAATAGAATTGTGACCCTTGGGGCTGACAACAAAGCAAAATTCAATATCACCGACCCTTTTTCTACGGATAATTGTAAAGTGAAACAGCGAAAGCAGGAAGTTACCTATTTTGACGGTGCCACATCTCAAGACGGAAAAACTTACATAGAATACCCAGATATAAGCGGCGATCAAGGAAAAGAGTATGAATACAATGTACAAGGGAAAGGTAGAATCATCGTTAAATATACTACTATTGATGAAGCCAATAACGCGGGATATTGCTTCATGTATATCTATGTAGTAGGACCGAATGACTGTGCCAACGATCTGATAAAACCAATTTTAGTAGATTGTGTACCCGATTTCGAAATAATTTCCTATCCAAGCGGCGTTACGGATTTCTTTACAACGGACCCAGCCTACTATGACAATTGTGGCATTAAATCCACACAACTCAACATCACTTATCTCAATGGTGCCAAAAGTATCAAGAACACCACGTCAGAAACATTTAATTCTTTTACACCATATCAAACGTTCACTTATGAGGTACTCGGTACGGGTACAGTACATTTTGATTATTTAGTCACAGACCTAAAAGGCAATGTAGGTTCGTGTAGGACAGTAGTTACGGTCAAATCTCCAAATTTTTCAGGTACAGATCCTTGCAATACTTTTAAACCGACATTATCTATAGCAGGGGACAACTGTACAAATAATACCATGACTATAAATGAAGCCACAGATGCAGTTAGAGTAGATTGGAAAAATGGAAATCAGACGGTACAATCATCTGTCATCAGTGCGACGCCATCTACACAAGGTAGTACCGCCGCGGGCTCTGGTAGCGCTGGATCAGGCAATAATCAATTTAATGGTGCCCAAAATGTAGTGGTAGACAAGCAGGGCAACATTTATGTATCCGATGCTAACAATTTCAGAATATTGAAGTTTGCTGCGGGCTCATCTACAGGTACGGTTGTTGCTGGAGGCAATGGTCAAGGAAGTAACCTTAATCAACTTGATGGTGCGTGGATTTTTCAAGTAGATAACCAGGGAAGTGTGTATGTTTCCGATGCAAAGAATCATCGAGTTGTAAAATGGAATACAGGAGCGACATCAGGAATAGTGGTAGCTGGTGGCAAGGGTCCAGGTAAAGCTAATAATCAGCTGGATGAACCTAATGGGATATATCTTGATAACAATGGAAATCTGTTTGTAGTAGATTATAACAATAGTAGAATTCAAAAGTGGGCAAGTGGTGCTACTGAAGGTGTCACTGTGGCTGGAACAGGAGTTTTTGGTCCAGATGCAAATCAAATTGAACAACCAAGAGATATTGTTGTGAATGACGCAGGAGAGATTTTTGTTATTGATGTTAGGTATGGACATGTCAAAAAATTTCCTTCCAACTCGACAGCCGGCACTGCTGGTGTCATTGTTGCAAAAGACAAACCTGGAGATGGTACTAGTACTTTTGTGAGAGGAATGGCTATGGATGCAGCAGGTAACATTTACATTGCAAATATAGCAGATCACTATATCAAAAAATTCCCACCTAATGGTACTGCCACTACTCCTGGTCCAATTGTAGCAGGCGGCAATGGTGCCGGCAATGGAGCTAATCAACTTAATGGTCCAAGAGGTGTCACTGTAGATGCACAAGGAAACATCTATATCGTTGATCAGACAAATAATCGTATACAAAAATGGGCACAAACTTTAGGTTCTCTAAATACTACTTTCAAACCAACTACTGCGGGAACTTATACAGCGGAAGTCACTCGAGCAGATGGTTGTGTCAAGACAACCAATAGTCTGGTGGTCACCGAATGCAATATCTCTAATGCTCTTCTTTTCAATATCGCAAACGGTTGTATTAGCCCAGGACAATCGGGATCATTTCCAGTGACCGTCAATAATTTTAATGGCATTGGTGCTTTCCAGTTTGACCTTGTTCTTCCTGCAAACTCAAATCTTAAATTTGAGAAAGCTGATAACTTTAATTTGCCAGGTATGCAATTCAATATTTTACCTAATGGTGACCTAAGAATTATTTGGGATGATCCTAATGGCGGTAATATCAGTCAAGCTAATGGCTTTAGAATTTGTGATATCTTTATATCATCCACATCTGCTTTTTCACAGCTAGTTACTATAATTGGAAAAGAAGTAGTTGTCTTGAGCAATACTGGTGTAAGCGGTGGTCAGGTATCATCATTTACTGTCTGCGCTAGTAGTAAGGTTAATGTTTCAGGAACTGTAAGAAACCCACTAGGCAAAGGCATCGCAAACGTTGACGTCGGTGAGTTCAATCCTACCACTCAATCTTGGGTCACTAAGGTAAAAACCAATCTTGGCGGAGAATTTACTGTAAGTCAGGCTACGTTAACTAATGATATTGTTGCAGGGAGAAATGATGATCCGTCCTTAGGGGTTAATGTGGCAGATGTAGCCCGAATAAGAAGACATATTTTACAAACCACACTTTTGGATAGTGATTATAAAAAAATGGCGGCAGACGTAGATAAAAATGGTAAAATTGATGTCTTGGATGTTGCAGTGACCAATAGAATCGTGCTTAAAAAAATCGATAAATTTCCAAACAATGAATCATGGAGAATGCTTCCTGCTGATCTAAATATCAGTGCAAATCCTTTAGATGTTAGTATTCCTTTTTGGATAGAGCTGAAAAAATCAGGAATTAACACTTCAAAACTGGATTTTATAGGGATCAAAGTAGGTGATGTGGATTTCTCTTCTGTTCCTGCAAATGAAGTGATTGTAGAAAACAGAAATGCGCCTGTGATATTAACCATTCCTGATACGGTTATAGCTCCTGGTCAAAATATGGTAGTTCCTGTATATGTAGCTGGAGGCGATCGAATTTCAATTTTTTCAATGAATCTTGGATATGACAATAGCAAATTACAATTAGTTAAAATCGAGTCTGCAATGATGCAAGGTTTTGGAGCTGGCAATTACAATGATTTGGGAGGAAATGTGATCATTGCATGGGATCATCCACAGGCAGGAGAATTTACCGGTACTGGAGTTTTAATGAATCTTACTTTTAGTAATAAAGTGACTACAGGTACTTCCGCACTTACCATCTCTAATATCAATGCTTTTGATGCAAATTTTAATCAATATAATTCAAATTCTGAAAATGGGGCACTTACCATGGGGACATCAAGCTTGGATGATGAAGATGCATTAGGGAATATAAAAGTTTACCCAAATCCATTTGAAGATGAGCTTAACGTCGAAATCCATTTATCGAAATCCGAGGCCGTGGAGATTGAGGTTATGGATGCCGCTGGAAAATTGTTACATATATTCCATTCCGGTTATAAATCCGACTATCACATGATGCAAATCAGAAATCTTGATTACAAAGGTATTTTGATCATTAAAGCAAAATCGGTAAGCCTGACCAAGATTTTTAAGGTATTCAAAATTTAAAAACGTAGCATTTTGCTTATTTAGGAGCTGTCAATGTTGTAAAGGCAGCTCCTTTTTTAATTATCTTTATGAAATTTTATATCTTTGTGTTAAATAGTCTAATAGACTTACATAAATAAAATGGTTTAATGCGTGTTTTAAAGTACATATTGCTTATTATAATTTTGTTTTTAGCAAAGTTTATGATTGCAAATCAAAACTGTGACTCCCTTTATTTTGCACCTATCATAAAAAGGGCTAACAAACATCAAAATTCACATCAGCATATTAAAGTTATTTCATTGGTTGATTCATTGACGAATGTGACCAAGTTCCATGAAAATTGCAAATATTACTTAATACTACTCAATTTAAAAGGATTAGCTTTGGAAAATAGCCAAAAATTTGAAGAGAGTAGTCAAGTTTTAGCTGAAGTTATCAAAAATGCTCAGAAATATAATTATTTTGAAATAGAAGCAAAGTCATATCTCATTGTAGTACGGATACATGATTTTTTGAAAAGGGAAAGTGATTTGCGAAGAAACCTTGCTAAGGCAAAAGCACTTATAGATCAATATAAGCTTTACAACTTGCTTCCAGAATATTATGTTAGGTCTTCATCAAGTCAAAGATTTTTTGGCACTAGAGATTCTTCCATTTATTTTGCCAACCAAGCAGTATTTTGGGGAGAAAAATTCCATGATCACCTCAATTTGGCTGATGCATACTTGCTTTTGGGTGCAGCAAATAGAGGATTGCCTATTGCAAAAGAATATATGAAAAAATCTGCTGGATACTATAAAAAAAATGGATCATTTAGCTCAGTAGCGTTACAATACTTAAACTTAATCTCTATTCTCGATAATGAAGGTAAAATAAATGAGGCTGGATCTTATATAGATTCAGCAAAATATTATCTTACTAATGTTGAAAAAAACCCCAGGATATTTACTTTAAATTCAATTTTAAATGAACTTATATCATTAAAATTTCAAAAAGAAGGGATAGCTGATTCTTCAGTACATTACATTAAATTGGCTAAATTGTACAGCGATAGCAGTAATTTTGCAACTAACCAAGAGTATATTTCTGAAAAGGAAATAGAAATAGCCACTCTCAAAGAAAAATCTGAAATAGAATATTTGGCCAAATCTAGAAAATATTGGGTGTTGGGTTTTGCGTCATTACTAGGTATTATTATTGCTTTAATTTATTTTTATTTTAGTAAGTTGAAATTTGAAAGCACAATAGCATCACAAAGAGATGAAATTTTAATCCAAAAAAACGAATTGGACAAATTATTGCAAAAACAAACTATACTTTTATCCGAGGTACATCACAGGGTTAAGAATAATTTGCAAGTAGTAATCAGTTTACTAACACTCAAAAGTCATCATGTGCAAGATGAAAACCTAGTCCAATATTTAAATGATATTTGTCTTAAAATTAGGAGTATTTCTTTGATTCATGACCAACTTTACCATACCAATCAATTTGATAAAATTTTATTAAAAATTTATATCGACCAATTATGTGAACAATTTATTCATATGTATTCACAAAATGATATTATGTTCAACATTGAGATTGATGAAAATCTGGTTTTTAACATTGAAACGCTATTTCCTATTGGAATCATTATTTCCGAACTTACCATTAATACCGTAAAGCATGCACAAATCGCTAACAGTGAACGCTTGAATATTTCAATTTCAGTGGAAAAAAATCAAAACACTTATCAGCTCAAATATTCAGATAATGGGAAAGGTAAGCTCACAAATGAAAAAGGACTTGGCAGCACAATTCTGAAATCCATGACCCGACAATTAAATGGCAGTAGTAATGAATTTAATCAAAATGGTTACCATTTTCAACTCAGTTTTATTGAGAAAATTACTTCAGATTTAGGTTATGACTAATTTATTCATCTCATAATAAGTGGTTAATAAATCAAAATTTTGTAATTTTATATTATTTATATTTTGTATAGTTTTTTGGCATTGTCTTTTGGCTTTGATGGTATTGTTTTATCTTTGCATTTTTAACAAAACATAATTATACAAAACATTTATATGGCTTTTAGTAAAATCAAAGTTGCCAATCCTGTGGTAGAACTCGATGGCGATGAAATGACAAGAATCATCTGGAAATTTATCAAAGACAAACTCATTTTACCCTATCTCGATATAGATATCAAATACTACGATTTGGGAATGGAATATAGGGATGAGACTGATGATCAGGTGACTATAGATGCCGCAAATGCTATCAAAAAGTATGGTGTAGGTATCAAATGTGCCACCATCACTCCTGATGAGCAAAGAGTTGAAGAGTTCAAACTCAAGCAAATGTGGAAATCGCCCAATGGTACCATCAGAAATATCTTGGATGGTACAGTATTTAGAGAGCCTATCGTAATGAGCAATGTACCGCGCTTAGTACCCAATTGGACATCTCCTATCATTATAGGTCGTCACGCTTTTGGAGATCAATACAGAGCTACCGATACTGTGATCAAAGGAAAAGGTAAGCTTACGATGACTTTTACTGCTGAAGACGGACAAGAAACCAGTTGGTCAGTATATGATTTCAAAGGTGATGGAGTGGCGATGTGTATGTACAATACTGATGATTCTATCCGTGGTTTTGCGCATTCATGTTTCAATATGGCCTTGTCCAAAGGATGGCCACTTTATTTGTCAACCAAAAATACGATTCTGAAAAAATATGATGGAAGGTTTAAAGACATCTTCCAAGAGATATTCGACGCAGATTACAAAGCTCAATTTGATGCAGCAGGTATTGTATACGAGCACAGACTTATAGACGACATGGTAGCCAGTGCATTGAAGTGGAATGGTAACTTCGTTTGGGCTTGTAAAAATTATGACGGAGATGTTCAATCTGACACCGTTGCACAAGGGTTCGGTTCACTAGGTTTGATGACTTCTGTATTGGTAACTCCCGATGGAAATACTATGGAAGCCGAAGCAGCTCACGGTACGGTAACACGTCACTATAGAGAGCACCAAGCAGGAAGACCTACATCTACCAACCCAATTGCATCTATCTATGCTTGGACGCGTGGATTGGCATTCAGAGGTAAACTTGATAATAATCCAGAGTTGATCCGATTTAGTGAAGCTCTTGAAGAAGTGTGTGTAGAAACGGTAGAAAGTGGCAAAATGACCAAAGACTTGGCTGTCATCATACATGGTAACAAAGTGGCACATGGCGATCATTATCTTTACACAGAAGAGTTTTTGGAAGAGTTGAACAAAGGATTGAAAGCAAAATTAGGCTATTCATAAACAATACATAAGTTTGGCTGGTTATTAAAGGCATGCAAGTCAAGATACCTTTTAGCTGGCCAAACTTTAAATTTACACCCGAGTGGTCACTATTTTTGGACCGTGACGGTGTGATCAATGAAAGATTGCCCGATGACTATGTAAAAAAGTGGGAAGAGTTCAAATTTCTTCCCGGAGTGTTAGACGCCTTGACGGCATTTAACCAATATTTCAGCCGAATATTTATCGTCACCAATCAGGCTGGCATCGAAAAAGAATTATATACACATCAGGATTTGAAGCAGATTCATGAACAAATGATGGAATATATACAATATCACGGCGGTCGTATTGACGAAATTTACTATTGTCCGTACAAAGGAGATTTGGACCCACTTTGCAGAAAACCCAATCCCGGTATGGCATTGGAAGCCAAAAAAGATTTTCCGGATATCGATTTTAAAAAATGCATCATGGTAGGAGACTCTGCCAGTGACATCGCTTTTGGCAATAATCTAGGTATGAAAACGATTTTAGTAGGCCATAAAGGAGATCAATCAGCCTATATCAATGCCATTCCCGACTGCAGATTGGATTCCCTCAAAGACTTTGGCGATTATGTAGCGGCTATGGAGTGAAAAATGGTCAAAATAAAGGTTGCATTAATATTTTATTTATTTT
>Ga0075154_10003407_pt1 | contig 10070 bp, 8 predicted proteins | sample JI71714BDNA_FD_70965 | JGI IMG/M metagenome (GOLD analysis project Ga0075154, IMG submission 70965) | Wastewater effluent complex algal communities from Wisconsin, to seasonally profile nutrient transformation and Carbon sequestration -... | ecosystem: Engineered > WWTP > Effluent > Algae...
GTGGCCAGGGTGGCCGCGCCAATGGTCCACACCGCCGCGGTGCGCAGGCCGCCAAACACCACCGGGGCGGCCAGTGACAGCTCTACATGGAACAGCCGCTGGCTTGGCGTCATCCCGATGGCGCGGGCGGCTTCGCGCACGCCGTCGGGAATGGCGGCCAACCCACCGGCGCCGCCGCGCAGCAGCGGCAGCAGGGCATAGAGCGCCAGCGCCAGCAGTGACGGCAACAGGCCCAGTGAGGGCACCGGCAGCCCGGTGAGGCTGCGCACCAGCACCAGCAGCGGGAAAAACAATGCCAGCAGCGCCAGCGCCGGCACGGTTTGCACCACGCTGGCAAAGCCCATCACGCTGCGCCGCAGCCAGGGCCGGCCGGGCATGAGCAGCACCAAGGGAGCGGCGACCAGTATCGCCAGCAGCAAGGCCGCCGTGCTGATGGCCAGATGCGCCGCGAGGGCACCGGGCAGGGCCGCAAGATCAGCCGCGGCCATCAGAGTGCCGCCAGGCCGGCCAGGGCCCGTGCCTGCGCCAGCGGTGTTTCCAGCAGCGCCCGCACCGCCGGATGCGGGCTGGCGGCAATGGCTGCCGGCGGCCCGCTGGCCACGATGCGGCCGGCATCCAGCACCAGCATCAGATCCGATCGCAGCAGCGCATCGGACAGATCGTGGGTGACGATCAACGTGGTTAGCCCTTGATCCCGGTGCAAACTGTGCAGGCGATCGGCCAGCGCCGTGCGGGTTTCCGGATCAAGCGCGCCAAAGGGTTCATCCAGCAGCAACAGGCCGGGGCTTGCGGCCAGGGCGCGGGCCAGGCCCACGCGGCTGGCCTGGCCGCCCGACAATTCGCCGGGAAAACGCTGGGCCAGATGCATCGGCAATTCCAGCATCGCCATCAATTCCACGGCGCGGGCCATGCGCCGGGCGCGCGGCCAACCCAGCAGCCAGGGCACGGCGGTGATATTGTCTGCAACATTCCAATGCGGGAACAGGCCGCCGCCCTGCACGGCATGGCCGATGCCGCGCCGCAGCGCCACGGCGTCGGTACGGGCGATATCCTTTCCCTTCAGCAGGATCTGGCCCATATCCGGCGTCACCAGCCGATTGATCAATCTGAGCAATGTGGTCTTGCCGGCGCCCGATGCGCCTACCAGCGCTACCAGCGACCCGGCTGGTACGGCCAGATCAATGCCATCCAGCACCGTCCGGCCGGCCAGTGCCAACCGGATGCCGCGACATTCAAGAAATGCGCTCCCCACGTTTCCCTTTCTTGCACAGGCACAGGCTTATGCCACCCCGCAATTTCACCTCTGGTGCGAATCCGGACCACGGGTTAACCCGTCGCCATGCCGATCTCCCTTTTTCCGCCGCTGGCTTTGGTTCTGGGTGCAATTGCAGCGCTTGGGTTTGCGCCGCTGGATCTTTGGCCCGCAACGCTGCTGGCAATGGCCGGGCTGATCTGGATCGTCATGAACAGCAGCGGCTGGGCCCGTTCGGCCGTGAACGGCCTGTTGTTTGGCACGGCCATGGCGTTCGTGTCGCTGAACTGGATCGCCACCAGCTTCACCTATCAGGCCAAGATGCCGGCGGTGCTGGGATGGGTAACGGTGCTGGGCCTGTCGCTGTTTCTGGCGCTTTATGTGGCGATTCCGGCGGGCATTGCCGCCATCGCCACCCGGCCGGTGTCCCGCGCGCTGTTTTTCATCGCCTTGTGGCTGCCGGCAGAATGGCTGCGGGGTCAATTGCTTACGGGCTTTGCATGGAATCCGCTGGGCATCATCTGGCTGGCGGCGCCCGGCGTGGCCCAGCTGGCGGCCAGTATTGGCGGGATTGGCCTTTCGGCGCTGGCGCTGGTGGTGGCGGCCGGCCTGGTGTGGATCGCCATCGGTCCGGCGATGCTGCACCGGCTGGTTGGTGCCGCATTGGTGACAGGCGTTGCCGTCGCCGGCTTGATCGCTGGCGAACGCGTGCAGCAATCAGGCTTTCTGGGGCCGCCGCTGGTGGTGGTGCAGCCCGGGATCGGTCAGGGGGAGCGTTACGATGCGGCAGCAGCCGAACGCCATCTGGCCACCTATCTGGAGTTGACCAGCTCGGGCCTGAAACGTGCCGACCAGACCCAGCAGGCCGACATGCCGGATGTCGATATCAAGGAGACCAAGCTCGAACAGGCGCCCGAGATTGATTCGCCCTTGCGGCCCAGCACCAAGAAGGTGACCGGGCAGATCGAAAATCAGATCGCCGCCGGTCTGGCCGATCCGGCCACCAGCAACAGCGAAGGCGCCAAGGCCATCATCGAAGGCCGCACCGTGGATGCCACGCCGGCCGTCGTGATCTGGCCGGAGGGCGCGGTTGACGGCCTGCTGGAGCGCGATGCGGCCTTGCGGGCGCGGCTGGCGAGCGTGCTGCGCAAGGGGGATCTGCTCGTCACCGGCGGCACCGGTTTCAACGCCCGCACCCCGGCCACGCCCTATTCCAACAGCCTGTTCGTGATGGATGATACCGGCCGCATCCTGCACCGTTATGACAAGGCGCATCTGGTGCCGCTGGGCGAATATGTGCCGGCGCGCGGCCTGCTGGAACCGCTGGGCATTGCCCGCCTGGTGCCGGGCGACGCCGATTTCGCGGCTGGCCCTGGCCGGCGCACCATCGTGTTGCCTGGCCGTTATCTGGGGATGTCGCCGGTGATCTGCTATGAAATCGCCTTCCCCGACGGCGTGTCCAACAATGATGACCGCCCGGCGTGGATTGCCAACATCTCCAACGACGCCTGGTTTGGCGCCTGGGGCCCGCCGCAGCATCTGGCCCAGGCCCGGCTGCGCGCCATCGAACAGGGCCTGCCGGTGGTGCGCGCCACCACCAATGGCATTTCGGCAGTGATCGATGGCTATGGCCGCACGCTGGCGCGCACGCTGGGCGATGGCGCCCAGGCGCTGGTCTTCACCCTGCCGCCGCCCTTGATCGAGCCGGCCTTCCCGCGCGGCGGCCCGGTGGTGACCCTGTTGTTTGCGTTGCTGCTGGCCGGCGTTGCCGGGTTTCTGCAACGCTTCCCCCGGATTGGCGTCTGACACGGCCGCCGGTGCGGTAATGTTCATATAAAGCTATCCTTATACCACTTGCGCCGAGGCGGACTGCTGCGTAAGGAGCGGGGAAATCCCCTGCGTGAGTGAGCAACATGGCCCGTTCCCATTATCTGTTTACCTCTGAATCCGTGTCCGAAGGCCATCCCGACAAGGTGGCCGACCAGATTTCCGATGCCGTGGTTGATCTGTTCCTTGGCCGCGACCCGGAAGCCCGGGTGGCCTGCGAAACGCTGACCACGACCAATCGCGTTGTGCTGGCCGGCGAAGTGCGTGGCCGCGGCATGATCGATGCGGCGGGCAACTGGGAACCGGGTGCGCAGGAAGAAATCCAGCGCGTGGTGCGCGATACGGTGAAGCGCATCGGTTATGAACAGGCCGGCTTCCACTGGCAGAATCTGACCTTTGAAAACCATCTGCACCCGCAATCGTCCGACATTGCCCAGGGTGTTGATGCCAGCGGCAACAAGGATGAAGGCGCGGGCGATCAGGGCATCATGTTTGGCTATGCCACCGATGAAACCCCGGATCTGATGCCGGCGACACTCTATTATTCACACCGCATCCTCAAGCAGATGGCGGAAGATCGCCACAGTGGCGTGGCGCCGTTCCTGGAACCGGACGCCAAGAGCCAGGTGACCCTGCGCTATGAAAACGAAGTGCCGGTGGCAGCCACCGCCATCGTGGTTTCGACCCAGCACGCGCCCGATTATTGCAAGCCGTGGGAAAAGGACGGCGAAAAGGGCGGGGACGCCGCCAAGTTCGCCGAACTCGAAACCTATGTGAAATCTGTGCTGGCCAAGGTGCTGCCGGCCAGCTTCCTGAGCGCCGAAACGGTGCTGCACCTCAACCCCACCGGCAAGTTCGAGATCGGCGGTCCCGATGGCGATGCTGGCGTGACCGGCCGCAAGATCATCGTCGATACTTATGGCGGCGCGGCCCCGCACGGCGGCGGCGCCTTCAGCGGCAAGGACCCGACCAAGGTTGACCGTTCGGCCGCTTATGTGTGCCGCTACCTTGCCAAGAATATCGTGGCGGCGGGCCTGGCCAAGCGCTGCACCATCCAGCTTTCCTATGCCATTGGCGTCGCCGCGCCGCTGTCGATCCATGTCGATCTGCATGGCACCGGCACCGTGGCCGAAGCCGCGGTGGAAGCCGTTCTGGCCGATCCGGCCAAGCTGGGCTTTGCGCTCACCCCGCGTGGCATCCGCACCCATCTGGGCCTCAACCGGGCGATTTATCAGCGTTCGGCTGCCTATGGCCATTTCGGCCGCACGCCGGATGCCGATGGCGGCTTCAGCTGGGAAAAGACCGATCTGGTCCCGGCGCTGAAGGCGGCGCTGGCCTGATTTTCGCTGAAATTGTCAAGGAACGCCGCATTATGCGTTTTTTGACGGGGTGTAGGACAGGGCGGCCATCAATGCCTTGAAATAGCGATGCTATTTTCAAGATGCGTTGGGCAGCGACGCGAATTTGTGGGATTCGCTGGGCGATTCGCGTGGCAAAATCGGCCGCGCGTGTGACCGCATCGGCGGCCCCGGTGACCGCAGGCGTGGCCGTGGTGACCGCCGGCCGGGGGGCCGGGGGCCGCAGATCGGTGCGCCGTGGCTGCGTTTCGGCGTCAGGCCACCCCGTCCAGATATTCGATCTCCGGCCGGCCGGCGAGGCAGGCGCCGATGGCGGGGCCGGAGGCCTTGAAATGCTCCGACGCGCCATGGGCCTTCAGCGCATCGGCATCGGCATAAAGTTCCAGCACCTTGTAGGTGTTGGCCTCGGTCTTGGATTTGGTCAGTTGATAGCAGATGTTGCCCGGCTCGCCGGCGCGCACTGCGGCGGACAGGCTGCGGAACACGGCTTCAAACTCATCGGCCTTGCCGTCCTGAATGCGGATGGTGGCGATCACTCCGATCATGTCATTCTCCCGTTGGATATTGCCCGCAGGCTGGCCCAGCGCGGTGCGCCCGCCTAGCTGACGAAATGATGGACGCTGGTGAAATTTCGCCATAGCATCCGCCCGGTTCTCGGGGGGGAAGCATCATGGCAACACGGGCAATCAGCGGGCCGGATTGGCTGGCATCACAGGCGCGGGTGACGGGCGTGATGGCCCTGATCTTTGCCGCGGCCTTTTCCATGCATCTGGCGCTGGGCCGATCCACCTTTGCCATGCCGGCGGTGTGGCACATCCACGGCATCATCTTCTTTGGCTGGGTGGGCCTCAGTCTGCTGCAGGCCGGGCTGGCGGCGAGCGGACGGCTGGAATGGCACCGCCGGCTGGGCTGGCTGGGGCTGGTGTGGATCATCGCGATGGTGATCGCCGGCATGGCCATCACCATGGCCGTGGCGCAGGCCGGGCGCACGCCGTTCTTTTTCCGGCCGCAGTGGTTCATGATGCAGAACCCGGCCGGCCTGATCGTGTTTGCCGGCCTCGCACTCAGCGCCATCGCCCTGCGCAAGGACACGGATTGGCACCGCCGCCTGCACCTGTGCGCGCTGGCCAGCATCATGGGGCCTGCCTTTGGCCGCCTGCTGCCATCGCCCTTCCTGATTCCGTGGGCGATGGAAATCACCACGCTGCCCGGCCTGTTGTTCCCGCTTTATCTGGCGATCCGCGAATGGCGGGCGGGCCAAGGCTTCCACCCAGCCTGGGCCATCGGCCTCACCGCGCCGCTGGTCGGGTTGGCGGCTGGCTGGGCTCTGGCCGCGTCACCGGTGGGCGGTGACATTTATGCCGCCGTGGTTGCCGGCACGCCGGGCGCGGCGGTGGCGGGTGATGCGTTCGGGCCGCTGCCGCCGGGGTTGTAGTAACGGCGACGGCTTCTCCTGGCCCCCTCCGCCTCCCTGCGGTCGGCACCTCCCCCAGAGGGGGAGGATCATTGGGGGAGATGTCTTTACATCCCTCGCTTGGGCGCCGCGAATACCCGGCGGATTTCCGGTTCGAAGCTTTCGAGGCTGTCCACGTCATAAGCCGGGTCAAAGGCCGGGGCGTCCCATTTGTCGACGATCTTTTCGGCCATGTCGAACCAGGGCTGCCCACGATATTTTTCGCGGGCGTTGGGGTCCTTGCCCAGATGCTCGTAATAATAACGGCCCTGGAAATCCTGGTGGTGGACGATGGCGTGGTAAATCTCGTCCGACACATAGGGTTTCAGCATTTCGCCGGCGATGGCGCCGTGGTTGGGGATGCTGAACAATTTGCCGAGGTCGTGGCACAGGGCGGCCACCACTTCCTCGTCGGTCGCGCCGTCGCGGCGGGCCAGCGTGGCGGTCATCAGGCTGTGGACCAGCTGGTTGGCGCCAAAGCCCACCTCAATGGCTTCCAGCCGTTTCAGCGAATCGATGATCTGGGTCGCGGCGGCGGATTGCTGGTGCTTCATATGCTCGCCAGCGATGTGCATCCAGTCGTCCTTGGTGCCTTCCAGCATGGTGGTGAACATCGGATTCCCTCCCCGAAATGCGACTCAGGCGGCCTTTCCGGCCCACACGTCGCGATAATGCTTGCGCAAACTCACCTTGTCGATCTTGGCTGAACCCAGCTTGGGCAGTTGTTCGGTGCTGATCCACACCTTGGCGGGAATCTTGTAGGCCGCCATGGTGGTTTTCAGGAAATCGGTGAGCGCATCCGGGTCCAGATGCTCGCCGGGTTTGGCATAGACAACCGCGCCGACAATCTCGCCCAGCCGTTCATCGGGCAGGCCGAACACGCTGCATTCCGCCACTGCCGGGTGGGCATAGATGGCGGATTCAACCTCCTGGCAGCTGATATTCTCGCCGCCGCGGATGATGATGTCCTTCTTGCGATCGACGATGAACAGATAGCCGTCCTCATCGATATAACCCAGATCGCCGCTGCGGAACCAGCCGTCGCCCACAAAGGCCGCAGCGGTGGCTTCCGGTTTGTTCCAGTAACCGCGGCAATTGCACACCGAACGGATGCAGACTTCGCCAATCGTGCCGGCCGGCAGGGCATCGCCCACCGGGCCATCACCACTGGCGATGCGCAGTTCGACCAGCGGCGGCGCGGCGCGGCCGGTGCTGGCCGGCTTGTTGCGATAATTTTCGCGGATATTGCCGGCGCCCACGCCGTTGGTTTCGGTGAGGCCATAGCCCTGCACCGGGTGCTTGCCTTCAAATTCCTTGGCCAGCCGGTCCACATGTTCGGGCGGACGCGGTGCGCCGCCGGACGCAATGTCCACCAGCGACGACAGGTCATATTTCTTGCGGTCCGGATGCTGCATCAGTTCCAGGCTCATCGTCGGCACGCCGACGAAATAGGTGCAGCGCTCCTTCTCAATCAGGCGCAGCGCTTCGCCCGCATCCCATTTGTGCATGATGATCATCTTGCGGCCGATGGCGAAGCTGACCAGCAGCACCGGCACCAGCCCGGTGATGTGGAACAAGGGCACGTTGAGCAGCATCACCTGTTGTTCCGCCGGGGCCGCGCCCGACTGGGCCGACAATTCCAGCAGCGCCAGGCCGGTGACGAGATAGTTCATCGCCGCCGACACCTGGGCGCGGTGGGTGGAAACCGCCCCCTTGGGCGCGCCGGTGGAGCCCGACGTGTACATGATCGTGCAATCATCTTCGGGCAGCAATTCGGGCAGATACCACATGGTGTCGGGGCTGGCCGCCAGATCGTCTTCGGCGCGGGGAAAGCCCATTTGGGCAGCAGCCTCGCCAGAGGTGCGCACGGTGATGACCTTGGCCGAGCACGACAAGGTGGCGAGGCGGCGGGCGCGTTCTTCATCGGCAATCACCAGCCGCGCGCCGGAATCGCTGATGCCATAGCCCATTTCCTCCGCCGTCCACCAGGCGTTCATCGGGATGCACACCGCGCCCATATGGGCAATGGCGACATAGGCGATGATCCATTCCGGATAGTTGCGCATGGCGATGCCGACCCGGTCACCCTTGGCGATGCCGTGGCGGTGTTGCAGCATGGCGGCGAACTTCAGCGCCTTGGCATAGACATCGGCGAAGGTCAGCCGTTCCTCGCCATAGACCAGGAATTCCTTGGGGCCCTGGACGGTGAAGAACATCGCCATATATTCGCGCATGGTGGGCGGCGCGGCGGCAAACACCGGCAGGTTGACGCCGTGGACATTGGCCGTGCCCACGCCCAGCGCCCCGCCGGGGGCGGTGATGGCCGCAACAACCTGATCAAGGGCGGCATCAAGGGCGGATTTGGTCACGGCGAAGTCTCCCAGGCTTGGCGAGCTGCTGGTCGCAGCTTCGTTACATTGCCTTCATGCCACGCCGGGCGATGCTTGCAAGTGCAAGCATCTGCTCCCCTCCCGCAAGCGGGAGGGGAGCAATGGGATCAATAGCCCAGCGTCCGCGCGATGCGGTCGCTGTGGAAGGCGGCGTCGCCAAAGGTTTCCTGGGCGGCGCGGGCGCGCTTCATGAAAAAGCCGATGTCATATTCATCGGTCATGCCGATGCCGCCGTGCATCTGCACGCCTTCGTTGCTGGCCAATATGGCCACTTCGCCGGCCTTGGCCTTGGCGAGGGACACATACATGGGCGCACGATCGCTGCCTTCATCCAGCGCCTGCAGCGCCTTCAGCGTGGCAGAGCGGGCCAGTTCCACTTCGCAGAACAGATGCGCGGCGCGGTGCTGCAGGGCCTGGAAGCTGCCGATCTTCTGGCCGAACTGTTCGCGCTGCTTGAGATAATCCACTGTCATGGCGAACGACGTGCCCGACACGCCGAGCATTTCGGCGGCAAGGCAGGCGCGGCCGGCATCCAGCATCTTTTCCAAAATGGCATGGCCTTCGCCCACTTCGCCCAGCACGTCGGCGCCGTCCACCTGCACATCGGTCAGCGTCACGCGCGCGGCGCCGCGGCTGTCCACCATCGAACGGCGGTCTACCTTGACGCCATCGGCTTGTGGATTGACCAGGAACAGGGTGATGCCGGCCTTGTCATCGGTGTCACCGCCGGTGCGCGCTGCGACGATCAGCGTGTCGGCGGCGGCACCGTCGATGACGAAGCCCTTCACGCCATTCAATTTGAAGCCATTGCCCGATGGAGTGGCGGTGGTGGCAATGTGGTTGGGCTTGTGGCGGGCGGCTTCATCGGCGGCCAGCGCCAGCAGATGCGCGCCTTTCGCGATCAGCGGCAGATATTTGGCCTGTTGTTCGGCCGTGCCATGTTTCAGCGCGGTCGCCCCCAGCACGGCGGTGCTGAGCATCGGCGCGGCGGAGAGATTCTTGCCCATCGCCTCCATGATGATGCCGGCGGCCACGTGCCCCATATCGGCACCGCCGTGGGCTTCGGGCACCAGCACGCCGGCAAAGCCCATCTCGGCCATCTTGGCCCAGACGGTGCGGCTGAAACCCACGGCATCACCCGCGTCGCGCAGGGCGCGGTGCTGGGAAACCGGGGCTTCGTCCTTGAAAAAGCCATCCGCCGAATCGCGGATCATCTGTTGGTCTTCGGTGAGGATCAGAGGCATTGTCTTGCTTCCTTCTCCCCTCCCGCAGGCGGGAGGGGTCGGGGGTGGGTCTTGGCCGGCGGAGACTGGGCCGGGTGGGAAGCCCCACCCCCAGCCCCTCCCGCAGGCGGGAGGGGAGCTTCAGGCTCCCGGCAGGTCGAGCACGCGCTTGGCGATGATGTTCAATTGCACTTCCGATGTGCCGCCTTCGATGCTGTTGGCGCGGCTGCGCAGCCAGGAACGGGCGAGATCGCCGTCGCCCTTTTCCTCGCCTTCCCAGGTCAGGCCATCGCTGCCGCGGATCGACATCAGCAGTTGCATGCGCTCCTTGTTCAGCTCGGTGCCATAATATTTCAGCATCGAAGACAGGGCGCCGGTGCCCTGGCCGCTCTTGGTTTCGGCCAGCACCCGCTCCATGGTCAGGCTGAACGCCAGCGCGTTGATTTCATGGCGGGCGATATCGGTGCGCAGCGCTGTGTCGGCCAGGATGGCGGCATCCAGGCCGATCAGGCGCTTGGCGATGTTCGACACCGAATCACGCTGGCCGCCGCCGGTTGAATCGCTGCC
>Ga0075154_10003408_pt1 | contig 10070 bp, 9 predicted proteins | sample JI71714BDNA_FD_70965 | JGI IMG/M metagenome (GOLD analysis project Ga0075154, IMG submission 70965) | Wastewater effluent complex algal communities from Wisconsin, to seasonally profile nutrient transformation and Carbon sequestration -... | ecosystem: Engineered > WWTP > Effluent > Algae...
TCAACCCGCGCCTGGTGCGCGGCATGGACTACTACAACCTCACCGTGTTCGAGTGGGTCACCGACAAGCTCGGCGCCCAGGGCACGGTGTGTGGCGGCGGCCGCTACGACGGCCTGATCGAGCAGCTCGGCGGCAAGCCGGCACCGGCGGTCGGCTTCGGACTGGGGCTGGAGCGGGTGCTGCTGCTGATCGAGGAGCTCGGCATCGCGCCGCCGGCGACGCCGCCGCGTGTCTACGCCGTCGTGCCCTCGGCCACTGCGCTGGTGCCGGCGATGGTCGCCGTCGAGGCGCTGCGCGCGGCCGGCATCGCGGTGCAGATGAACGCCGGCTTCACCGGCATGAAGTCGCAGTTCAAGCGCGCCGATGCCAGCGGCGCGCGCTACGCGCTGATCTTCGGTGACGACGAAGTCGCCCGCGGCGAGGTTGCGCTGAAGGACCTGCGCGACCCCGCCGCCCCGCAACGCAGCCTGCCGCTGGCCGGCGCCGCCAGCTGGGCGGCCGACCTCGCCACCGCATAATCCCGCCTTTCCGACGTTACGCACACGCCATGGCCACGCATCTCGATCTCGAAGAACAAGAACAACTCGACCAGCTGAAGGCTTTCTGGAAGCAATACGGCAACGCCCTGACCTGGCTGGTGACGCTGGCCCTGGCCGGCTTCGCGGCCTGGAACGGCTGGAACTGGTGGCAGCGCGACCAGGCCGTGAAGGCGGCCGCGATGTTCGACGAGCTCGAGCGCGCCGCCATCGCCGGCGAGGTCAGCAAGGCCGGCGGCATCTTCAACGACATGAAGGAGCGCTTCCCGCGCACCGCCTACGCACAGCAGGGCGGCCTGGTGGCGGCGAAGGTGCAGTTCGAGAAGGGCCAGCCCGAGGCCGCCGTGGCCACGCTGGGCTGGGTGGCCGGCAACGCCACCGAAGCCGAGTACCAGACGGTGGCGCGCCTGCGCCTGGCCGGCGTGCTGGCCGACCAGAAGAAGTACGACGAAGCGCTCAAGCAGCTCGATGGCGCGAGCGGCAAGGAGTTCGAGGCGCTGGTGGCCGATCGGCGTGGCGACGTCCTGCTTGCGCAAGGCAAGACGGAGGAGGCGAAGGCCGCCTACAAGAAGGCCTGGGACACGATGGACCCGAAGGTCGAGTACCGTCGGCTGATCGACGCCAAGCTCACCTCGCTGGGCGCCGCGCCGCCGGCCGAAGCGCCCAAGACCGCCGGAGCGACGAAGTGATCTGCCGCGCCGCCACGACCGGCCGGCTGCTGGCCGGCGCGCTGGTGCTGCTGATGGCGGCCTGTTCCAGCGGCCCGGAACGCCCGAAGCCCAAGCCTCTCGAGCCGATCACCGCTGCGATCGCCGGGCGGCAGGTCTGGACCGAGCGCATCGGCGACGTCGGCTTCCCGCTCTCGGTGGCCGTCAATGCCGGCGTGTTCACCGTGGCGAGCAATGATGGCACCGTGGCTGCCGTGCAGGCGGACACCGGCAAGACGATCTGGCGCACCAGCGTCGACGGACGCATCGTCGCCGGCGTGGGCAGCGACGGCCGCTTCGCGGCGGTGGTGACGCGCGAGGGCGATCTGGTCGTGCTCGACGGCGGCAAGCCGGCCTGGCGCAAGCCGATCGGCACCAAGGTGGTGACGGCGCCGCTGGTGGCCGGCGAACGGGTCTTCGTGCTCGGCGTCGACCGCCGGGTGCTCGCCTACGACGTGCTCGACGGCCGCATGCTGTGGTCGCTGCAGCGCCCGGGGGATGCGCTGACGCTGGCCCAGGGCGGCGTGATCGCGGCCTTCAAGGACACCCTGCTGGTCGGGCAGGGCCCGCGCCTGGCCGGCATCGACCCGCTGCGCGGCTCGGTACGCTGGGAGGTGCCGGTGGCATCGCCGCGCGGCGCCAACGAGGTGGAACGCCTGGCCGACCTGGTGGCCCCGCTGCTGCGCCTGGGCGACACCGTCTGCATGCGGGCCTTCCAGTCCGCCGTGGGCTGCGTGAACGCCGAACGCGGCAACCTGCTGTGGTCGCGCACCATCGGCGGCACCGAGGGCGTGGCCGGCAACGAGCAGGTCATCGTCGGCGCAGATGCGTCGGATCGCCTCACCGCCTGGCGCACGGCGTCGGGCGAAGTGGCCTGGACCTCGGAGCGGCTGATGTATCGCAGCGTGAGTTCGCCGCTGGCGGTCGGCCCGACGGTGGTGTTCGTCGATGGCGAGGGCACGGTGCACTGGATGTCGCTCGACAAGGGCGAGCCGGTGCTGCGCCTGTCCACCGACAGTTCTGGCGCGGCGGCGGCGCCGGTCGCCGCCGGCAACACGCTGCTGGTCGTCACGCGCAACGGCGGGCTGCACGCCTTCCGTCCCGAGTGACGCATCGCCACGCGGCGGGAGGCTCGCGTCCATGAAGCCTGTTCTCGCCCTGGTGGGCCGGCCCAACGTGGGCAAGTCCACCTTGTTCAACCGCATGACGAAGAGCCGCGACGCCATCGTCGCCGACTTCGCCGGCCTGACGCGCGACCGCCACTACGGTGACGGCCGCCTGGGTGACCGCGAATTCATCGTCGTCGATACCGGTGGCTTCGAGCCGACCGCGGAGTCCGGCATCTTCAAGGAGATGGCCAAGCAGACGCGCCAGGCGGTGGCCGAGGCGGACGCGGTGGTCTTCGTGGTCGACGTGCGCGGCGGTCTCTCGGCGCAGGATCACGACATCGCGCGGTTCCTGCGCACCACCGGCAAGAAGGTGGTGCTCGCGGCCAACAAGGCCGAAGGCATGGCGGAGTCGCCGCTGCTCGGCGAGTTCTACGAACTGGGCCTGGGCGAGCCGCACCCGGTGTCGGCCGCGCACGGGCAGGGCGTGCGCAGCCTGATCGAGGCGGCACTGGCGGATTTCGCCTTCGACGAGGAAGACGAAGCGCCCGACCAGACCGACGGGCCGATCCGCCTGGCCGTGGCCGGCCGGCCGAACGTCGGCAAGTCCACGCTGATCAACACCTGGCTGGGCGAGGAGCGTCTCGTCGCCTTCGACCTGCCGGGCACGACGCGCGACGCCATCCACGTGCCCTTCGAGCGCAACGGCCAGAAGTTCGAACTGATCGACACCGCCGGGCTGCGCCGCAAGGGCAAGGTGTTCGAGGCGATCGAGAAGTTCTCGGTGGTCAAGACGCTGCAGGCCATCGCCGACGCCAACGTCGTGCTGTTGCTGCTCGACGCCACCCAGGGGGTGACCGACCAGGACGCGCACATCGCGGGCTACATCCTCGACAGCGGCCGCGCGGTGGTGATGGCGGTGAACAAGTGGGATGCGGTCGACGACTACCAGAAGCAGACGCTGCAGCGCTCGATCGAGCAGCGCCTGGCGTTCCTGAAGTTCGCGCCTCTGCTGCACATCTCGGCCAAGAAGCGCCAGGGCCTGGCGCCGGTGTGGAAGGCGATCGCCGACTCGCACGCCTCGGCCACGCGCAAGATGCCCACGCCGGTGCTGACGCGCCTGCTGCTCGAGGCGGTGGAGCACCAGACGCCCAAACGCGCCGGCATGTTCCGGCCCAAGTTGCGCTACGCGCACCAAGGCGGGATGAACCCGCCGATCATCGTCATCCACGGCAATTCGCTGGAACACGTGACGGATTCGTACAAGCGCTACCTGGAAGGGCGGTTCCGTGAGCACTTCAAGCTCGTCGGCACGCCGTTGCGCATCGAGATGCGTTCGTCGCGGAACCCCTTCGACGAGAAGTGATCAGAGCGGCTGATCACAAGGTCAATGCGGAGAATCCAGCAGGGCGCGATGGCGCTGTGTTAACGTCTCCGTCCTACGAACTTTCATCACGGAGCATATCGTGAGCAACAAAGGGCAACTCCTACAAGACCCGTTCCTGAACCTGCTGCGCAAGGAGCATGTGCCGGTGTCGATCTATCTCGTCAACGGCATCAAGCTGCAGGGCCACATCGAGTCCTTCGATCAGTATGTGGTGCTGCTCCGGAACACCGTCACGCAGATGGTCTACAAGCACGCGATCTCCACGGTCGTGCCGGGCCGGGCGGTGAACTTCCACGCCAACGAAACGCCCGAGCAGGCTTGAGTTCCGCGGAACCCATCGGCCCGGCGGGCGGCCCTGCACGGGCGATCCTCGTCGGCGTCGACTTCGGCGGGCGAGGCCCGTTCGATGCGTCGCTCGACGAACTCGCGTTGCTGGCCGAGTCCGCCGGCGACGTGGCGGTGGCGCGCGTCATCGCACGCCGCAAGGCACCCGATGCGGCCCTGTTCGTCGGTTCGGGGAAGGCCGACGAGATCAAGGCGCTGGTGCAGGGTCATCAGGCCGAAGCGGTGCTGTTCGACCAGGCGCTCTCGCCGGCCCAGCAACGCAACCTCGAACAGCATCTGGGCGTGGCCGTGGCCGATCGCACCATGCTGATCCTCGAGATCTTCGCCGCCCGGGCCCAGAGCCACGAGGGCAAGCTGCAGGTCGAACTGGCCCGCCTGCAATACCTGGCGACCCGGCTGGTGCGCCGCTGGAGCCACCTGGAGCGCCAGCAGGGCGGCATCGGCACCCGCGGCGGACCGGGCGAGGCGCAGATCGAACTCGACCGCCGCATGATCGACGAGCGCATCAAGACGGTGAAGCGCAGGCTCGAGAGCGTCAAGAAGCAGCGCAAGACGCAGCGCCGTGCCCGCGAGCGCAACCAGACCTTCCGCGTTTCGCTGGTGGGCTACACGAACGCCGGCAAGTCCACGTTGTTCAATGCGCTGGTCAAGGCGCGCAGCTATGCGGCCGACCAGTTGTTCGCCACGCTCGACACGACCACGCGGCAGCTCTACCTCGAAGAGGCCGGGCGCGCCGTGTCGCTTTCCGACACCGTCGGCTTCATCCGCGACCTGCCGCACAAGCTGGTCGAGGCTTTCGAGGCCACGCTGCAGGAGTCGGCCGATGCCGACCTGCTGCTGCACGTGGTCGACTGCTCCAGCCCGGTGCTCGATGAGCAGATGGCCGAAGTCGAGCGCGTGCTCGAGGAGATCGGCGCCGGGCAGATCACCCAGGTGCTGGTGTTCAACAAGCTCGACCGTCTCGAGCCCAGCCAGCGGCCGCGCCTGCTGCGCGACGTGATCGAGCGTGCCAGCGGTCAACGTGTGCCGCGTGTGTTCGTCAGCGCGCTCGATGGCACCGGTCTGGCCGAATTGCGCCAGGTGCTGACCGAGGCGGTCGGCGGAACGCTCGATCCCGACTTGAATGCCCCGCATCGGCCCCCAATTGACGTTGATTCGGCCGACGAGTCCGCTGCGCCGACGCTCGACACCCCCTTCACCGGAACCCACGATTCGTTCGCCTCATCATCATGACCCACGCGAATCCCTCCTCCACCGGCCTCGTCGAGCGACTGCACGAGGTCGCCCGCGCGGCGCGCGCGCTGTTCGCCGGAGCCTTCATGGCATCGCGACGTGCACTGCGCCCTGCCGGAGCCGACCTGAGCCTGGCCAACGGCGGACGCAACGACGGCCCGCCCGACCTCGACGAGCTCTGGCGTGACTTCAACCGCAAGCTCGGCGGCCTGTTCGGCGGCAAGGGCGGCGGCCCGCGCGGCGGTGGCCCTTCGGACGACGGCGGCGGCCCGAGCAACTTCCAGCCCGACATGAAGAGCGCCGGCATCGGCGCCGGGCTGATCGCGGGCGTGGTCGCGCTGATCTGGCTGGGCAGCGGCTTCTTCATCGTCCAGGAAGGCCAGCAGGCCGTCGTCACCTCGTTCGGCAAGTTCAGCCACACGGCTGACGCCGGCTTCCAGTGGCGCATGCCTTACCCGTTCCAGGCGCACGAAACGGTCAGCGTGACGCAGTTGCGTTCGCGAGAAGTCGGCCGCAACGCGGTGGTGCAGGCCACCGGGCTGCGCGACTCGTCGATGCTGACGCAGGACGAGAACATCATCGACATCCGCTTCACCGTGCAGTACCGGCTCAAGGATGCGCGTGCCTTCATCTTCGAGAACCGCGACCCCGAAGAGGCGGTGACGCTGGCGGCCGAGTCGGCCGTGCGCGAGATCGTCGGCCGCACCAACATCGATGCGGTGCTCTACGAGCAGCGCGACGCCATCGCTGCCGAACTGGTCAAGTCCATCCAGGCCCAGCTCGACCGGCTCAAGGCGGGCATCGTCGTGGCCAACGTCAACATGCAGAGCGTGCAACCGCCCGAGCAGGTGCAGGCCGCTTTCGAAGACACCCTGAAGGCCGGCCAGGACGGCGACCGCCTGAAGAAGGAGGGCCTGGCCTACGCCAGCGACGTGATCCCGAAGGCTCAGGGCACCGCCGCGCGGTTGCGCGAGGAGGCGGAGGGCTACAAGTCGAGCGTCGTGGCGCAGGCGGAAGGTGACGCGCAGCGCTTCAGCCGCGTGCTGACCGAGTACCAGAAGGCGCCGGGTGTGACCCGCGATCGCCTGTACATCGACACCATGCAGCAGGTCTATTCCAACGTCAGCAAGGTGCTGGTGGACAGTCGCAGCAATTCGAACCTGCTGTACCTGCCGCTGGACAAGTTGATGCAGCAGGCCGGTGCAGCGCCCGGCACTGCGCCGACCTCCGCTGCCGCGCCAACCGCGGCTGAGACGACCGTGCCCGCCGCTGCGGCGGCCGATGCGCGTTCGCGCGATGGCCAGCGCACGCGTGACCGCGACGGCCGCTGAGAAGCAGGGAGCATCAACACATGAATCGCATCGGACTCATCGTCGGCCTCGTCCTGCTGGCCCTGATGGCGGCAGCCTCTACGCTGTTCGTCGTCGACCAGCGCCAGGTGGCCGTCATCTACGCGCTCGGCGAGATCAAGGAAGTGATCACCGAACCGGGCCTGAAGGTCAAGCTGCCGCCGCCGTTCCAGAACGTCGTGTTCCTCGACCGTCGCATCCAGACGCTTGACAGCCCCGACACGCGGCCGATCTTCACCGCTGAGAAGAAGAGCCTGGTCATCGACTGGCTGGTCAAGTGGCGCGTGGCCGAGCCTCGCCAGTTCATCCGCAACAACGGCACCGACATGCGCAACCTCGAGACGCGCCTGTCGCCGGTCGTGCATGCCGCGTTCAACGAAGAGGTGACCAAGCGCACCGTCGGTGGCGTGCTGTCGCTCGAGCGCGACAAGGTCATGCAGGACGTGCGCGCCCGGCTGGAGGACGATGCCAAGTCCTTCGGCATCGAGATCCTCGACGTGCGCATCAAGCGCGTGGACTTCGTCGCCAACATCACCGACTCGATCTACAGCCGCATGCGTTCGGAGCGGCAGCAGGTGGCCAACCAGTTGCGTTCCACCGGCGGCGCCGAGGGCGAGAAGATCCGCGCCGATGCCGACCGCCAGCGCCAGGTGATCGTGGCCGAGGCCTATCGTGAAGCGCAGAAGGTCAAGGGCGAGGGCGATGCCAAGGCGTCGGCCATCTTCGCCGAGGCCTTCGGGCGCGACCCGCAGTTCGCACAGTTCTATCGCAGCCTGGAGGCTTACCGCGCGGCCTTCCGCACCAAGGGCGACGTGATGGTGCTCGACCCGGCCAGCGACTTCTTCAAGGCCATGCGCGGTTCCGCATCCGCAGCGCCCGCCGCGCCGGCAGCGACGAAGAAGTAGTCCGCCGTGGCCGCGGGCTTCTGGGACGTGCTGCTGGCGGCCTGCGCGCTGATGCTCGTGGTGGAGGGGCTGCTGCCGTTCTTCAGCCCGGGAGGATGGCGGCGGGTGTTCGAGCAGGCCACCCGAATGAGCGACGGGCAGATCCGCTTCCTGGGGCTGGCGAGCATGATGCTGGGCCTGGGGCTGCTGCTGTTGTTCTGGCCTTGAAGCCCGCCTGGGCGGGGCTGATGCGGCCGGTACAATCTGCTTTTTAATCCCCCGCGGTTTTCCCATGTCATCTGCTTGGCTGCTGCCCGAGCACATTGCCGACGTCCTGCCTGCGCAGGCCAGACACATCGAGGAACTGCGGCGCGGTCTGCTCGACGTGGCGCGATCCTTCGGATGCGAGCTCGTGATGCCGCCGCTGATGGAGCACATCGAGTCTCTGTTGTCGGGCACCGGCCGGGACCTCGACCTGAAGACCTTCAAGCTCGTCGACCAGCTCAGCGGACGCACGCTCGGCGTGCGCGCCGACGCCACGCCGCAAGTGGCCCGCATCGACGCCCACCTGCTCAATCGCACTGGCGTGACCCGTCTGTGCTATTGCGGGCCGGTGCTGCACACCCGACCGTCGGGCATCCAGTCGACGCGCGAGCCGTTGCAGTTCGGTGCCGAGATCTATGGCCATGCGGGATTGGAAGCCGATATCGAGGTGCAGGACCTGGCCCTCGATTGCCTGAGCGGCGCCGGTCTGCCGGATCCAGCCCTGGACCTGGCGGACGCGCGCATCGTGCGGGCGCTGCTCGCCGGCGTCGATCCGGTCCGGCAAGCTGATATCCATGCAGCGCTGGCCGGCAAGGAGGCCAGCCTGCTGAACGATCTGTGCTCCGGCCTGCCCGATGCCCTGCGCGGTGCGCTGAAGGCACTGCCGTCTCTCTATGGCAGCGAGGACATGCTGGCCGAGGCGCGCCGCAAGCTGCCGGATCTGCCGCCGGTGCGCGCCGCGCTCGACGACTTGGGCACGCTGGCTCGCCATGCTCGCCAGGCGCATCCGCAAGTGCGGGTCGGCTTCGACCTCGCCGACGTGGGCGGCTCGTCGTACTACAGCGGAGCACGCTTCGCCATCTACGCCAAGGGATCGAGCGATGCCGTCGCGCGTGGTGGCCGCTACGACGAGGTCGGAGCCATCTTCGGGCGCAACCGTCCGGCGGTGGGTTTCAGCCTCGACATCAAGGAACTCGCCGAGCTGGTGCCCGGCCGCGGCGGCCGCCCTGCCGTGCGGGCGCCCTGGTCGGAAGATGCCGGCCTGCGCGTCGCGGTACGTCGCCTGAGGGAGCAGGGCGAGACGGTCGTGTGCGTCCTGCCCGGCCACGAGCACGAAGGCCAGGAGTTCGAGTGCGACCGCGAACTGGTCGCAGTCGCCGGCCAATGGGCGGTGCGCGCGCTGTGAGCGCACGAGCCGCTTCGCGAATCAGCAGTTTCGAGTGAATCCAGACATGCAGCACAACACATCGACAGCAGCCGGCCACAACGTGGTCGTGGTCGGCACGCAGTGGGGCGACGAAGGCAAGGGCAAGGTGGTCGACTGGTTGACCGACCACGCCGAGGTCGTCGTGCGCTTCCAAGGTGGGCACAACGCCGGCCACACGCTGGTCATCAAGGGCGTGAAGACGGCACTGCAACTGATCCCCTCGGGCATCATGCGCGACGGCGTGGTCTGCTGCATCGGCAACGGCGTGGTGGTCGACCCGACGCATCTGCTGGCGGAAATCGAGCGGCTGGAAGGCATCGGCCTGGAAGTGCGCTCGCGGCTGTTCGTGAGCGAGTCCTGCCCGCTGATCCTGCCGTTTCACGTCGAGGTCGACCGCGCCCGCGAAGCGCTGCGCGAGACCAGCGGCGCCGGCAAGATCGGCACCACCGGCAAGGGCATCGGCCCGGCCTACGAAGACAAGGTGGCCCGCCGCGCGCTGCGCGTGCAGGACCTGAAGCACCCACAGCGTTTTGCCGACAAGCTGCGTGAACTGCTCGCGCTGCACAACGTGGCGCTGGGCGGCTACCTGAAGTCGAAACCGCTGGAGTTCCAGCCGATCTTCGACCATGCCATGAAGGTGGCCGAGCAGCTCAAGCCGATGATGGCCGACGTGGGCTACATGCTGCACACCATCAACAAGCGTGGCGGCAACATCCTCTTCGAAGGTGCGCAAGGCACCTTGCTCGACATCGACCACGGCACCTACCCGTACGTCACCTCGAGCAACTGCGTGGCCGGCAATGCGGCCGCGGGTTCAGGCGTCGGCCCGGACATGCTGCACTACATCCTGGGCATCACCAAGGCCTACACCACACGCGTGGGCAGCGGGCCGTTCCCGACCGAACTGCCGATGGACGAACCCGGCACCGTAGGCCACCACCTGTCGACGGTGGGCCAGGAGCGTGGCACCGTGACCGGCCGGCCGCGTCGCTGCGGCTGGCTGGATGCCGCAGCGCTCAAGCGCGCGATCATCATCAATGGCGTGTCCGGGC
>Ga0075154_10003409_pt1 | contig 10069 bp, 9 predicted proteins | sample JI71714BDNA_FD_70965 | JGI IMG/M metagenome (GOLD analysis project Ga0075154, IMG submission 70965) | Wastewater effluent complex algal communities from Wisconsin, to seasonally profile nutrient transformation and Carbon sequestration -... | ecosystem: Engineered > WWTP > Effluent > Algae...
GCTGTATTCGAACAATTAAAACGGCAACAGTTTATCAATGCCACATGGAGCGTTGAATCTGGTGAAATAACGCCAAAATTAAGCCTAAGAAGAAAAATTATTTTTGAGAAAAATAAAGAAGTGATTCAAAAAATATTTGGTACAACTGATTAATTTGATGGAATACTTTAAAATTAAACTGGCTAAAACTTAATGAAGTACTTAAGGTAGATGAAAAGCAAAGAAGAAATTGTAAATAATTGGCTACCTCGTTACACTGGAGTTTCGGTAGATAAATTTGGACAATATATTTTATTGGTGAATTTTTCAAACTATGTTCATCTATTTTCCGAACAATATAATGTTCCGGTTCACGGACTCGATAAGCCCATGAGCAGCGCTACCGCTAACAACATTACCATCATTAACTTTGGAATGGGAAGTGCAAGTGCGGCAACCATTATGGATTTATTAAGTGCTATTTCACCAAAAGCTGTTTTATTTCTTGGCAAATGCGGCGGTTTAAAAAAGAAAAACGAAATAGGTGATTTAATTCTACCAATTGCAGCCATCAGAGGCGAGGGGACGAGTAACGACTACCTCCGGCCCGAAGTGCCCGCGTTGCCCGCATTTAGTTTACAAAAGGCCATTTCTTATACCATTCGACTGTCTTCGCGCGATTATTGGACAGGCACTGTTTATACTACCAATCGCAGAGTTTGGGAACACGATGAAAAATTTAAAGAGTACTTAAGGTCCATCCGAGCCATGGCCATCGATATGGAAACCGCCACTATTTTCACTGTTGGGTTTCATAATGAAATTCCAACCGGAGCCTTGTTACTTGTTACCGACCAACCAATGATCGCAGAAGGGGTAAAAACAGAAAACAGTGATAAAAAAGTTACACAAGATTTTGTACTAATGCATTTAAAAGCAGGAGTGGACTCGCTTAAAGAGCTCCAAAATACTGGTGTTTCGGTTAAACATTTAAGATTTTAAATGAGTCTTTCTTTAAATAAACAAACACCTGAATTTTTTATAAATGGTATTTTGAATGGAGAAATTCCTTTATTGAGTCGTGCCATTACACTTGTTGAATCAAACAATCCAGAGCACCAAGACTTAGCACGAAAAATCATTAATGGCATATTACCACATACTGGAAAATCATTTCGACTCGGAATTACTGGAGTTCCTGGAGTGGGCAAAAGCACCTTTATAGAAAGTTTCGGCAAACAAATTGTCTCACACGGACATCAACTAGCAGTTTTAGCCATCGACCCTTCGAGTACTAAAAACAAGGGGAGCATTTTGGGAGATAAAACACGCATGGAGGAATTATCAATACATGAAAAAGTGTTCATTCGACCTTCTCCAAGTGGCGGAACCTTAGGTGGTTTAACCAAAAGCACCTATCAAGCCATATTATTATGCGAAGCGGCTGGCTTCGATTTTATTATAATTGAAACAGTTGGTGTTGGTCAAAGCGAAACTGCGGTGAGTAAACTATGTGATTTTTTTCTGTTATTAATGCTTGCTGGTGCAGGCGACGAGTTACAAGGTATTAAACGAGGTATCATGGAATTGGCCGATGCCTTAGTGATTACTAAAGCAGATGGTACAAATTTGAGCAAAGCAAAAGCAGCCAGAGCAGAATATGCACAGGCTATGCATTTGCTGCAACCACCAGAAAGCGGTTGGACTGCTCAAGTAAAAACTTGCTCCAGCACCGAAAACATCGGGATGGAAGATATTTACACCATGATTCAATCGTATGAAACGTTTGTACGTACCAACAATTACTTTGGCCAAAAAAGAAATCAGCAGCAACATCAATTATTTTTGCAAACAATTGAAGAACAATTGAAAGAAAAGTTTTATGCAGATAAAACAGTTCAAGCACAACTGCAACATTTAAAATCACAATCAAACATTCAGCCTTTTTTAGAGGTAGAAAATATTTTAAATGAGTTTTTTGCTAAGTATAAGAATAATAAACCGTGACAAAATGGTATATTATTGATTACCAGTTAATTAAACCAATCTTAAAAAAGCCCATTTTTAAAAATATTTCTTTTTTGTTCGGGAAAATTTTTTTTCTTTTGCAGAAATTATAAAAGGCTTAAATAAACGTTATGTATTGGACATTAGAATTAGCAAGTTGGTTAGAGGATGCACCTTGGCCAGCTACAAAAGATGAGTTGATTGACTTTGCCATGCGCAGCGGTTCGCCAATGGAAGTGATTGAAAACCTTCAAGAAATGGAAGATGAAGGTGAGAGTTATGAAACAATTGAAGAAATTTGGCCCGATTATCCAACCAAAGATGATTTCTTCTTTAATGAAGACGAGTTTTAATGAAAGCCGTCTCGGTTCAACCGAGACGGCTTTTTTCATACTATCTAATTCTCTTCATCAATTCTTTCAACTTTATTTACTCCTTTAACTTTTTTAAGGTTATCAATTAAATGATTTAAGTGCTTTGTGTCGTGTACATAAATCATGATGGTTCCTTCAAATAGTCCGTCATCCGTATCAAAATTAATTGAGCGCATGTTTACATTGTTTTCGTTAGAGATAACCTTTGTAATGTTATTAACAATACCCAACTCATCGGTTCCGGTTATTTTAATTCCAGCCAAAAAAGAAATCAATTGGTCGTTTACCCATTTGGCTTTTACAACGCGGTAAGCATAGTTTGAAAGTAATTTTATAGCGTTTGGACAGTTTACACGATGAATTTTAATGCCTTCTCCAATGGTTACAAACCCAAACACATCATCACCCGGAATAGCATTGCAACAAGGGGCTAGTTTATAATCTAATTTTTGTAAATCATCACCAATCACCAACATATCGCTTTTACCGCGCGCGCTGGTTACTAATTGTTCTAACTTTTGAGTTTCGGCTTTTCTTACTTTTTTAATTGGATTTTCTTTAAACTTTATAAAGTCTCGAATTTCTTTCACATCCACATTCCCTAGTGCCGAACGATAGTAAAGTTCTTGTGAAGAAGGTAATTTTAAATAAGAACAAAATTCATTAATCAAATTATTATTGAAAGTAAGTTTATAGCGTTCCAATTTTCGCTTAATAATCTCTTTGCCTTCTTCAGCTATTTTTTTGCGTTGTTCTTTTAAGCTGTTCTTAATTTTTGATTTAGCTTTAGCTGTTATGACATAATTCAGCCAATCGTCCTTAGGTACTTGCTTACCACTGGTTAAAATTTCTACTTGGTCGCCGCTGCTTAACTCATGACTCAATGGTACCAATTTGTGATTAACTTTCGCTCCTATACAATGTTCGCCAACTTTGGTGTGTATTTCAAACGCAAAATCCAATGCTGTTGCTCCAACGGGTAAAGTTTTCATATCACCCTTTGGGGTAAACACAAACATCTCATCGCTAAATAAATTCAGTTTAAAATCGTCTATAAACTCTAAAGCATTGGGGTCGGGGTTATCCAACATCTCTTTTATTTTTAGTAACCAATTTTCAAGTTTACTTTCTTTATCTGCCGCACTGTCTTTATATTTCCAGTGTGCCGCATAACCGTTTTCAGCTAAGTCATCCATGCGGGTAGTGCGTATTTGAACTTCTACCCATTTACCCTCAGGTCCCATCACAGTGGTATGCAAACTTTCGTAACCGTTACTTTTTGGAGTGCTTATCCAATCCCGCAGGCGCTCAGGACTAGGGTGATAAAAATCGGTAATGATGGAATACACTTTCCAACAATCCGATTTTTCTTGATCAAAGGGTGTGTCAATGACAATACGTATCGCAAACAGGTCGTAAATCTCTTCAAAGGCTACATGCTTGGTTTTTATTTTATTGTAAATGCTGAAAATGGATTTTGGTCGCCCAAAAATTTTAAACTTAAAGCCTTGTTCTGCTAAAATTTCTTGTAAGGGTTCAATAAATTTTTGAATAAATTTTTTGCGTTGAGGTTCTTTTTCTTTGAGTTTGTTGGCAATGGTGCGGTACTCATCAGCATCGGTGTATTTAAGCGATAAGTCTTCCAACTCGGTTTTAATGGTATTTAATCCTAAACGATGAGCCAGAGGAGCGTATAAAAAAAGTGTTTCGCTGGCAATTTTAATTTGTTTGTCACGCTTCATGTGGTCGAGCGTGCGCATATTGTGCAATCGGTCGGCCAGCTTTATGAGAATTACACGGATATCCTCACTCATAGTGAGCAATACTTTTCTAAAATTTTCGGCCTGAATAGAAGACGTGTTATCGATTACACCAGATATTTTGGTAAGTCCGTCTATAATTTGTGCCACTCTTTCACCAAACAATCCTTTTACGTCGTCTAAGGTTAAATCGGTGTCTTCAACGGTATCGTGAAGTAGCGCACAAACAATACCTGTAGTTCCCAATCCAATTTCTTCGGCACAAATTTGGGCTACGGCAATCGGATGATAAATATAAGGTTCGCCACTTTTGCGGCGCATTTCTTTATGTGATTCAACAGCTACCTCAAACGCTTTTCTTAAAATTTCTTTATCACCTTTTTCAAGACGGCGTTTACAGGCTTTTAAAAGCAGTTTGTAACGGTTTAAGATTTCTTTTTTCTCTGCTTCAATATCAATTTGCATACCTTAATCGTAATTTAGAAATACGCATATGAAGGTAGAAATTTTTGAGGAGTTAGTCCTTTATTTAAATTCCTTTTTTTACCTTACTTTTTCTTTATTGAAAATAGGGGGAATAAAAATATTTCTATTAAAGTCAAAGGAATACTCGCATACTCATTTCATAAAATCATTTTTTTAAGCTCAATTAACGATAAATCCGAAAAGGAAAATATCTCTTCAAAAAAAATTGGAAAGCTTTTAAAGTGGATTGTACAGGTAGATTTTATTTCACTAAAATCCCTAACTTTAAACCATGTTAGATTTCATTCAGTCCAAACTACAACATTCAATTGATTTAAAAACGCAAGTGCTTAACAACGAGTCTCTTTTAAAAGCAGTTGAAAGTTTAGTAAATGACATTATTGTTTGTTACAAAAATGGAGGCAAAGTGCTTTGGTGCGGTAATGGTGGCAGTGCCGCCGATGCGCAACATTTGGCAGCCGAACTCAGTGGCAGGTTTTATTACGACCGTCCGCCTTTGTTTTCAGAAGCATTGCACGTAAACACAAGTTATACTACTGCTGTTGCCAATGATTATAGTTACGATGTTATTTACAGCCGATTAATTGACGCAATGGGTAAACCGGGCGATGTGTTAATTGGCTTAAGTACCAGCGGCAATAGCAAAAATGTGGTTAAAGCCCTCGAACGAGCCAATTCACTAGGTTTGGTAACTGCTGCCTTTACAGGGCAAACGGGTGGAGAAATGAAAAACCATGCCAAGTATTTAGTTAATATTCCTTCAACCGATACACCGCGCATTCAAGAGTGTCACATGATTTTGGGTCACACCATTTGCGAATTGGTTGAGATGATGTTGTTTCCAAAAAAATAAACCTGAGTGATTAAAACGGCGCTAATATTGGCTGGCGGATTCGGCACGCGCCTTCAATCCATTGTGAAGGATGTTCCAAAACCTATGGCTCCCATCAATGGAATTCCATTTTTAGATTATCAGTTGTTTTACCTTAAACAACAAGGTATTTCACAAGTGATATTATCAGTAGGGCATCTGTTTGAAGCAATTCGGCAGCGATACCAAACTAATTTTAACGGTCTCGAAATTAAATATGCAATTGAAGACAGCCCGCTTGGCACAGGTGGAGCTATTCGTTTAGCGATAAATCAATGTGATGATGAAGAAGTACTTGCTTTAAATGGCGATTCTTTTTTTGATATCTCACTTCCATCTTTTTTTGAAATGCATTCATCTCATAAATCAAATTTTTCGCTCGCCCTCAGGGGTATTGAAAACGCTGCAAGATACGGTACTATTGAGCTATCAGAAAACCGCATCGTGTCGTTTAAAGAAAAAACCGGACAACAAGTTGCTGGTTTAATTAATGCTGGTGTTTACATTTTAAACCGTTCACTTTTTTTGCAGCATACTCAAGCTATTACTTTTTCCATAGAAAAAGACTTTTTTGAAAAGCACATTCAATCAATTCCTATTTACGGGTTTCAATTACCCGGCTATTTTATCGATATTGGCATTCCAGAAGATTTTCATCAAGCTCAAAATGACTTTAAAAGATTTAAATATCAATAAAACATGGACTTTGTTTTTAGATCGAGATGGTGTGATTAACAAACGCCTTCACAACGATTACGTGAAACACTGGATAGAGTTTGAGTTTTTAGAAGGCGTGCTAGATTCTCTAAAAACGTTTAATTCAATTTTCGGAAACATTGTTGTAGTTACTAATCAACAAGGCATTGGTAAAGGTTTATACCGTACCGAAGATTTAGAATTGATTCATAAAAACATGCTTTACGAAATTGCCTACCATGGTGGTAGAATTGATAAAGTGTATTTTTCTCCTTATTTACAATCTCAGAATCACCCTAGTCGAAAACCTGGTATAGGAATGGCGCTTCAGGCTAAGTCAGATTATCCTGCCATTGATTTTAAGAAAAGTTTAATGATTGGTGACAGTGCAAGTGATATTGAGTTCGGTAAAAAAGCTGGAATGAAAACAGTTTTTATTTCAGATTCAAATGCCCTAAGCGAAGCTGATTTTTGTTTTGCTTCGTTATTAGAAACTTCCAAATCATTGCACCTGTGAAAATTTCAATCATTACCATCACATTTAATTCTGTTGCAACCATCGAGCAAACCATTTGTTCAGTAATTGAACAGAGTTATAAAGATATTGAATACATTATTGTAGATGGTAAATCCACTGATAATACTGTTTTAATAGTAGAAAAATACAAATCACACATTCATCAAATAGTTTCTGAAAACGATGAAGGGTTGTATGATGCGCTCAACAAAGGTATAGCATTAGCTACAGGTGACGTGATTGGAATTTTGCATTCGGATGATTTTTATGTGCATAAGGAAGTCATCTCTAAATATGCACAACTTTTTTCAGATCCATTGATTGAAGGGGCTTACAGCGATTTGTATTACGTTGACAAGGCAAATACAGATAAAGTAATAAGAAAGTGGAAGAGCGGAAAATATGTTTCTGGAAGTTTCTTAAATGGTTGGATGCCACCTCACCCAACATTTTTTGTTCGCAAAAGTGTTTATGAAAAGTTTGGTAAGTTTAATACGACTTTTAAAACAGCTGCCGATTACGAATTAATGCTAAGATTTATTCATAAAAATAAAATCCTATTGGCTTATTTGCCTGAGTTTACGATAAAGATGCGAGTGGGTGGAAAAAGTAATGTGTCTATAAAAAGCAGATTGAATGCCAATCAAGAAGACAGAAAAGCTTGGGAAATCAACAATCTAATACCTCGTTTTTATACGCTTTACTTAAAGCCCATTAGAAAAATTATTCAGTTTTTTATTTAAATTAGTTTTTCAAAAGTTTAATGGTTTTCATTCCATCTGGTCCATTCACATTTATGAAATAAATTCCACTTGGCTCATCATTTAAGTTTATTTCAAAATTACCTGAATCAACTTTAAGTTTCTTTATTTCTTTACCTAACGTGTTTATCACCACCACAACATTATTAATTTCAGTATCCATATAAAACTGGCCAGAACTTGGATTTGGGTAGATACTTAACTTAAAATTATTTTGATTTAAACTCTCATCGATACTAGTACATTCGCTTACTTGTTGTGTAATGCTTGATTGGTTTTTACATCCATTTGCATTAGTTCCAACTACAGTATAAGCACTTGTTGAGGTTGGATTAATAATCACTACACCTGAATTTGCGCCAGTATTCCAAATGTAACTATTGGCACCGCTTGCTGCTAATGCCACTGCTTCTCCTGCGCACACTATACTTGAACTACTACTTACAACTAAAGTTGGCAGTGGAAATACATTTAATGAAATAGTTGCATTTCGCGCTGGACAACCAGGGTTTGCAGCTCTCACAGTATAAGTAGTATTATTTGTTGGCATAACACTAATAGTTGAAGATTGTGTCTGAGATGGTAACCAAGTATAGGTCGTCGCGCCTGAGGCTGATAGTTGTATGGCATCGCCCGCACAAACAGAATTTGAACTGCTATTGACAGTTACAGTTGGTAGTTGACTAACTGTTAATTGAATACTAGTTGATCCAGTACAAGTTCCTACTTCACCAACAACAGAATAGGTAGTAGTAAGAGTTGGACTAACAATGATGCTTGCATTCGTTTGACCGTTGCTCCAAGTATAACTTGTGGCGCCTGTAACACTCACAATAGCCGAACTTCCTGAGCAAATGGCGCTTGGATTAGTTACCGCATTGAGCAATAAGTTGGTTGAGGTTCCTAGATTTAAGCTGGCAGTTCCTAAACAGCCATTGCCATCGGATAATGTTGCCGAATATATTCCAGATGTATTTGTTGAAATAGTATTGGTTGTAGCACCGCTCGACCAAGAATATTGCCAAATGCCTGGTACATTGGTTAGCGCCGTAATAGTACTCGAACTGCCTGGGCAAATACTCGCGGGAACACTGTTGAGCGTAACTAATGGTTGCGAAACAACAACAGTAGATGTTCTGGTAGCAGAACAACCGTTAGTAGCGGTGATAATGCAGGTGTAAACATTTGTAACGGAAGGAGAAACCGTAATGGATGAGGTGTTTCCACCACTCGACCATGAATAAGTATTACTGGCCCCTGTTGGTCCTTGACTCAATACGTTAATTAAAACAGTTGATGAGCCAGGACAAATAGTTTGTGAGGCAGGCGTTATGGCAGCATTTGGGGATGGGAGTACACGGACGGTATAAGTTACTGGGCTACTATTACCTGAAGAGTTTCCTGCAATAAGTGTGATACTATAGGTGCCTTGATTGTTGAACGTAATGGTTGGATTTTGTGAACTTAATGTAGTTGTATTGCCACCAGGTCCGGGGCCTCCTCCTTGCGCTATGGTGTATGACCACGATGTAGGAGCGTTAGTGGATAAATCATTTATTTGAGTAATATTTATACTGCCTGAACAAATTGGTGTTGGACTTAAAGTAAAATTAGCAACAGGAACTTGAGCGGCTAATCGTATTGAAAGAAAAACAAAAGCAATAAAAAAACCGCCATGCTTGAATAAATTTATTTTCATAACACTTAATTTGAAGAATGAGTAATTAAAATTTAAATCAAATGTAGAATAATCTGTTCAGCTTAACCGTCAAAACTGAAACTCAAAACCTCATTTTAGGTTAACATTGGGAATTAATAGGTAAATAATTTAAATAGTAGTAAGTACTCTTTCATTCCAAAAACAAGGAGGCTGCTATTCCATCTGCCTTCAAGCGACCTTCATTATTTAAAATGTAGTTAGAATCCTGAAAAATAAAATCCTTCAGTTGTTTATTAACTCCTGTGATAAAATGCCGATAAATGTCCTCACCAAATGCTTCTTTTATCTCGTTAACATCACATCCCCACATGGTTCTCAGTCTGGTTAAAACATATTCGTTGTATTTTTCTTTTTTACTTAACTCTTCTATTTCGAAATACGATTGCTGATTTTCTAAAGCTTTAATGTAGGAGTGAATATTATTAATATTCCATTGCCGTGACTGACCATTAAACGAATGAGCAGAAGGACCAAGTCCTAAGTATTTTTTTTGTTGCCAATAAGAGGTGTTGTGTTTTGCTAGGTAATGTTCTTTCCCAAAATTTGAAATTTCATAATGTAAAAAGCCCGCCTCTGTTAAATATTGGCTCATTTTACTGAATTGTGTACTACTCAACTCCTCATCTATGGCAGGTTCTTTGCCTTTGCGAAAGTGTGTTCCTAGTTTGGTCTTTAATTCGATGGTTAAGTTGTAGGCAGAAATATGTTGTGTATTGAGATCAATTGCTGTTGTTAAAGTTTGTTCCCAGCTTTTTTCACTCTGAAACTTACTTCCATATATCAAATCAATACTCAAATTATCAAAACCTACATCTTGAGCCAGTTTTATCGAATTCAAAGATTGCTCCGCATTGTGTGTTCTATTCATCCAGCTAAGCTCTTCATTATTGAAACTTTG
>Ga0075154_10003411_pt1 | contig 10064 bp, 10 predicted proteins | sample JI71714BDNA_FD_70965 | JGI IMG/M metagenome (GOLD analysis project Ga0075154, IMG submission 70965) | Wastewater effluent complex algal communities from Wisconsin, to seasonally profile nutrient transformation and Carbon sequestration -... | ecosystem: Engineered > WWTP > Effluent > Algae...
CGAAGTAGTCCTCGTGGATCTCGCGGACAAGGCCGGGGTGGTCGATCATGACGCGGGTGGCCCAAAGCGGCCCGGGATCGCTGCCCGCGCGGGCAATCAGTTCCTGGCCCATGCCGCCGTCGAGGAGGGTGATTTCAGTCATTCGTTGTCCTGTCTTTTCGCACCGGATCTGCCCGGCGGAGTTTCACGCCCCCGAGACCTGCCTTGCGATATTTGGCGAAGAAACCGGAGAATTTGAATCGAATTCGTCAGATTGCGTCGCGGAAGATCTCGTCAAGAAGCGGGACAAGCCAGTCTTCGTCCTCCTTCGTGAAGGCGGCAGGCGTGTCGCTGTCCAGATCGAGAACGCCGAGAAGGTCGCCCTTGCCGTTCCAGATCGGGAGAACAAGTTCCGACTTCGTGCTTGAAGCGCAGGCGATATGGCCGGGGAAGGCGTCTACGTCGGGCACGTTCTGCACCTGGCCAGAGCGGGCGGCAGCACCACAGACGCCCCGTGAGAACGGAATGACCAGACAGCCGTGCCCGCCCTGATATGGGCCGATCTTCAGCAGTTCCGGCGCGGTGACGCGATAGAATCCGGTCCAGTCGCAGAGCGGGTGGGCGTGGTGGATCTCGCAGGCGACAGTCGCCATCAGCGCCACGGTGTCTGTCTCGCCATGGGTCAGGGCCCGGATGCTTTCGGTGATTGCGGGGCGGTCGATCTCAGTAGCCAAGGGCGCAGCCATCCTTTCTGGGGTCCGATGCGCCGACCAGAAGGTCGCCGCCGATCCTGATCGCCTGGGCGCCGCCAAGGGGCGTATCGGGGATGATGACCTTGTGGCCCATGGCGGCAAGGTCACTGCGCACAGTGTCGGAATAGCCACGCTCGACCTCCAGCCCATCGGGGCCGGAGAATGAGCGGGGTGCGTCAATGGCCTCTTGCGGCTCAAGACCGAAGTCGGTGAGGTTCGAGACGAAGCGGGCATGACCGCAGGGCTGGTAGGCCCCCCCCATCACGCCGAACGGCATCAGGACGCGGCCGTTCTGGCGGATCATGCCTGGGATGATGGTGTGCATCGGGCGCTTGCCCCCGGCAGCCTCGTTCGGATGGCCCTCGGCCAGGGTGAAGCCCGCGCCGCGGTTCTGGAAGTTGATGCCGAATTTGCTGGAGGCAAAGCCGGAGCCGAAGCCCCAGAAGACCGAATAGATCAGCGACACCGCCATCCGGTCGCGGTCCACCACGGTGATGTAGATCGTGTCACGGTGGATGGCCTCGGTCAGCGGGGCGGCCTGCGGCATCGCGTGTTTCGGGTCGATCAGCGCGGCAAGCCTGGCTGCCGTCCCGGCGGCAAGCATATGATCCAGTCGGGTGGTGTGGTCGGCGTCTGCGATGAAGCGGTTCCGGGCGTCATAGGCAAGTTTCGTGGCCTCGGCCTCGATATGGGCGCGTTCTGGTCCGAACGGGTCCATCGATTTGAGATCGAAGTGCTTGAGAATGTTGAGTAACAGGACAGCCGTCGCGCCCTGGCCATTTGGCGGATGCTCGACCAGGTCCACGCCCTGATAGCTCCCCGAGACCGGGGTGGTGTAGTCGCAGGAGGTAGCTGCAAGGTCGTCCAGCGTGTGGGTGCCGCCCAGGGCGTTTAGCGAGGTGATCATGTCCTCGGCCACTTCGCCTTCGTAGAATCCGGCGCGGCCGTCGCGGGCGATGCGGCGCAGGACCTCGGCCTGGCCGGGGGCACGGAAGATCTGGCCGACGGTCGGGGCCTGACCATTCAGCGTGTAGAATTCGCGCGCCGCGCCCTTCAGGCAAGGCAGGTCGTCCGCCCAGTCGAAGGCGACGCGAGGAGCGACGGGGATGCCTTCCTCGGCATAATGGATCGCGGGGGCGAGAACGTCGGCCAGCGGTTTCATTCCATAGTCGGCGTTCAGGCGGCAGAAGGCGTCGATCGCACCGGGCATGGTGACGGCCTCGATCCCCTGGACCGGGACTGCGGTCAGGCCCCGTGCCCGCAGATCGGCGGCGATCAGCCCCCGGGGCGCGCGGCCAGAGCCATTCAGTGCGATGATCTCTTCCGACCCGGCAGGCTTGATCAGGGCAAAGCAGTCGCCGCCGATCCCGGTCATCTGCGGCTCGGCAATACCCAGCACCAGGGCACCGGCAAGTGCGGCATCCACCGCGTTGCCGCCGGACTTCAGCATCTCGACCGCAACCTGGGCGGCAAGCGGGTGCGATGTGGCGCAGATCCCGTTGCGGGCGTAGACGGCCGAGCGGCCGGGCAGGTGTAAGTCGCGCATCATTCCCCCTTGCAGGCTGACCAGTGAAAGCTAGGCCGCGTCTGTCGGGAAGCCAAGGGGGGAAGGACCCCCGGCATCCGGGAGAGGGGGGGATAGTCCGGATGCCAGGGAGCAGCATATCTGCCGCCAGCCCATTTCGCTCAGATCAGATGGCCCTGCCGGTTCGACCGAATGGCAAGTCTGCGACCTTTCCGGAAAATTTTCCCGTCATGCCAGCGTCAGCTGAGGATGAATTGCAAACGGTTGCTGTCGTCGACCCTTGCATAGCGAAGCTCCGCCGTGAGGCTGTGGATCAGGTGCCAGCCGAACCCGCCCTCGGGCAAGTCTTCCAGAGCCCTTTCGAGCGGGTCGGGGCATCTGCCCTCCGGCACTGTCCCGCCCGGCATCGCCTTTCCCCGATCCGTGACCGTGCAGCACAAGCCCTGCGGTGTCTGGCCGATGCTCACCAGTACCGGGCCGGCCTGGTCCGCATAGGCATGTTCGACAACATTGTTCAGCACCTCGGCCAGGACCAGTTCGGCCGTTGCCCGCCTGTCTTCGGACAAGTGGCACAACGGCGCCATCGTCAGCATGCGGGCAAGGCCTTCCCGGACCGTGGCCGGCGTGGCCATGAAGGCCATCTGCAGATCATCGGCCCGGGCTTCCGGGTCAGGCGCTGGCAGCATGCGAGACGGCCACCTCAAGCGAGGAATGGATGGTGAAGATGCTGTCCATCCGCGTCAGGCGAAAGACCTTTTCGACCGTCGGCGTCAGACCGGCCAGTTCCAGCGCACGGTCCGGCCCGAGAAGCTTCTTCACCGCGACGATCGCACCAAGCCCCGACGAATCAAGAAACTGGACCCGAGCGAGGTCCAGCACAACCAGCGCCGGGCCGTCTTTCGTGGCATCGCGCATCTTTTCCTTGAACTGGATGGCGGTGGCGGCGTCGATCCGGTCTTCAAGGACGCTGACCGAGATCACCCTGGGCCTGGTCTGAGTTTGCAGTTGCATCTTGCACCCCTTGCTTGCATTTCCCGCAGGCTAGGGGCAAAGGGTGAACAACTGGTAAGCGTCAGTTGAGCTGGAAGGTCACGGGATAGCGCCCGTCCTCGAAATCGCCGAACAGATCGCCCAGGTCGGGATGATCCACCGGCTCGCCAGTCTCATCCGGGACAAGGTTCTGCTCGGAGACATAGGCCACATAGTAGCTTTGGCCATTCTCGGCGAGAAGGTGGTAGAAGGGCTGGTCCTTCGACGGGCGGCTGTCCTCGGGGATGTTGTCGTACCATTCCTCGGTATTCGAAAACATGGCGTCGACGTCAAACACCACACCCCGGAACGGATGCTTCCGATGACGGAGCACCTGCCCGATATGGTACTTGGCGTGCGTCGTCTGCATCATACAGTCCCCCAGATTTTCTTTACGCTTTCGCAACGAATCTGTCCACGTCGCCACGCCGCCGTCAGGGAAACAGTCTGTGGGCGCTGCCCCTACAGTCTGGCTGCTCGCGGGTTTCTGATGGGCAGGTCAGGCGTTCCCCATTTCATCCGCGCAGCGAATAAGCTAAAGTTGCTGCAAAAGAAAAGTGCACGAGGGGCAAATGAGCAGGTTTCTCCGTGCGTCGCTGGTGGTCCTGTGCCTTGCATCCTGCGGGGGCGGGGGCAACTACTCGGCGCCGAGGCAGTTGGACGACGCATGCGCGATCATTCGCGAACGGCCGCAGTATCTGCGGGCGATGACCCAGACCGAGCGGCGCTGGGGCATTCCGGTGCATGTGCAGATGGCGACGATCTACCAGGAATCGAAGTTCATCGGCAACGCGCGCACCCCGCATACCTTTGCGCTGGGCGTGATCCCGATGGGTCGGCAAAGCACGGCCTACGGCTATAGCCAGGCGTTGAACGCGACCTGGGAAGAATACCAGGACAGCGCCGGCGGACGCCGGGCCAAGCGCGACGACATCGGTGACGCGACCGATTTCATGGGCTGGTACATGGACGAATCCAGCCGCAGCCTGGGCATTTCCAAGGACGACGCCGAAGCACAGTATCTGGCCTATCATGAAGGTCGGACCGGCTATGCCGCGCAGTCGTATCTCGGCAAGCCGTGGCTGGTGGAGGTCGCGGCGGCGGTCGGTGCCCGGTCCCTGATGTACCGCGATCAGCTGGCCTATTGCCGTTAGGACGGCAGCCCGGATCACGCCTCCGGACCGCCCACCCTGTCAGTTTCCGCGGGACTTGGTTTCCGCCGCAATGTCGAAGAGCCGCGCGCCCATCTTGCCGCCCTTCTTCATCTCGCCCAGGATCACCGTGGTCTGAGCGCCCAGATCATCGGTGATCACCCACTGCCGCAGTTCCACCGGATTGGCCGTGAATACCAGTTCGATCGAGCCGTATTCGGGGTTCTCCGGATCCTGCGCCCGCACCCGGGTCGAGGTGCCGTCCTCGGTATGTCCGACCACCATCTTGGCTCGTCCAAGGTCGATGTTCTCGGCCAGGATCAGGTTCAGCGGCGTGCGCTTGAGCGGATATTGTTCCGGAGGCTGGTTCGACTTTGCGTCGAAGATCGCCACCTGCTGACCGCCGGCAATCACCAGGCTGCGGTCGGGCGGGCCGTATTCGAACCGCACGCGCCCCGGCCGGTTGATGTAGATCTTGCCGGTCGAGATCGACCCGTCCGAGTTTACCTGGGTGAAATCGGCCTCAAGCGTGGTGAGGCTGTTCAGATAGGCTGAGATATCCTTGAGCGGCAGCTTTTCGGCTGCGGCAGGAAAGGGCAGCAGGAAGGCGAGCGGGGCCAGAAGGGCAAGACGACGGTTCATGCCGCAAATATAGCCGCGGCCCGCGCCCGATGCACCCCCGGCTATGGTTTGCTCGCGAGGACGTGCCGACGCTGTGATCGGATGGGGGAGGGATTGCTTCGAAGGATTCGAGAATGATTGGTGGAATATTCGAAGAAATATCTTGTACGCGAAAGAACATGCGGCATAGGGCCCAAGATGCACGCATCTTCACCAAATAATTCCGCCGGAATGTCGCTATCTCTCGGGTGAAGCAGATCCGGTGGATGGGAGAGACGCAGATGAAGGTCGTGGTTCTTGGCGCGGGCGTGATCGGTGTAACCTCGGCCTGGTATCTGGCCAAGGCTGGCCATGAGGTCACGGTCATTGACCGCCAGCCCGCCGCAGCGCTGGAGACATCGTTTGCCAACGCGGGCGAGATCAGCCCCGGCTATTCCTCGCCCTGGGCCGCGCCCGGAATCCCGGTGAAGGCGCTGAAGTGGATGTTCATGGAACATGCGCCGCTGATCGTCCAGCCCCGTCCCGATTGGGCCAAGCTTTCCTGGATGGCGCGGATGCTGATGAACTGCACGGCTTCGGCTTATGCGGTGAACAAGTCGCGGATGGTGCGCCTTGCGGAATATTCCCGCGATTGCCTGATCGACCTGCGCGCCGAGACCGGAATTTCCTACGACGAGCGGACGCAGGGCACCCTGCAACTGTTCCGGACCGAAAAGCAGGTTGCGGCGGCGGAAAAGGACATCGCGGTCCTCAGGGCCGACGGCGTCCCGTTCGAGGTGCTGGATGCCGAGGCTTGCGTGGCCGTCGAACCGGGCCTGGCCGCCGCAAAGGCCAAGATTGCGGGCGGCCTGCGGCTGCCGGGCGATGAAACCGGCGATTGCTTCAAGTTCACCCAAAGCCTCGCCGACATGGCCAAGGCGCTTGGCGTCACCTTCCGCCATGAAGTGAGCATCGACCGTCTGGAGGCAGAGGCGGGCCGCATCAGCGCCGTCCATACCTCGGAAGGCCGGATCACGGCAGATGCTTTCGTGGTGGCGCTCGGGTCCTATTCGCCGATGCTGGTGAGTGAGTTCGGGATCAAGCTGCCGGTCTACCCGGTCAAGGGCTATTCGATCACCGTTCCGATCATGGACGAGGCCCGTGCCCCGGTGTCGACCGTGATGGACGAGACCCACAAGATCGCCATCACCCGTCTGGGCGACCGCATCCGGGTTGGTGGCATGGCCGAGATCGCCGGGTTCGACGCAAGCCTGTCGCCGAAGCGTCAGGCCACGCTGACCCACTCGGTCGAAGACCTGTTCGGCGGCGCCGGCGACCAGTCGCAGGCCCGGTTCTGGAGCGGTTTCCGCCCGATGACTCCCGATGGCACTCCGATCGTCGGCCGCTCACCCATTTCGAACCTGTTTCTCAACACCGGGCACGGGACCTTGGGCTGGACCATGGCCGCGGGATCCGGGCAGGTGCTGGCCGACATCGTTTCGGGCCGCCGTGCCGGGATCGAGACCCGGGATCTCGGCTATGCGCGCTACCTGCGCGATGCCGGAAAGGGCCGCCAGCAGAAAGCGGGTCTGCCGGTTCCGGTCTGATTGAACGTCCGAGGCGTCACTCAACGCTGCATTGCAGAGCAATTGCAGCATCGTGGACAAGTGATCTTGCCGCCATTACCCACTGGATCAAACGGCGATCTGAGCGCAAACTGGTAGCGTCGGATCAGGGGATACGATGGTGGCGGAAACGCGGAACGGATTGACCGACTACGGCCGTTTCGCAGCGGCCCTGGGCATCGTCTGGTACTACAGCCAGGCGCCGGGACACCCGTATGCCTATGTGTCCTGGCCGCTTTTCTTGGTCCTCCTGTCGATGCCGGCGCCGCCCGGTCTCGGCCAACGGGCGCGACGGCTTGTGCTCCCTTTCCTGACCTGGTCCGTCGTTTTCGCGATGCTGCGCACCGCCCTTGCCCTGAAGAACAACGACCCGCCGTTTGGCTGGTGGGATTGGTACATGGTCTGGACCGGCACATGGCCCCACCTGTGGTTCCTTCCCTTCGCCTTCTTTGCCCTGCTCGTCGCGCCGTGGTTTCAGCACCCGCTGGCCTCGCTCGGCACTGCCTGGCTTATTGCGCTGCTGCTGTGCGTGAAGGGAACACCGGACACGTTGCCGCTTGCGCAATGGAGCCTTGGCGTGATCCCGGTTCTTGTCGGTATCGCCTACTTCTCCTGGGGATGGCGACTGGCCGTTATCACGCTGCTGGGCAGTTGGCTGATCCTGCAACTCGGCCGCCCGTCACCGGACAACACCACCATCCTGCTCGGCACGTCGCTGGCTCTGCTGTGTTTCGCCATCCGCTTGCCGATGACGGCCCTGTCGGACTGGTGCGGTCGGATCGCGATCTGGGTCTATCTCGCCCATCCGCTGGTGATCATCACCGGACAGTCGCTGCGGATCACCTGGTTCGAGCTTGGCCTTTTCTCGGTGGTCGGAAGCGTCATCCTGGCCCAGATACTTGTGACCGCCGTTCATACCTCGCACCGCAGCAAGCTTGAATTCTGAGCTTCTCCGGGCTGATCACATCCGCAGAGCCTGAGCTACGCGACGCAACTGCATCCGCGCCAGAAGCGGGTTCGCGCTTTCACTGTCCAGCGCCACGCACAGACACAGCATCGGCGAGGCTTCCAGTGGCCGGATCAGGTGCATCCGCCGCCCCAGTGTGATCAGGATGTCGTCGATGCGGTCTTCCCGCCCGATGCGTCCAAGGGCCTTCAGATTGGCCTGTGCCATGCCGATCGCAGTCGCCATGGTCTCCGCCTGATCCCGATCGTTGCGCCCGGTCTCGCTGGCCATCACCGACCCCGTCTCACTGTCAACCAGCCAGCCACCGCTGAAGCCGCCGATCCGGCGCAGGGCCGAGATGTCGGGCCCGACGACGCGCGTTGTCGGGCGGCGTGGTCGGACAGGGGTTGCCGGGGCCGATGGCGGCGTCGCCTGTGGCGCAACCCGGCGCAGCAACACGACCTTGCGGTCACTGCGCAGGTCGGGCTGGGGCAAGGCCTGCAACCATTCCGCCGCCGTCTGGAACCGCGATGCCGGGATGACGGCCATCGCCTTGTCGATGCTTTCCAGGAACCCGCGCGGATATCCGGCGACCGTTCCCGCCAGCGGCTTCACCGGATCGGCCCGCTTCTCGGCCATGGCTCCCAACCGGCTCTGGCAATTCTCGGGGGAGTGGCCGGAGATCGCATGGTACAGCGAGGCGGCCAGCGAATAGATGTCGCTCCACGGACCGCTGTTCCCGCCCGTCGCGTACAGCTCATGCGGCGAATAGCCGTCCTTCACCACACTGAGGCCCGAATACTTCTGTGCCTCGCCCGAGGCACTGCGCCGGGCCGCGCCGAAGTCGATCAGGATCGGCTCGCCCTCGTGGTTGATGAAGATGTTGTCCGGCGAGATGTCGCAGTGCAGCAGGCCGTTCCCATGGATGTAGTCGATCGCAGATGCCAGTTTGGCCGCGATGGTCACGATCTGGTCGGGAGTCAGTTCTGCCTTCTTCTCGTCAACGATCTCCAGCAGGTCATAGCCGCGGATGTAGTCCAGGGCCATGTAGGCGGTGTCGTTGTCCTCGAATACCTGATGGACGCCGACGATGTTCGGATGCTTCAGCGAAGCCAGGCTCCGCGCCTCGTTCAGAAAGCTTTTCACGATCCGCTGCATGTGGTCGCGCGTGCTTTGCGACCGGGCACGGACCCGGGTTTCCGTCCGGCGGCAGAAGGTGCTGCTGAAGCACTCCTTGATCACCACATCGCGGTCAAGGCTGTCCTTCGCCAGATAGGTGATCCCGAAACCTCCGCTGTTGATGAAGCGGGTGATCCGGTACTGGCCATGAAACAACGTGGTGCCCGGCAGAAGTTCGTCACCGAAGGTGTCTGCCGTCAATGGTTCAGACGTATCAAAAGCCATGTTCCAAGGAGCCCCCTTCCCCAGAAGAACCCGTCGGCCCCCGCACCAGCACCATGTCGATTCTGTGGCGAAATCCAGACGTGATTTACAACTTTAGGTTGTGGCGCGATTCGGGCGGGATTGAGACGCAATTGTGGCCAAAGCGCCCAAATGCTTAAGGCCCCACCAGATTCACCCGGCGGGGCCTCATGTGCAGATTAATCTCTGTGCGGACCTACCGCTCTTCGACAAGGATCTCGCGCTTGCCGACATGGTTGGCGCGGGTGACCACACCCTCGTCCTCCATCTGCTCCACCAGACGCGCGGCCTTGTTGTAGCCGATACCCAGTTTCCGCTGGATGTAGCTGGTCGAACATTTCCGGTCCCGCGCCACGATCGCCACAGCCTGATCGTACAGCGCATCGTCCGAGCCTTCGCCGCTGCCAAGCCCCAGCACCATGTCGATATCGCTTGCGGCGTCTTCCTCCGGCCCCTCAACGACGCCCGACATATAGACCGGCGGGCCGAAGCTCTTCAGGTGGTTGACGATCTCTTCCACTTCCTCGTCGCTGACGAACGGCCCGTGGATACGGGTGATCTTCGCCCCGTTGCCCATGTAGAGCATGTCGCCCGCGCCCAGCAGCTGCTCGGCGCCTTGCTCTCCAAGGATCGTCCGCGAGTCGATCTTGGACGTGACCTGGAAGGAAATCCGCGTCGGGAAGTTCGCCTTGATCGTGCCGGTGATGACGTCGACCGAAGGCCGCTGCGTCGCCATGATCAGGTGGATACCTGACGCCCGCGCCATCTGGGCCAGACGCTGGATGCAGGCCTCGATCTCTTTCCCGGCGACCATCATCAGGTCGGCCATCTCGTCCACCACCACCACGATATAGGGGATGGTGACGGGCTGGAATTCATCGGTTTCAAAGATCGGATCGCCGGTTTCATCGTCGAACCCGGTCTGGATGGTGCGCTTGAACATCTCGCCCTTGGCAATCGCCTCACGCACGCGGCCGTTATAGCCCTCGATGTTGCGGACGCCCATCTTGGACATCTTGCGGTAACGCTCCTCCA
>Ga0075154_10003412_pt1 | contig 10063 bp, 9 predicted proteins | sample JI71714BDNA_FD_70965 | JGI IMG/M metagenome (GOLD analysis project Ga0075154, IMG submission 70965) | Wastewater effluent complex algal communities from Wisconsin, to seasonally profile nutrient transformation and Carbon sequestration -... | ecosystem: Engineered > WWTP > Effluent > Algae...
GGGCGTGAACGGCTCTTCCCGGTCGAAATCGTAGAACCAGCCGTTGTCCCGCACCGGGCCGATCGTCACGCGGACATCCGGCCAGATTTCCTGCACCGCGCGCGCCATGATATGCGCCAGATCGTGCCGGATCAGCTCCAGCGCCGGGGCGTCATCCTTCAGCGTGTTCAGCGCAATCGTCGCGTCGCCCGTGATCGGCCACTGCATATCCCAGTGCTTGCCATTCACCTGCGCCGAGATCGACGCCTTCGCCAGCGACGGCGCAATGCTTGCCGCCACTTCGGCAGGCGTCACGCCCGCGTCGAAGACGCGCTTGTTGCCATCAGGAAATGTCAGGGAAATCTGGCTCATGGCCGGCTCCTCGTCAGTTTGGCGCCTACGAAACGCCCGGTTGCGGGTTATGTCGCCGGGTTTCTGCCAAGGCCCCGGGCCGAAGTCAAGCCATGCGCGGTTCTTCGCCCGTGGGTTGCAGCGGGCCTCACGCAAAACCCGAAGCGTTGCTATCTTCCTTGCATGACAACCTTCCTCACCACTCCGCAGGGCCGCCACATCGCCTACCACCAGACCCCCGGCAAAGGGCCGGGCGTGGTCTTTCTGGGCGGTTTCAGGTCCGACATGTCCGGCTCCAAGGCGCTGGCCCTGCAAGCCTGGGCCGAGGCGAACGGCCGCGCCTTCCTGCGCTTTGATTACTCCGGCCACGGCCAATCCCACGGCGCCTTCGTCGACGGCGCCATCACCGACTGGCGCGAGGATGCCGCCGCCGTCATCGACGTGCTGACCGAAGGCCCGCAGATCCTCGTCGGCTCCTCGATGGGCGGCTGGATTGCGCTGCTGCTTGCCCGCGACCTGCCCAACCGCGTGGCGGGCTTTGTCGGCATCGCCGCTGCCCCCGACTTCACCGAACGCATGTGGGAGGCCGAGTTCACCCTCGCCGAACGCACCACCTTGCTGGAGGACGGCGTCTTTCTCCGCCCTTCGGACTATTCCGACGACCCCTACCCGATCACCCTGCGCCTGATCGAGGATGGGCGGCTGAATCTGGTGATGAACGGCCCGCTGCACCTGGCCGTCCCGGTGCGCCTGCTGCAAGGCAGCGCCGATACCGATGTGCCCCCCACCGTTGCCATCTCGCTTTTCCACCAGATCGCCAGCCCCGACCTGCGCCTGACGCTGGTCAAGGACGCCGACCACCGCTTCTCGACGCCCCCCTGCCTTGCCATGATCACCGAAGCCATCGAGGACGTCACCCGCTCGCGCGAGGCTTTACCGGCCGAGGAAACCCCTGGCTTGAAGGTATCGAACATCCGTTGATGTGGCCTTTCCGCCGACGCGCTTGATGCCGGGCTGAATCCTGCTTTGACTTCATCGGGTTGTCGACTACGCTTCAGAAAACAGAAAACCCGCCGCTTGCAGAAATCCTGCGCAGAGGGCCCGTGCCGTGAGCGTTCTTGTCCTTACAAAGCCAGAGCCGAACGAACCTCTTGTCCTGATCCCCGGATTCATGGCCGATGCGCGCAGCTTCATGCCGCAGATCGCACGCCTTGGCTCAGATCGCCCGATCATCCTGCTGACCCCTGGACTTGGCGACACGCTGGAGAAGATCGTTTCCGAGATCGCCCCCCAGTTGCCCGCCCGCTTTGCCCTTGTCGCTCATGGCCATGGCGGCAACATCGCCATCGAAATCCTGCGCAGGCGTCCCGAGGCCGTGACCCGGATCGCCCTGATCGCCACCGACCCCTTGCCGGAAACGCCACAGCTTGCTGCCGAACAAGAGGCCCTTCTGGTTGCCGTCAGAACCGGCCACCTTCAGGCCTGCATGGCCCAGATGCTGCCGCCCGGCGCGCTGCATGACGCTCCGTGGCGGGATGAGGTGATGGCGCTGGTGATGGACATGGCCGAAAATCTGGGGCCCGATCAGTTCCGGCGTCACCTGCGGGTGTTGCAGCGCCGTCCCGACCAGCAGAAGACGCTCCGCAAGGTGCATGTGCCGACGATGATCATTGCCGGGGAAAGCGACACGCTGGTTCCGCGGCGCCGGGCCGAATTCCTTGCAGCCATGATGCCGCAAGGCTGTCTGGAAGTGATTGCCGAAGCGGGGCACCTGCCACAGCTGGAACAGCCCGAGGCGGTGACGAACGTGCTGAAGACCTTCCTTGCAGGCCGACTGCCGACGCTGATGCTGAAATAGCGCGCCCCGGCGAGGAGCGACGCAGTCGACGACGAGCGGTCCCGAAGCGCTACTGCGCCGAAGCCAGTGCGATCTTTGCCTTGGGTTTCCCTGCGGCACGGTCGATGAAGTTCAGCACCAGCGGGCGGATGTTCAACCGCCAGCTCTTGCCCGCGAAGATGCCATAGTGGCCGGCACCGGGCTCAAGATGATGGCCCTTCTTCTCGTCCGAAAGCCCGGTCAAAAGGTTCAGGGCCGCAACACACTGCCCGGGCGCGGAAATGTCGTCATTCGCCCCCTCGACCGTCATCACCGACACCTTGGTGATTGCACCCATGTCCACCTTGCGGCCCGCCACCACGAACTCGTTCCGGGCGATTTCCCGGTTCTTGAAGATACGCTCGACCGTCGAAAGGTAGAACTCTGCCGTCATGTCCATCACGGCCAGGTATTCGTCGTAGAAGCGGTTGTGCGCATCATGATCCGACGCTTCGCCCCGGGACGCGCGCATGATCTGATCGGTGAATGCCTTGCCGTGCCGTTCCGCGTTCATGGTGATGAAGCTTTGCAGCTGCAAGAGCCCCGGATAGACCAGCCGCCCCGCGCCCTTGTATTTGAAGCCGACACGCTGGATCGCCAGGTGTTCCAGCTGGCCCATCGTGACCCGGCGACCAAAGTCCGTCACCTCGGTCGCGGCGGCGTCTGGGTCGACCGGACCGCCGATCAGGACCAGCGACTTCGGCTGTGCGTCGGGGTCTTCGGCGGCCAGGTAGGCGGTCGCCGCAAGGGTCAGCGGCACCGGCTGGCAGACCGCGATCACATGGGTATCGGGGCCCATGAACTTCATGAACTCGGCCAGATACAGCGTATAGTCCTCGACGTCGAACTTGCCGGCCGACACCGGGATGTCGCGGGCATTGTGCCAGTCCGTCACGAAAACGTCGGCATCGGGCAGGAGACTGGCGACCGTCGACCGAAGGAGCGTCGCGTAATGGCCGGACATCGGCGCCACGACCAGAACCTTGCGGGCCATCGGCGCCCGGCGGCGCACGAAGAACTGCACCAGGTTGCCGAAGGGCTTCTCCACCACGTTCGTCACGTCGACCAGGTGGTCCTGCCCGTCGGGACCCACGATCGACCGGATGCCCCAGTCGGGCTTGGCGACCATGCGGCTGAAGGTCCGTTCCGTCACCTCGCCCCAGGCAGCCATCAGGGGCAGCATCGGGTTCATCGACATCGCGAACGCCGGATAACTGGCAAAGGCCCTGGCCGAGGCGCCCAACCACTCATTCGTGTTGCGCGCACTTTCCATCAGGTCATAGGTGAACATATACTTCATCACGTCTCCTTGCCCCCGGCGGGCGGATGTCGCATGGCGGGGCACGGAGCGCTCACGCTATGCTGCACAGCGGCGACGATAGGGGGAATTGATTAGCATGACAACAGAAGACAACACCCCCGAGACCAAAGCAGCACTCGAACGGTCCGAGAGGCTGAATGCCAACCTCGCAAAGGTTGAGGAGTTGTCAAAGCGCCTCACCGCTGCGTTGACGCATCGGCGGCAAGTCGACCCCTCGCTGCACGGACCCGCACCGGACGTCTACATGAAGGCCGCCGCCGCCTATTTCGCGGAAATGGTCTCGAACCCGGCAAAGGTGGTCGAGCATCAGGTGAACTACTGGGGCAGGACGCTGAAGCATTATGTCGAGGCGCAGCAGACCCTTGCCAAGGGCGAGTTCAAGGCGCCCCCCGACCCGAACCCCAAGGACCGCCGCTTCCAGAACCCGCTGTGGGAAACGCATCCCTTCTTCAATTACCTGAAACAGCAGTACCAGATGAATGCCGACGCGATCAGCACGGCCGTCGGCGACATGGAGACGCTGCAACCCGAAGACCGGCGCCGGGTAGAGTATTTCACGAAACAGATTGTCGACATGTTCAGCCCGACGAACTTTCTGGGCACGAACCCGGAAGCGCTTGAGAAGGCAGTCGAGACGGACGGCGAATCCCTGGTGCACGGGCTGGAAAACCTTGTCCGCGACATCGAGGCCAACCAGGGCGATCTCCTCGTCACCCTGGCCGACCGTGAGGCCTTCCATGTGGGCCAGAACATCGCGACAACCCCGGGCGAGGTCGTCTACCGCAACCGGATGCTCGAGCTGATCCAGTACACCCCCACAACCGAGACGGTTCACAAGACCCCTCTCCTGATCTTCCCGCCCTGGATCAACAAGTTCTACGTGATGGACCTCAAGCCCGCGAATTCACTGATCAAGTGGATCGTGGACCAGGGTTTCACCCTCTTCGTCGTCTCCTGGGTCAACCCCGACGCCACCTACGCCGGGACCGCGCTGGATGACTACATCCGCGACGGCTATCTCCGCGCCATGGCCGAAGTCCGCCGCATCACCGGCGAGAAGCAGATCAACGCCGTCGGCTACTGCATCGCCGGGACGACCCTCGGCCTCACCCTCGCCCACCTGCAAAAGGCCGGCGACGAGACGGTGAAGACCGCCACCTTCTTCACCACCCTCACCGATTTCTCCGATCCGGGCGAGGTCGGCGTCTTCCTCAACGACGACTTCGTCGACGGCATCGAACGCCAGACCGAACGCGACGGGATCCTGTCCAGGTTCTTCATGTCGCGGACCTTCTCGTTCCTCCGCTCGAACGACCTGATCTACACCCCCGCCATCAAGTCCTACATGCTGGGCGAGGCGCCCCCCGCCTTCGACCTTCTTTACTGGAACGGCGACGGCACCAACCTGCCTGCAAAGATGGCTGTCGAATACCTCCGCGGCCTCTGCCAGGGCGACGGTTTTGCCAAAGGCGAGTTCCGCGTCTTCGGCCACCCGGTCAGCCTTGCCGACATCAAGCTCCCGGTCTGCGCCATCGCCTGCGAGACCGACCACATCGCCCACTGGCGCGGCAGCTTCAACGGCATCAAGCAGATGGGGTCGAAGGACAAGACCTTCCTCCTCTCGCAGTCCGGCCACATCGCCGGCATCATCAACCCTCCTTCGAAGGACAAGTACGGCCACTACACCAACGACGGCCCCGTCACCGGGGACCCCGAGGCCTGGCTGGCCGCCGCCACCTTCAACAAGGGAAGCTGGTGGCCCCGCTGGGCCAAATGGCTGGCGGGCAATTCCGGACCGATGGTCCCGGCGCGGAAACCCGCCGATTCGCTGGCTCCCGCGCCCGGAACCTACGTCACAGCCCAACCGCAGCTCTGACATTTCACCACCTTTCCGCAAGGTTAAGCGGCTCGCCTCCAAGTTTTGCTGCATTGCAGAAAAAGACTTGAAATGCTGCACCGCAGCACGTATATGTCTGTCATCAGGAAACGGGCCGATCCTTCCTTCCCCCTCGCTGGCCCCATGGAGAATGACATGACCAAGACCCCGGATTTCGCCAAGACCATGCAGGACATGATGGCTTCGTTCCCGGTTGACGCTTCCGCGTTCCAGAACGCGTTCAAGACCCAGGCTGCTTTCGCCGAGAAGTTCTCGAAAGTCGCTATCGAGGCCGCTGAAAAGTCGACCGAGATCTCGGCCAAGTGGACCAAGGACGCGCTGGCCAAGGTTGGCGACATCGCCAAAGCCAAGGCCGAACCGGCTGACTACACCAAGTCCGTGACCGATTTCGCTTCGGCCGCTGCCGAAATGGCTGCCGAGAACCTGGCCGCCTTCGCTGAAGTCGCCAAGAAAGTGCAGATGGAAACCGTCGAGCTGATGCTTGCTGCTGGCAAGGACATCTCCGAAGACGCGACCGCCGCCGTCAAGAAGGCCACCAACGACGTGACCAACGTCGCCAAGAAAGCCGCTGCGGCTGCGAAGTAATTCGTAACGAGTTCGCCCCCCAGGGGCACTGATCCAGGCCCGGAGAAAACTCCGGGCCTTGTTCTTTTTCCGGCCCCCGCCCATCCTCACCCGAAGAGGAGGCCGTGATGACCCTCACCATCTGGACCTACGACTGGGTGCCACAAGGCCCGCGCGGCCATGTTCGGGACCTCCGCCTTCGCTGGGCCTGCGAAGAGGCGGGCCTGCCCTATGCCATTGCCTCCATCCGGTTCGAGGACCGCACCGGCCCCGACCACCTCGACCGCCAGCCCTTCGCCCAGGTTCCCGCGCTGCAGGACGGCGAGCTTACGCTTTTCGAAAGCGGCGCCTGCCTTCTCCACCTTGCCGAGAAATCCGAAGCCCTGATGCCGCGCGACCCGCAAACCCGCGCCGAAACCCTGCAGTGGGTGATCGCCGGTCTCAATTCCGTCGAGATGGTCACAGTCCCCTGGTGGTTCATCGGCCTCTCCAAACCGCCGGAGAACCCGCTTGAAGGCTGGCTCAACGCCCGCCTTGATCGCCTGAATGCCGTCCTGGCCACCCGCGACCACCTCGCCGCCGACCGCTTTACCGTGGCCGATCTCCTGATGGCCGACATCCTGCGCGTCCCGAAGCTGCGCGCCATGCTCGCCCCCTACCCCGCGCTTGAAGCGTTCATCGTGCGCATCACCGGACGCCCCACGTTTCTCAAAGCGCGTCAGGACCAGCTCGACCACTTCGCCGCCGCCGATGCCGCACGCGCAAAATAGCCCTGCGCAGAATGCTTTCTTTTTGCCACACGCTCCCCTAAGCTTCTCTGCAAGCGCATAATCCCGGGGGGGAACCATGGCCGACACCGACAAGCCGCTTCTGATCAAGCGCTACGCCAGCCGCCGTCTCTACAACACCGAGACGTCGGACTACGTCACACTGGAAGACATCGCAGGCTTCATCCGCCAGGGCCGTGAGGTGCAGATCGTCGATCTAAAGACCGGCGACGACCTGACCCGCCAGTATCTCCTCCAGATCGTCGCCGAACATGAATCCAAGGGTGAAAGCGTGCTGCCCGTCGGCGTCCTGACCGACCTTGTCCGCAGCTACGCCACCGGCATGCAGGCCGTGATGCCGCAATTCCTCGCCTCCAGCTTCGAGATGCTGCGCGACAGCCAGGCCAAGATGGTGGAGAACCTTGCCGCCATTCCCAATCCGCTGGCCGCCGTCCCGGGGTTCGAGGCACTCAGGAAACAGCAGGAAGCGTTCCTCAAGACGATGATGGGCGGCATGCCCGGCTGGTCCGGCTCCGGTCCGGCCAAGGAGGAGGAACCCGCCGCCTCCGACGACATCGCCGACATCAAGAAGCAACTGGCCGAACTGCAGAAGAAACTCTCCAAGCTCTAGGTCATGGCAGATCCCGAAGGCCGCGTCACACTCTGGGGGATCGAGGTCTTCGTGGCCTCCGCCGAGGAAGGCTCGATCTCCGCCGCGGCCCGCCGTCTGGGGGTCAGCCCCTCCGCCGTCAGCCAGCAACTCACGGCGCTGGAGGCCGCCCTCGGCGCTACCCTCCTTGACCGCTCGGGCCGCCCGGTTCAGGTGACGCCTGCGGGATTGATGTTCCGCCGCCACGCCCAGACGATCCTCAACGCCGCGTCCGAGGCCCGCGCCGAATTGGCGATGGCCGATCTCTCCGGCCTCACCACCCTTCGCCTCGGCGTGATCGAGGATTTCGACAGCGACGTCACTCCGCGCCTGCTGTCGGCGCTGGCGAAAGACCTGAAAGGCTGCCGATTCCTGCTGGAAACCGGGGCCAGCCACCGCCTGATGGACCAGCTCGAAGCCCGTGCGCTCGACATCGTCATCGCCGCCGACGCGGACCAGACCCGCGAAGACTGGCGCGAGGTGCATCCGATCCTTTCCGAACCTTTCGTCGCTGTCGCCCCCCCCGGCCAAAGGATCGAGGACTTGCCCCTCATCCTCTACACCGCCCGTCACCTGATGGGTCGCCAGATCGCCGCGCACCTCGCGCGCCACGGCCTCAAACCCGCTCATCGCTTCGAACTGGACAGCTACGCCGCGATCCTTGCCATGGTTGCGGGCGGTGAAGGCTGGACCATCCTGACACCCCTGGCCCTCCACCAGGCCCGCGCCTTTCGCGAAATGGTCGAGGTCCGGCCCCTTCCCTTCCCCGCGCTCGCCCGCACACTCTCGCTCTCGGCCCGCGCCGGCATCCTGCACGGCGTCCCCGCGCAGATCGCCCGACACCTGAAACCGCTCATCGCCGAGGTGGTCATTGCCCCCGCCCTGAGCGCCGCCCCCTGGCTCGCCCCGGCGCTACGGGTGCTCTAGGACCGCGCTCGTCCCTCACCTCGTTTCGTTCGTCGCTCCGTCAGCGCCCCGGTGGGCGACGTGGAAAAACCTTGCCGATTCCTTAACGGAAATCAGCAAGGCGTTGATAAGATTTACAATCCAGACTTTGTCCACCGTGGACAGATCAGCCGCGAACCTCGGCCGCCGCATCGACGATCGCCGCCGCGATATAATCCAGCTCGGCTTCCGTCAGCCGCGTCGGCAGCCGCACATCGCAGGCCCGCATCAGCATGGCGCGGGTCTGCGGCAGGTCCGGCACCTCGCCCAGGAACTGCCAGTTCCAGTAGGCGCGCGCGTTCCCCTCGCTCAATCCGAAGACCTGGACCGAGACCCCGCGCGCCTTCGCCGCGGCCTGGAATTCCACCGCCTCGGCATCCGTCCAGGTCCCCTCAAGATTGAACTGGATCGAATCCGGCGCCCGTTCCTCCGGGCCCAGCGCCTCCGGCACCGCCAGATGCGCCGACCGGTTCAGTTTGGCCGCCACCCGATCATGCCCCGCACGCCCCTTCGCCACCCGCTCGGCGACCAGCGGCAGCTGCGGCCGGATCACCGCCGCCGACAGGTTCTGCATCCGCAGGTTATACAGCGGCAGCTTGTTCTGCCAATGCGCGCAGGAATTGGTCAGGCCCGGATGTTTTTTCCAGTTGGTTTCATAGGCCCCCGACATGATGATCGCCCGCGCCGCGATTTCCGGGTCGTCGGTGATCATGATCCCGCCCTCGCCCGCGTTCACCAGCTTGTAGGACTGGAAGCTGAAGCAGCCAACCTTTCCGATCGTCCCGATGTTGCGCCCGGCCCAGACTGTCCCCAGCGAATGCGCCGCATCCTCGATCACCGGCACCCCGGCCGCATCGCACAGCGCCATGATCCGGTCCATGTCCGAGGTGTGCCCCCGCATGTGGCTGATCATCACCGCATCCGCGTCCAGAAGTTTCCGCGCGAAGTCCTCCATGTCGACCCGGTAGTTTTCGCCCACTTCGACCAGGACCGGCACGCAATCGGCATGCACGACCGAGGACGGCACGGCCGCAAAGGTAAAGGCCGGGATCAGCACCTTCGCGTCCTTCGGCAGGTCCAGAGCCTTCAAGGACAGGAACAGCGCCGCCGAACAGGACGAGACCGCCAGCGCATAGCGGGCGCCGAGCAGTTCGGCGAACTCGGCCTCCAGCAGCGCGACAGGGGCATCCGACGGGGCCGTGTAGCGGAAGAGATCCCCCGAAGAAAGCAGCCGCTCGATCTCGGCCCGCGCCGCAGCTGGGATCGGCTCGGCGTCGTAGACGTTCGGAGCCAGAGTCTGACCGTCGGGAGCCATCATGCACCTTTTCTTAATCTCGAGTTAAGAAAAGGTTTAAACTCCTCCCAAATCACGCGCCAGTGGCAAAATCTTCCCTCTGCGTCTTTCCGCCTAGATTTTCGTTCCCGCGCGGGCCGCGACCATCTGCATGGCGGCTTCGATTTCATGCCATGCCGTGCGTGCCATCGACCGGAAGCACAAAATCTCCAGGGCGTGATCGCCGACCCGCTGGATCACCACGTTCATGTGGTTCAGCTGGGTGCGAACCGCCTGACCAACCGGGAAGACGCCCAGTCGCAGGTCCTTCGGCACCAACCGCGCCAGCGCGTCCACCACGCCCGCGCCACCAACCGCCAGCACCGTCCAGCCGTCTGACTGATCCGTCACCGCCGCCCCCTCGAACGCGGGAGGCTCGAC
>Ga0075154_10003413_pt1 | contig 10062 bp, 8 predicted proteins | sample JI71714BDNA_FD_70965 | JGI IMG/M metagenome (GOLD analysis project Ga0075154, IMG submission 70965) | Wastewater effluent complex algal communities from Wisconsin, to seasonally profile nutrient transformation and Carbon sequestration -... | ecosystem: Engineered > WWTP > Effluent > Algae...
CAGTTACCACTTCTGATACTGAGATGACTGATAATACTGAGGTGACTGATAATACTGAGGTGACTGATAATACTGGGGTGACTGATAATACTGGGGTGACTGATAATACTGGGGTGACTGATAATACTGAGGTGACTGATAATACTGAGGTAACTGATAATACTGAGGTAACTGATGATACTGGGGTGACTGATAATACTGAGGTAACTGATACCGAGGTGTCTTCAGGGTCAGAGACCGTCCCTCCTCCACCTGACGATCTAGCAAGAACATGTAATGAGATATATTTCACGGATGAAAACTCAATTGAGAATTGCGATTCAATTTGTAGCCAGGCTGATTGTTGCGTGGACCTGACCCCTGGCATGAGTTGTCTCGAATCACACCTGGAAATTTGCCTGCTTTATGCACCATGCTCTTCGTTGGTGCCGGATTTTGCCAACATGGTGAATGGACAAGAGCCGTTCAAGGAGCCACTTCGCCCTCCTAATACACTGTTCAGCACCTGCACAAACACCATGGATGATTCTCAACTAGAGGCTTGCAAAGGTCTCTGCGAGGCTGCGTCTTGTTGTATTTCCAAGCATTCTCAAACTAATTGCTTTTTTGAATATGGAGATATTTGCATGGCTTACATGCCTTGTTCATCCATATCAGACGAGTTCAGCAGAATGGGCGAAGAAGACACCAATGAACCTAATTTGTTGCCTAGTGCATTCAATGTCGTGGAAAGTTGCAGAGCGGAGACTATCGAAACTACACGAACAGATTGTGAAGCTGCTTGCGCTCCGGCATTTTGTTGCTTTTTAGCATGGGACGATCCTGATTATTGTTATAGCAATCAACAAGCCCGTTGCGACGAATACCAGGACTGTCAAATTTTGCAAATGCCTGCTAGTGATACATCGAATACAATGATAAATTCCAGTGGCATGGAAAGTTTACCACCTCCGTTGGACCAGCTAATTTTCTTATGTGCCGAAACGACTCTTGCAGTGAACGAAGCTCCATGTAGAGATCAATGTGAAGTTGCGGCATGCTGCTTTCCAGTAAACAGTGTTACTTCTTGTGAAACTGACCCTCAGTGTGATAATTATGCCGTTTGTCAAAACTTGTTGCACGGGTCAAATTAGTTGCAACTTTTGAATAAAAAACAACATGCAATAAGATCGTTACCGTGAAATGGAAATTTAAATCTCAGCTGCTAACGACAAGTGAAAACGGCAATGATATCAAGGAGCATTTGAATAGTGAAAATCAAAAGAGAAAATCGAGGAGAAATTGAAAAGATGAAATAAAAGTTCGAACGCTTTATGTACTACGGTAGTAGCTCATTATTTTAATTAACATGTTTTTCGTGATGGAGAACCAACACATGAATATATTTGTTCGTCTTGATGTAACGCAGAGTTGTAACTCAAAGTTCAATTTACCGTGAATTGCGTCTATTACTGCTAGAAAGCAATCACTAGTACATTTTAGATTGTCATTATTGCGGCAATTACACGTGAAGCATGCAAAACAAATATGGTTTATAGCCTCTCATCTAGTTAATATCCTCATAAAATAAAAGTCTAAATTTAATTCCCTGTTGTTCAAGACAAAACCATGCTCGAAAAATGCCCCAAAAGACACAAAGTGTGTTGCATCTTGCCTCTTAATTCATCAGATGCCTCCTTTTGGACCGCTCGAAGACTCTCTACCACAGACAACAGTTGCTGATTCGCGAAGTTGCGCGAGCGTTGCTGTGGTTCACTATTTTGTTTCCCTCGCGTCGATGAAAGTTCAATTCCAGCTATAGTGTTTGCGTGCAAGTACAAGAACCGGTTCAAATAGGCATTCACTGCTTCAAATCTTTGACGAGATTTACATGACTCTAGAAGCCATCTACTGGCAAGTACCAGCAGCTCTAGACCTTCAGTATCATGTAGTCCGTGGCACAATTCCGATAGCGCTATGTCTATAGCAGAAGGACCCATTTCTCCCATAAACTCAGTAATACATTCAAAGGAGTGGTGTTGTCGATCACACTCCTGCAAACGGGCTGCAAGCTGTGATCGCTGATACGCCTTACGTTTTTTGTGTGAAGAAACCTGGACGACTGTATCTTGATTGTTCTCTTCTTCATCAAGTATTTCGTCGTCTGACCATGCAGCATCCCACTTGTCTTCTTCACGAATTTTGTCTGGTGCTCCCCTTGAATCAGTTGTATTATTGTTTGTAGAATTGGGGTCAAGTCCTTCGGATATTTTTTCACCCTGTCTCCATTGTAAAAAAAATGGTGCACTAGGTGGTTTCTGTGGTGCTTCTTTAGGTTTATTCCTTTCCTTAACCAACTCTAGATGGAACAAAGTCTTCCAATGACCCACTGGTAAATTACTCATGGTTATGAGACCGTCTAGCTTCGGAATTACCACTGCGTGAGATTTTTTGTTTGAGATGCCATTGATCACTTCCAAATCTTGTCGGCTTGAAACTAGATCTGCTTGTGCATTGGAAAGTAATGCATGTTTCTCCTCATCCAAGTCTCCAACTGCTTCGATCATAGGATTTGGAGTATCCATTTTATAAGGTTTCGTAGGGGGAGATCCGTCAACAAAAATCTGTTGATAGAAACTCTTGTCACACCACATGCTCAGACCTACTGAGTCTGCATGTGTTGTAACTAGAAATTCCCCTGTTGGACTTGCCGTTAAAGAGGTTGGAGGAGAATCAAATGAAAGCCAATCTAAGCATGATCCGGTGGGTATGTCCCAAACTCTAATTGTTCCATCCAAGGAAGAAGAATACAGGCGACGTCCATCAGGACCGAATGACATATCACTGATCGGGCCGAAGTGACCGTTGGGGACGGAATCAGATGAGAACGAGCCAGTTCCAAGTCGACGCACTACGTTCAGCTCTGAACAATCCACTACAAAAATGGAGAAATCATTCAAGGCCACGGCAGCTAATTCAGATTCCTTTATGTAACAAAATGAGCTCGCGCCTACAGCCGACAACTGTACCGGCGATTTTTTGTGAGGCGAATGAGTTTTGAAGTTCCATACGAGGAAAGAACCGTCGCTGCCAACAGAAAGTACGGCCTTGTTAAGTGAGTCCACCGCCAACCCTATTACAGCTGATTTATGTCTGGCCAACTTGTCTCGTGCCTGCCGTGAGGCTTCAGCTTTAGCCGTTTGAAGTTCTGTACGTTCCTTTTGCTCCATGTTTGATGTACCGGTAACTTCCATTGACTTTCCAAGGACCATCATAGCTCGATTGATACTACCCGGAATTTGGTCTCGCGTGGTGTCTGATTCGATTTCTTGCGTGATAGTTGTCGGATAGCTGCCACGAGGGATACCAGATTGGAGGTTATACTTGTAGATGGTACCACCTTTGGTGCCTACCAAACAGAAATGACCACATGCAGAAATCGCGACACTTGCAGCATGACAAGAAGTAGGCGGTTGTTTCTTAATATTGCCAGGAACAAAATAAAGATGAGGGATTGATCGATAGTTACTCAGTTTTTGTGGTTAACTTACCTTCATAAGCGAAACATTCCAACCATCCTGCCGAAGGACAGGGCCAGATTGACTCTTGGTCCGAGAGCTCCAGACATATGCATGGGCATGGTTTCGATGTATTGTGACGATGTCTCCCCAGTCTCTCGAGCGAGCTTCACAGGTTGCGAAGCGAATCAAAGGAGGCAATAATAAGTCTCTCTTTTCTAGCCCAAGTTGCTTCGCTTTCTTTGCAAGGCCTGATCCCTGACTAAGTTCGTGATCAAAAACTGATCGAACTGTGCTGAAATGCCTTAGTGTTCGATCGACGCTACCTCCACTCAAAATGGCAGCAAACTCTGGGTTAGTACCATCAGATTTATTATCTCCAACCACAGAACCAATAGCCGGATGAAGATAGCGGACAAATGTTGGTGGTGACGAATGGCCTATTCTGGAACGCAAAACACGAGATGAATGATCAGGCGCATCGAATATATGCATGGCTATACAATTGTCCTGTTTGCCTGAGGTTACGAGTACTGGCTCTAATGGTAAGAACAAACAATCAGCAACGCCACCGATATGAAAATCGTCTATGACATGCAGAATACGACGATTGGGATATTCTTCAGATGTATTCAAATCCCATATGAATATTGTGCCATCAGATCGTCCTACAGCAAGAGGGGCGATATTAGCAGCGCTTGCAAAACTGTCGGTACGAAATGTAAGAGAGGTGATAGACATGGCTTGCCTTCTTTGCGGTTGCTCAAGACCAAGATGGTTCTGTGACTCTTTCTTCTTGAATTTGCCTGACATTTTTGCAGGACAGTGTTCCAGAGTGAATAAGAGAGAATCATATTTCAAATTGATCAAGTGAACCATCCCCCCAGATGTTCCCACAGCCACAGTATCTAGTGCAGGTGACTGAGAAAGCACCATAATATCATGCTCCCAATCATTGTCTACAACCTTGTCTTCTTTGGGTTGAATTGTTAGGTTCGATGTACAACGTTTGCTCTGAATGCTTTTGGGCAAAGTGCATTTGAAAAGATGAATGATTTTTGCGGAATTCACATTGATCAAAGCGAGCTGCCCTGAAGGACCTCCGACGATTATTTTGTTCAGATAAGCGTCTGGGTGGAGTGCCACAGTAGCCGCAAATGGCAGTGGTATGCGGCGCAAAATTTCAACGTGGTGTCGGACGTTAAGAATTACTACTTCGCCTTTCGTACCACTTTCGTTGGCATGATCATGATTTATGTTGGATTCCATGTCATCATTTTCATTTTTCTCGGTTACATCATGGCTTGACGAATCACTACTGCTTCCGCAGCTAGAATCGTCGTCACTTCCTAGTTCGTCCAAGTTATCGATAGGAATGTTGTTTTCAACATTCGAGCCATCAATAAGACGAGATTCGGGAGAGCACACAATTGCTACGAGCATGGACGAGTAGGAGCGAGTGCCCACCTGGTGTTCATCATTACTGTCATAATCATCAGGGCTTTCTCTAACAATTTCGTTCACGGCAGCCACCTGTTTTCCTTCTCCGATTTTGATCATATGGCGGATAGGGAATTTGGATACACACACTGTTTGAGCTGGATGGATCATACGCTTGAAAAGTGTGGCAAAATTGTCGTTTGACGCCAATGCTACTCTCGCTTGCATATCTGAAACTACTTGTGAAATTTGCACTTTACCTGACTTCAGTTTCCTCAGATTTTTACCACTTGCCACCGGAGTCTGTGCTGACACGATAACTGGAGCAAGATGCTCGCACTTTAGCAATTAGGATGATTGGTAAATAAAATAATTTAAATGTAAAGGAGTTGAAAATATGGCACAATCGTTACAAAGCTCATACTTACATTCAAAATTTGGAAACGATCTCCAATGGGTACAGCTAAAAAGTTTTGTTCCAAGCCTCGTTGAAGAGTGAATCCCTTCCCTGAAGTAATAATTCCGATACTTCGGTATGGTTCAAAAAAGCGAGAAGACGATCCGGTTCGAGGCGTGACCGTCGCTTTAGAGATCAATGGAATTGCCTCGTCTTCTGAAACAGCATTATAGCCCAAATTGGAATATCCTCCGTTGCGCTCGCCATCCTTTCCACTGAGTTCCATAACGTTACATGATGAAGAATGTGATGTGTCAGACCCTTCATCGCCTGTGTCGCTTTCGGTATGCCTAGGAAGTGCCATGACTTTTCAAATTACAGTGTACACACAGGCTTTCATAAATTTTATAAAAGAAAATCATAAACTTGATACCAAAAAATGCAAGATTGGATCGCAAAATGGATGGTCTGTAACGGAGGATTAAGATTCATTTTTCAAACGCGTACCAAACAACATAACTGTATGTACCATATACTTATTGTGTAGGAGTATTTTTTCGATCAAGTTAGTTATTAGTCATACACAAATTTATATGATTTTGCATAAATTCAATTCGTTACACTCTTGGTGTATTTGTGTATATCAATTCCGATATGAATTTAAAATTTAAGCTTGTAACAAGTGTCTCTTATTGAATGTTCCTAACCAAGGTGGAACCTACCTGTAGTAAATCTTGCCCTTGACAAAAATTGTTCGACAATGGATTTCGATCGAATTCTTGTGTGTGTGAGATGATTGTTTGGTTATGAGTGTGACTGGTCAGTCACATATTTCCTGGATTCTTGTATGTCATCATCGTACGGTAGGTTGCACGTGCAACCTATGGCCAATTTTTTTGGTCAGTAACCAAAAAAGCCATCAAGCCCATTCATTACGACCCATGTTGAATGGGTCCTACAAGCCCCGTTGTTAAATACTACAACTCCTCTTAAATCATGAAGAATTGACGTAACACTTAACTATTTACTTTTACTTTAGAGACCACAAGTCTCAGCATTAACAATTTAGGTCCAATTGAGGTTGGATGCGCGATGCGTGTTAAAAAACATTTTCAGCCAACACACTCCTGGCATTGCCCTCTGGGCTGGACAAACTCAATTCCCCATTATGGCCTCGCAAAACTGTGAAATCATTTTTCCTTGCAGTGGTTTTGTCATGAAGTCTCTGATCATCTCATCAGTTGGACAATACATCACCTTTATATTCCCTTTATTTTCTTGATCTGCAATGAAAAAATATCGAACATTCAATGCTCAAGATTGCTTTTCTGCGCTCTTTTGGCCATTTTTTCCAATAGAATTGCACTCTTGTTATCCTGGTACAGGATGTTTTATTTGATAGGATCACCTTGTTCTTCCATGAACAACTTTGTCCAAAGCATCATTTTTAAGAAGTCATCAGTTCCAAAGATCTGCAGTGGTACTACTCTTTGTGTTGAGCTTTTGTTTTCATGACATTGTCATTATTGTACCTTTTACCATAGACATTCCCAGTGTGACTCTTAAAATCAGCATGAACCGCAAAAGAGGCATCTATATTCCACTTTAAAATGTTCAATGCATAAGCACTCAATGTAAGCACCAACTCTCTTGTGCCATTTAGATATTTCATCTAACACAGTAGCTTCTCCCAATCATCTGTTTCACGCTCTTCCACTTTTGTACAGATGTAAGCAATACATGTAATAATATCAGGTCGTGCCGGTTGTGTCAAAATCAATCCTTGTTCTGTTGTTGTGTGAAAAACTTCAGCTTTCTCTTTGTCCACTTTCTGTGCTGTGGCTCCCTTCTGTCCAAACAAGTCTTCAGATGTTGGTGTAAGTGCTACATCATTTTTACAATGTAAGTAGAAATTATTCTAAAATTTCCTTCACATAATCACACATGTCCACTTTCAGCTTCGCTTATGCCGAGAAATCTCATTTCATACCTAAATATGCATGGACCTTGCCTTGATTTATATTGAATTTCACATGTTTTCCATATGTCTGTTCTAACCATTTTGCAATATCATCATTAACCTTCGGATCCTTATGACTGCACTTAAGATCATTGACATAGATATAATTCGATTTGCTACACATGGGTCATAGGGATTAAATTTAAAGCCATGACCCTCCAAGTCTTTCCTGAATTTGTTGTACCATAATAGAGCTGCTTCCCTCAGCACTTCCACATATAAAGTTTTTTACATCTTCGAATACTACACATGGCCCATATACTTTTGGAGCCAATTGGACCAACATATCCACTAGCGCTCCTGTAATCTTCATCATTACTCTGTCTTCGCCTTGTTTAACTTTAGGTATGTTTGCTTGTATAAATATATTTGGTACATCTCCTGTCATGTCGTCACAGTCCTCCTTAGCATGAATTATCCCAGTAATCATTATACTATCCACATATACCATAGGGCTGGCGTGTTCCCTTTCCATCGTAGACCATCCGACCTTTGATGGTACCATCTTTCTTCTCTGTTAGTAAAATTAATGCATCCATAGCTTTCTTCTCTCACTTGGCGTAATCTCATCAATATGTCTTGGTGCAAAACATTTCCTATCATGTAACTTTAATTCTTTGCTGGAGGCATCATTTCCTCTACTTCCAAATTTCTTCAAACCTCTGTGTAGCATGTATTGTTGTCCAAAACATACTCCAGTGGTGGTTATTTTTTCATTTAGCTGCAACATAAATTTTGCAATTGAGAAAGCACAATCTTCACTGTACATCACAACATCTGCAGGATTTGGGCTGAACTGAGTTACCAAATTGTGTTGATATTCTAATTACTCATCTAGAGATTTGACTTTTTCCCCACTGTGTGTAAATCATCTTGTTCTAACTGTTCTACTGGTTTTCGTATATATGTTGAACGCCTTTTTTCTTGTACTTCTGCTTTTTCTATCATGTTATTTTCACTCTCTCCTTCATCTTCATATCTGTTATCATTATTCTCTACTTCTTCTTCATTTCTGATATCATTGTTCTCTTCTTCGTCTTCATTACTGTTATTGGGAATGATTGGATTGGTTTCTCTCGGTTCATTACGTGTCTTTGCTATTTCTTGTTGTTCTTGATCATATATATTCTTCATCTCTGGTTAATTTCCATTTTAATTTTCATTGTCTTCATGTAGTGTCTCTGCTACTTCTTGTTGTTCTTGATCATATATATCCTTTATCTCTGGTTCATTTACTTTTCCATTTTCATTTTTTTCATTGTCGATTTCATCTTGATTTTCATTTTCATCCACTCCTGCAATCCATCCATTATCTAAGAAAATGATTCCAGAACAATTTGCAAATTTAAGACCTTTTTTGAAGCCTTGTATGTATCCAATCTTACACAGCTTCAATAATTGCATTTGAGATTGGTATTTCAGTCAAACATCCATGAGTAATTACCTGGCCAGATGCCAGATCGATTAATTCATGCCTTCCTTGAATGTTCTGAGCTGGATGAAGATATATTGCATCTAGAGTTCACAGAGCATTGCTGTTTGTCTGCTTAGGATTGGTGTGCACTTGGAAATATGTCCCGAATGGTATTGCGCATTCCTCTTTGTAGTCTAAAGCCCAATGCCCAAGTATGATTCCTGGACTATACTATTGTGATATGCCCCCTAGGCTGGGAACATATTTAGCTTATGATGGGGTCCATAAAGAGGTAACGCACCATTATACATGGAATTGCTTTTTAGGGTAGTCTGTGAATGGTTGTCCTAATCCTCTCTTTGATAGTTCTATTAATCCGTTCTGCCTCTGGTATATGATCGCTTGGATTGGAAAAATTCATGTCAATGTTTAATTTATTCTTGACAGGATTCACAATAGATTTGTACTCTCCATCACAATGAATACTCTTAATTAGAAGTACTTGAAATCCCCTTTTATTGTAGTGTTGTATTCGATTTACTCATTTTTAGTGCATGCTTTGATGGGTACACTGCTACTAAATTTTACTGTCTTGTCAAGAGTTGTGAGTATTCCCTCACCATTTACAAACATTGTATCCATGAATAGTTCTATTTGATGATGATTTATACAGAGTTCTGGTGGAACTTCCTTCTTATCTGCCATAACTGATTTGGGTGTTTGTTGTTTTGATTTCCCTTTCAATGTTGAAATACAAGGGCCATGAATTCCTTCTGCAATATCGACACCGGCAATTGTCACTGGACAGTTTTTAATCAGATTTCCTATTAAAATAGCCTTGAATGCTCCAATTGATGGTGACCCAATGGCATGATTTAATTTTCTACTGGTAGCCCGATTTGCATGTTCTATTTGTCGCAAAGTATACCAGATTTCGTTCTTTTCAACAGTCTGTATCATGTTGGTTCCTGTTTTTGCTTTTCTCAGTTATTTCTTGTAAGTTTCTGGTACTTTGAACTGGTATAGTCATTCAGGAGTATCTTTGAACATGACTACTTCGTTTCACAAATGTAGCACAAAGGCATCTTCAATATCTGAGTCATAGGTAATACGGTGTTTTTTTCACAAGGTCTTCAAACCCAAAAATGTTAGCAATTGCATTTTGATCAAACCACAAATTGCCAAATTCCGGAACTGAGGCCTTTTGGTCGCATCTTGCTTTCACGGAATTTGTATGTAATTCTAAAATTCTTGTAGTCTCATTAATGTCCTCAACCATATCAGGGTTGCAAAA
>Ga0075154_10003415_pt1 | contig 10059 bp, 9 predicted proteins | sample JI71714BDNA_FD_70965 | JGI IMG/M metagenome (GOLD analysis project Ga0075154, IMG submission 70965) | Wastewater effluent complex algal communities from Wisconsin, to seasonally profile nutrient transformation and Carbon sequestration -... | ecosystem: Engineered > WWTP > Effluent > Algae...
GAGCACTTTCAAATCGGGGCGGTATTGTTTTAAGTACCACTCAATACCCTGGTGGTGGTTAGAGTGGTAGGCTCCGTTAAAGTGAAGAAGCTGTTCACCCGCTTTTAGATTTTTGACAATAAAGTGGGCCATGGTAGCATCTTTAATAGCTTGTGATTTGGGCAGATTTTCTCCTCCGTGTCCTTGTGCTGCTTCGAAAATTTCTTTGTACACTTTCAGTTGCGCATCGTAAGGAAAAGGCAAAGGAGCCATGTACCTGCGGGCTTCTGCGTCTAAACTATCTAATGCTGCGGTGCCTTTGCTGTAAACTAAATTCGCGTACCTGCGGGGTATATTGGTGGCAATAAAAGCCAGCTTATTTTTCTTTGCAAATTCTACCAGTGGTTTATAATCTGTAGCGAAATTGTTCCACAGTTTGGCTTCGTCTTTAAACGTTTTTTCAGTCATGCGTCCGCTTAAATATTCATTGAGCACCAGTTGATCATCGGCCTCCAGCATTTCAGCACCCAGTTTTAAGGCAGTACCTTTTGTTTCGAACAAGTCAGCCGTCAGTTCAGCCTGTAACCAGTGGCACACGGGGTTGTTGTGCAACTCACCAAACAAAATCACATCAGCCTTTTGTGCCTCTTTGAGCAACTTTTCCCAAGCGGTACTTTTACCGGAGGAGGTGTACAATACATAAGCCGATTTATTGAGCGTAAAACTGCAAAGGAGTTGTAACAGAAAAAAAGCAAAGAGCGGTAGTGTAATTTTTTTCATGCGGTGATTTAGATAAGCCGCAAGTTAGAAAAAAAGCATGAAACTACTAACGAATGAAACGATAGGAATAAGAAATGCCGTTTATACTTACCACTGCCGTGTATGTGCCGGGTGGCAAATGCGATATTGATACGGGAGTATTTGAAGTAACTGCAGTTACATCCTGACCGCTCATGTTGATTAAAGCACTTATTTGAATATCATCATCAGGGTTATTGGTGAAAAGGAACAATTGATTGTTCTTTACATAACCGTTCAATACTAAAGCTCCTGTTTTGGAATGCATTGTTGCAACTGCCAATGGGGAATAGTCAAAAGTTCCGTTAAAATCTGTTTGGCGAATGCGGTAATAGTGAGTGCCAGCACCGGGGTACTTGTGAGTATAGCGGTAGGTTTGTACAGTATTGGAATTTCCGGCTCCGTTAATATCTGCCAGTCTGTTGAATGATTCTCCATCAATACTGTGTTCAACGGTGAAGTAGTCGTTATCTGTTTCAGTTGCTGTACTCCATTCAACTAAAACATAGTTTTCAAAAGCAGAGGCTGAGACATTCAGCCAGCTTACAGGCAGCACACCATTTGTGTTGAATTTTGCAACAAACGCGTTTATAAATCCACTTAAAGTACTTTGTGCGCCACCTTTTGCAATACCACTGGTACTGCTTGTATATCCTGTAATGATAACATTGGATGAAATGTCCAGACTAATGTTTCTGCAAAATTCAAAATCAGGACCGCCATAATAGGTGCACCATAATCTTACGCCTGACGGGTTAAACTTTCCCGTAAATCCATCAGAAACACCCCCAATTGTGGTTTGATATGCTCCGCTTGTAGCTATGCCTGAAGAGCTGGTTGTATAGCCGCAAAAATAGGTGTTTCCTGAGGCATCCACTTTAATGCCGTATATCACTTCATCATTTTCTCCTCCATAAAAAGTGGAATAATTCATGGTTCCGTTAAAATTAAGTCGGAATAAAAATCCATCACTAATTCCTGAGAGGGATGTTTTGAAAGCCCCTGTTGTAGCAATAAACTGGTTACTGTTGGTATAGCCCCCTGCATAAATTCTGCCTGATGCATCGATGGCTAATGTATACACGGTCTCATCCTGATTTCCCCCAAAATAGGTGCCCCACAGAAGTGAACCCGATGCATTTAATTTGGCCACAAAACCCTCCTGATTTCCGCGCGAAAATGATTGATGGGTTCCTGTTGTAGCAATATTTGAGGTGCTGAAAGTGTATCCACCGATTATAATATTTCCCGATACATCAAGCGTAACATCAAAAGCAACTTCTGTATTTGAACCCCCGTAATAGGTTCCCCAAACCCGGCTGCCTGAAGCATTAAAGCGTGCCACAAATGCATCCTGGTCGGTAGTTGCTTTACTGGTTTTAAAGGTTCCGCTGGTGGCTATTCCGTTATTGCTGGTTGTATAGCCTGTAACGTATACATTTCCTGATGCATCTGTATGAACGGACTGAGCAAAATCGTCAAGTGTTCCTCCATAATACGTGGCCCAGGTACGCTGTCCGTTGGAAATGTTCATTCTGCACAACAACACATCAATATTTCCTTGTTGATTACTTTGGTGAGTTCCGCTAGTAGCTAGCCCCGTATTGTAAGTACTCATTGCCATTAGTAATATATTGCTACCAGATGCACTCACTGCTCCGGCATAGTCTGTATTTACCCCACCGTAGTAGGTGCACCATTGTCTTGTACCGTTGCTGTTGTATCGAATGAGGTAAACATCTTCAGCTCCTGCTAGTGAAGTTTGAAATGTACCGCTTGTGGCCATATTAAAAAGAGAGGTACTGATTCCTGTTCCATAAACATTCATTGAGACATCAGTAGCCACGTCTTCTCCATAATCATAGTTTGCGCCTCCTGTACCTCCCAGGTAGGTTGCCCAAGGGTCAATAACTAAAGGAAGTGCAGGGTTGTAATTTTCAGGTAATTCAAACATTGCGGTATCACCCTTAAGAGACCATTTTACCTGTAGAGGAAGCTTCACTTCCTTATCTGAAAGTTGCCAGCTTTGCGGGATTTCTTCTTCAATTATGCCACATGGAGTAAGTAGCTCAAGTGTTTTTCCGTTGTTTTTTAGCTGTATACTTTCAGCCCCTTTGATGACACATTTGAGAGATTTAATATCTGCTCCGGGTGCAACTACCACATTGTATTTAAAACGTGTTTCACTTAAACAGGAAAATTCGAAATGAATGCCTTTTAAAGCAGGCGTCCAAGTCATTTTATTGTGGGCGCGTAAGTTTTCAGCAGCAAAATTTTCTCTGTAAACATTTAGTTGGGCGCCTGATGGTTCAGATAACTCAAACTCTGCTACCTCAGATGCAGAAAACCATTGCATTTGAACGCGACTGATTAAAAGGCTGTCTGAACTAAATGTAGTTCCTTGTTTTAAAGCCGGATGGGCCATTAAAGTATCCGAATTATTGCGTAAAGATTTTTTTAGCTGATAACTCCACCCGCTGTTAGTAAAAAATGCCTGAAAGTTATTTCCCTGAAAGGCCACTTGTATGTCATTTCTGCTCTCACCATATTGATTGGTGAGGCGACCGTTGTTACTGTAAAAACCTGTATTGATGGCATTCTGGTAGTTGCTGAATGCAATATCCTGAGCAAATGAACAGCAATGCCCAAAGCCTGTTGCAAAAAAACAGAGTAATATAAGGGTACGGTTCATGGAGTTTTTGATTCGCCTATGTAAGACAAATTAAAACCCTCTGATGTTTGTCAGAATTCAGTAAAAAATGGAAAAAACTAAAACTCGCGGTTCACGTCCCACTGCTCCATGTAGTCGCCAACTTTACGCAGGAAACTGCCGCCCAGTGAACCGTCAACCACGCGGTGGTCATAGCTCAGGGAAAGGAACATCATGTGACGTATAGCTATTACATCTCCGTATTCGGTTTCAATTACAGCGGGCTTTTTCTTGATGGATCCGGTGGCCATAATGGCTACCTGCGGTTGGTTGATAATAGGTGTTCCCATTACGTTACCAAATCCGCCCACGTTGGTGAGGGTAAATGTGCCGCCCGAAATTTCATCAGGAGATAATTTATTGGCACGTGCCCGGTTTGCTAAATCATTTACTGATTTCGCTAAACCAACCAGATTCATGTTATCGGCATTTTTAATTACAGGCACGATCAGGTTGCCTGAAGGTAAAGCAGCCGCCATGCCTACGTTAATGTTTTTACGCTTAATAATGTTTTGTCCGTCAATGCTGATGTTAATCATCGGGAAATCTTTGATGGCTTTCACCACGCATTCGATGAACATAGGGGTGAAGGTAATTTTGGTTCCTTCGCGTTTTTCAAACTGGTTTTTCACCTTGTCGCGCCACAACACCATATTGGTAACATCCGCTTCTACAAAAGAAGTAACGTGCGGTGCAGTATGTTTGCTCATCACCATGTGGTCGGCAATCAATTTGCGCATACGATCCATTTCGATGATTTCATCTCCGGGCATCAGGGCAATTTTTGAAGCCGTTTTTGCAGCAGGTGCTGCTGGTGGTGCTTCAGCAACTACAGGTGTAGATTTTATTTCAACTACAGGGGTACTCACCACCGGAGCAGGAGTGCTTACTGCAGGTGGTACACCGTTGCCTGATTTTCTGTTCTCCACATGAGCAAGAATATCGCGTTTGGTTACACGGCCTTCATTTCCGGTTCCTGCAATGGTTTCCAGTTCGCTCATGGAGATGTTCTCTTCACGGGCAATATTCAGTACCAGCGGAGAATAAAAGCGTGCTCCGTTGTTGCTGATGGTTTGTTGAATGTGCTGAATGTCTTGTGATATTTGAGCTGCAGCTTTTTCTGCAACCGGCTCGGTTTTTACTGGCTCAGCCACCGGAGCAGGAGCGGTTGGAGTGGCTGTAGCAGCAGCACTTGCCTCTGAGGCTATAATGGCAATGGTAGCACCTACGGCTACTACATCACCTTCTTTGAAAAGTATTTTTGAAATTACTCCACCCTGCGGGGTAGGAACCTCAGAGTCCACTTTATCGGTGGCAATTTCCAAAACAGACTCATCTGCTTTTACGGTATCGCCAACGTTTTTTACCCAGCGAATAATGGTTGCTTCAGCAATACTTTCACCCATTTTGGGCATTACCAGTTCAAAATCAGCCATAATGTTTCTTTTCTTGTGTGGTTGGGGCTTGTACCCGAAAGGGCAAAATTAGCTTTTTTAGCAATTATCTGTACGCGCTTCTTACAAAGGCAGATTATTTATTGTGCGCCTGAGCATATCAAGGGCACAAAGGGCACTCCGTTGTATGGTGCGTTCCCTGTTATCCCCCAGATTAAACTGTTTAGCCACAGTGCCTTGTGCCGAAGCAACAGCAATCCATACGGTGCCCACCGGTTTTTCAGGTGTACCTCCATCGGGGCCGGCAATGCCGCTGGTAGCCAAAGCGTAATCGGTGTTTAATTTTTTTCTTACTCCTTCGGCCATTTGTTTTACGGTTGCCTCACTTACGGCCCCCTGAGTGTTCAAAGTAGCCTCACTTACACCCAGTTCCTGCATCTTTACATAATTGGCATAAGCCAGCACTGAACCCATAAAGTAAGCTGAGCTGCCGGGGATAGAAGTGATAAGGTGAGCCAGATACCCGCCCGTACAACTTTCGGCTGTGGCTATGGTTGCTTTTGTATCTTTTAATAACTGCCCTACGGTTTCCTGTAAAGAAATTTCTCCTTCAGCATAAATGTATTCTCCTGCAAGTTGTTTAAGCGAGCCGGTTAAGGCTGCTACTTCATTAGCCAATTGAGTTTCATTTGCTCCGTAAGCGCTTAAACGTAATCTAACGGCACCAACGGTTGGCAGGTAAGCCAGCTTAATGTGTTCGGGCAAATTATTTTCCCAGTCTTCTATTTTTTTAGCCAGAAAAGACTCACCTATGCCTATTGTTTGAATGGTGTGGTGGTAAATTGCAGGAAGATTAAAACGTTCTTTTATACGCGGAATAACTTCTTCAGTAAAAATGGTTTTCATTTCAAAAGGTACACCGGGAAGTGAAACGTAAACCGTTTTTTCTCCGTTGAACCACATACCCGGGGCAGTACCACTGCGGTTAAACAATACATCGCAACAAGCTGGTACCATGGCCTGTTCAAGGTTGCTTTCCAGCATGGGAAGTTTGCGCATCGTAAAAATTTGCTTTAACCACTCCAGTACTTTTTCATTCACTACCAGTGTGCTGTTAAAAAAATCAGCCAGGGTATGTTTGGTTACATCGTCTTTGGTTGGTCCTAAACCGCCAGTAATAATTACCAGTGAAGCACGGGTTGCGGCCTCTTTTAAAGCCTGAAGAATGTGCTCTTTATTGTCGCTTACAGAGGTGCGGTGAATAACACGTATACCCAGTTTGCCCATTTCTTGCCCCAGCCACGATGAGTTGGTGTCTATAATCTGCCCGATTAAAATTTCATCGCCTATTGTTATGATTTCGGCTAACATGTGATAGAATGATTGATGTAACCCGTACTTTTGAAATTGAAACGTTCAAACATAGGCATTGCCCGGCAATAACTCAAAACGGTTTGGAACGATTTTAGTTTAATGAGCATTAAATTTTACTTTATGAGAAAACAATATTTACTTTCATTAACAGCCGCAGCCATTGGTTTGTTGGCTTTTACCCGCCCTGTGCAAGACGACAAATTAACAAAGGGCTTAAAAGAGGCGTTAACTGTGGGTACTAAAAACGCAGTGGGACTGGCATCTAAAACAGACGGATATTATAAAAACCCGAAAATTAAGATTCCCTTTCCGGCTGAAGTGAAAGATGTAGAATCATCATTGCGCAAAATAGGGATGAACAAACCCGTAGATGATTTTGTAGTGAGCATGAACCGTGCAGCAGAAGGTGCCGCAAATGATGCTGCCCCCATATTTTTAGATGCTGTAAAAAATATGAGTGTAACAGATGGAATGGGTTTGCTCAAAGGTGGTGATAACGCTATCACCAAATTTTTCAAAAAGAAAACCGATGCCCAGTTGGTGCAAAAGTTTACACCTAAAATTGACCAGTCCCTTAAAAATGTTAAGGCAGTAGATTATTGGAATAAGTTGAGTTCTTCCTACAATAAATTACCTATGGTAAAGAAACAAAACCTGAACCTTACCAGCTACACTACGCGCAAAGCAGTTGATGGTTTATATACACTTATTGCTGACGAGGAAAAGAAGATACGCAACAATCCGGCCTCGCGTGTATCCAATGTGCTGAAGGATGTATTTGGAAATATGTTGGGTGGAGGATAAAATGAGATCACATTTTTTCATTGCACTTTCGCTTGTTTCGTGGCTGGCTGTTTCCTGCAAGAAAGACACAGGGCCCGCAAATAATTCAACCCTTCCGCCCGATAGTTTAACCGTGCAGATTGATGTGCCTGCTTGCGGCAACACACCATGCGCCCCTATGGCCCACGTGGATGTGCGCGAATATTACTCAGGCACCCTTTTACATACCGAACCCAATGCTAAAACTTTTGGCTACAGCCATCGCTTAACGGTAAAAAACGGTTTTCGCTTGCGTCTTTTTGCACCTAACGGAGAAGCTACACTCAAGTTGTTGTCGCCCGACTTTACTCTGCCTGATAGTGTGCGCTATCAATCAGTGGCCTATGAGCGTGCAGGCTATGATACCACTTACCAAACCTTCGATTACGTTTATTACATTCGGCAGTAAGGAATATTTTTCTATTTTTGCGGCCTTATGAACGGAGAACAACTAAAAGATTTGAAGAGCCGCATTGAGGCACTGAGGAGGTATCTTTGACATCGATGAGAAATTAAAATTTATCAGCGAAGAAGAAGAAAAATCACATGCACCCGGTTTTTGGGACAACCCCAAGGAGGCCGAAAAAATTCTGAAAGGTGTAAAATCAAAAAAAATCTGGACCGATGCTTTTGCCCAACTAAATAACCAGTTGCAGGATCTGGATGTGCTGTGGGAACTGGAAGCAGGTGAGGAGGAAGTGGAAAAGCAATACCACACTGTAATAAAAGCTACGGAAGAACTGGAGTTTAAAAATATGCTCAGCGGTGAAGAAGACCAGCTGAGTGCCATTATCAGCATCAACTCAGGAGCAGGCGGAACCGAAAGTCAGGATTGGGCAAGTATGCTCATGCGCATGTACCTGATGTGGGCCGAGAGCCACGGATACAAAGTAAGTGAAGTGGATTACCAGGAAGGTGACGGGGCAGGCATTAAATCATGCACACTCGAAATTGAAGGCGACTTTGCTTACGGTTACCTCAAAGGCGAAAATGGTGTACACCGTTTGGTGCGCATTTCTCCGTTTGACTCCAATGCCCGCAGACATACCTCTTTTGCCTCTGTGTATTGTTACCCCGTGGTAGACGATACCATTGAGATTGAAATTAAAGATGCCGATATCGAAATTCAAACCTCACGTTCAGGTGGTGCAGGCGGACAAAACGTAAACAAGGTGGAAACCAAAGTACAGTTAACGCACAAACCTACAGGCATTGTGATTGTATGCCAGGTAGAGCGTTCGCAAAGTGCCAACAAAGACCGCGCAATGAAGTTACTTAAATCGCAGCTGTATGAAATTGAAATGCGCAAACGCAATGAGGCCAAAGCACAGGTAGAAGCCGGTAAGAAAAAAATTGAGTGGGGCTCGCAAATACGCAACTACGTGATGCACCCTTACAAACTGGTAAAAGACCTGCGCACTGATTTAGAAACAAGTGATGTGCAAAAGGTAATGGACGGTGGCATTGATGATTTTATCAAAGCGTATCTGATGGAGTTTTCAAAACACTAAAGCATTTTCATACATACTAACGGTATTCAGCATACAACTGACTGAAAAGTAAAAGTATTTGATGAATCATTTCCTGATTCAAGAAGTGTATTCATCAGCATATCAATATTGCAGATAAAGGAAATTGATCAATCAGAATTACGGCTTCCGCTTTTTGTTGTCTGAAGCTTTTACGTTCTTAAAATTTTCTCCAGGGCTTTTCCTTTGGCCAACTCATCTACCAGTTTATCCAAATACCGGATTTTTTGCATCAACGGGTCTTCAATTTCTTCCACACGGTAGCCACATATTACGCCCGTAATCTTTGATACATTCGGATTAATTTGCGGGGCCTGCGCAAAAAACGTTTCAAAATCACTCTTTTTATCAAGGTGTTGTTGCAAGCCTGATGCATCATATCCCGTGAGCCAAAAAATCAAGGTATCTACTTCTGTTTTGGTGCGGCCTTTTTTCTCTGCTTTTTGTATGTACAGGGGATACACACTGGCAAATGTCATTTTAAAGACTCTTGTATTATCCATTGTTTGGGGGAATTAGTAAAGTCCGGTGGCGTCTATTCGATTACCTGCTGTTTTTAATTTTTTGCTCTTGTTCAATCATTTGGAGCACTATTGAAATTTTATCAGCATATTCTGAGTCAGCTTTTTCATTTTTAAAAAAATTTGACTCTAATTTTTTTAGTATATCACCTGATTCAAAAAGTTGAATAAATTCTTTTCCTAAAACTTTGTTTTCAATCTTAAGTCCATCGTTTAGAATTTGAGTTCCATGATAATAAAAGAAGTAGACGAAATTTCTAAGGGCAAAATCGCTTGAATTTACTTTCCATAAGCTGATTAACGTCTCTATGTCGAAGAATTTTGCATAATCAGCAAGCTGACTGTCTCTGATATTTGGATAGTTATTGTTTATAAGGTCAACCCAATTTTCAATCACAAAATCATTAATCGCCCGCTGTTCATTTATTGGCCATTCAGTCCATTTTGCATAATCTAGTTTGGCGTGCAACTCGTCAATACCAATAAATCTAAAATCTTCGTGCTTTGATACTAATTCACAAATTCTTGGAAGGTAGTGCTTGTAATGTTGCACATCACCCCAAGTATATAATGCACTTCCATGATAAGAAATAAGGTCATCTTCTTCTAGTTGCCGAAGTGGTTTTGAGTGAAGTTTTATTAGATTTTCTTCTTTAATGCAACCACAGTTACAATGATGCATACCTTCAGTTGTATATTTACTAAAAGTGTTGTAAAGATTATCTATTGTTGATTCAAGGGTTCTCATTTGAAAAGCAACTTTGCTCCGTAAAATTGCCAATAAAAAGCGGCAAAAGCAAGTTAATTTGTAAGGTTGTGGCGCTGTTGTCTAATGGACGTTTTAATAAGGTTTGGTGCTCTTGTAGCTACAAGCTGCATAAAGAAAATCGTAGGCATGAACGTACGATTAGGAAAGGGACGACAAAAACCTA
>Ga0075154_10003416_pt1 | contig 10050 bp, 8 predicted proteins | sample JI71714BDNA_FD_70965 | JGI IMG/M metagenome (GOLD analysis project Ga0075154, IMG submission 70965) | Wastewater effluent complex algal communities from Wisconsin, to seasonally profile nutrient transformation and Carbon sequestration -... | ecosystem: Engineered > WWTP > Effluent > Algae...
GCACGCGCGCCTGCGGAAGCCCGCGCCCGGTCCCTGGGCATCGGGACGGCCATCCATTTTGCCGGGTTCATGACACAGGGCCAGGTCGCCGACCTTCTGGCAAACTCCGACATGCTTGTCCTGCCCTCCTTCGCCGAAGGGCTTCCCGTCGTCTACATGGAGGCCCTGGCCAGCCGGATCCCGGTCGTCGCCAGCCGCGTCGCCGGCGTACAGGAACTGGTCGAGGACGGCGTCACGGGCTTTGCCGTTCCGCCCGGCGACGTAGCGACGCTGGCCGACCGGATGATCCGCCTCATGGACGATCCCGGCTTGGCCCGGGCCATGGGAGATGCTGGTCGCAAGGCGGTTGAGGACGGCTTCGACATTGCCCGTGAAGGGGCATGGCTGGCCGAAATCTTCCGCAGCGGCGGCCCCGAAGGCCGGCTCAGACCCTGACGCTCCACCTTTGGGCCAAATCTCGCACCCCACCGCCGCGCTGAAAGAGATGCGGCCTATTTGTACTCGATCAGCCCCGCCCGCCGATTGCGGATCCGGTTCAGGCAGTATTGCAATACACCCTGCGCCTCGGGAAACTTCGCCAGGACGGTGAAGACGCCCCGCTCCCAGCCCAGACGCCGGGACAGCCGCAGGATCTGCAGCGGATAGGCCAGCAGGATCACCCCAGCCCAGGGGGTGAAAGCCATGCCAATGAAAGCCAGCACCGGCAGCACCGCCCCCCACAGCACCGCGCGCCGGGTCTCGGCAACCCAATGGCTTTCCGGCGGTGCGCCATGCATGGCGGCACCCTCGGCGAAGGCGTGGCCGCCCCTTCGGCTCCGCTTCCACCATTGGCCGACCCGCGTCAGCGCCGCATCATGCAGCGTCATTTCCTGGTCGATCCGCCAGACCCTCCACCCCGCCTGCCGCAGCCGGACACACAACTCCGGCTCCTCACCCGCGATCAGCGTCGGATCATAGCCGCCAACCGCCCGCACTGCCTCCAGCCGCATCAGCGCGTCTCCGCCGCAGGCCTTGGCCTCACCAACCGGCGTGTCCCATTCCGCATCGCACAGACGGTTCCAGATCGACGCCTCGGGATGCACCTCGCGCCGCCGCCCGCAGACGACCGCCACATCGGGGTGCGCCACAAGAAACGCCGCCGCCGTCTCCACCCAACCGGGCTGCATCCGGCAGTCTCCGTCGACAAGCTGGACAAAGGCCGGCGCACCATGCTGCACCAGCCGCTCAAGTCCCGCATTCCTCGCCCGGGCCGCCGTGAAGGGCACACTCATGTCCAGCGCCACGACCTCAGCCCCCAGCGCCTCGGCCGCCGCCACACTGCCATCGGTCGATCCCGAATCGACATAGATCAAAGGTCGGACCGCAGGGGGAAACGACGCAAGGCAGGCGGTCAGCCGCGCCCCTTCGTTGCGACCGATGATCACCGCGCCGACGGGGTTGGACTGCGGGGAGGGGTCGGTCACAAGCGGCACTTTTGCGTCGTTTCGGTCATGTCGCCAGCATGCACATATCCGCCGGGCTTCCAAGGTCGGGCGCGCATGTGATTTGTGATGCGCCGAGCGCCCTCCATGGCCACAGCACCATTTTCCTTGGCCGAGAGACCCGCTACAACAGGGAAAGCCGTTCGCAGCCGCATGGACCTGCATGCCAAACCTTTTTGCCTACCTTGCATTGTTCAGCTGGCCTCTGGTCGCAGTCGCGCTGTTTCGCCTGCTGTCGCTGGAGCGGGCACTGGTCTGGACCCTTATCAGCGGCCATCTCCTGCTTCCGTCCGAAACCTCGATCAAGTTTCCGATGGTCCCGGCCATCGACAGGTCGCTGGTTCCTGCACTCTCGGCATTCATCCTGTGCGCGATCCTGGCCAAGAGGCATTCGCTGAAACCGGACACAAAGGCCATCGCCTGGAAGGTCACGCTTCTCGGACTGCTGGCCCTGATCGTCGTGACACCGCTTCTGACCGTCGCGCAGAACACGCAACCCATCGTCAACGGAAGGGTCTTCCTGCCGGGGCTTCGGATCTACGATGCCTACAACCTGATCTCGCTGATCGTGTTCCAGCTGTTCCCGTTCTGGCTGGGGCTGCGGTACCTGAACACCCGCGAAGGTCACAAGGTGCTGTTGGAGGCTCTGGCCATCGCCGGCGTCATCTACACCTTCCCTGCGCTTCTTGAAATCAGGATCAGTCCGCAACTGCACCGCTGGGTCTACGGTTTCTTCCCGCATGACTTCATCCAGAGCATGCGCGACGGCGGATTTCGCCCGGTGGTCTTCCTGAACCATGGCCTGATGGTCGGCATCTTCTTCGCCATCTCCATCGTGGCGTCTGTCGTCCTGTACCGCGAGGCGCGCCGCGAAGGGCGTCCGGCATTGGGCTGGTTGGTGGCTGCTCTCTGGGTGACAGGGACACTGCTGATCTCAAAGACCCTCGGCGCGCTGATGCTGGCGATTGTCTTCGCCACGGCGGCGATGCTGCTTGGTCGCCGGTTGCAGGTGATGCTGGGCGTGGCGGTGGCGTTGATCGTCCTTTTCTACCCGATGCTGCGCGGAGCCGGCTGGATTCCGGTCGATGCAGTCCACGACCTGGCGCTCTCGATCAGCGAAGACCGCGCCAGTTCCCTGAAGTTCCGCCTCGACAACGAGGATGCCCTTCTCGCAAGGGCCAACGAAAAGCCGCTGGCGGGCTGGGGCGGCTGGGCTCGAAATTCGATCTTCGACCCGGTCACTGGCCGGATGACAAGCATCACCGACGGAATCTGGCTGATCTTCATCGGGGTCTATGGCTGGCTGGGCTACATCGGACGCTTTGGACTTTTGACGCTGCCGATCCTCTATTTCGCCATGCGACAACGATCCTATGGCCCGTCGCTGATCACGCCGGGGCTGATCCTGGTGTTGTCGACCACGCTCGTCGATCTTTTGCCCAATGCGGGTCTGGTGGGCTATGTCTGGCTCATGGCCGGATCCATTGCCGGGTATCTGCTCTGGCAACAGACGCCCGCCACTGGCGCAGAGTCGGCACCCTCGCTTGCCGCAGGGGTGGCCCCTTCGGGCAAGATGCGCGCCGCCTGGCTGATGGCCGAAGAACAGGCCACCACCCGGACCGGACGCCACGACCAGGTGCTGCGCCGGGGCCCGAGGCAGTGACAGTGGACGTGTCGGGCATGCCTGCCGCCGAAACGCCGATGCGGATCGGTCTGGTCACTCCAGCCTGGCCGGGCACGGCCACGGCGAACGGCATTGCGTCGGCAACGGCGCAGCTGGCAGCCGGATTGCAGGCACTCGGGCATGAGGTGACGATCGTCACGCTTCACGTTGATGCGCCATCCGATCATCAGCGCGTCGTCAGTGCCCCCGAAACCGGCATGACCTTGCCCCAGCGACTGCTCTTTCGCATCTTTCCGGATCGCGCAAATCGTCTGCGCATGATCGGGCGCCTGACTGCGGCTGCGAAGCTTGCGGTGGACCGGCACCGGATCGAAATCCTGATGATGGAGGAATCCTTCGGCTGGGCCGCAGACGTGCGCCGGGCGTTGACCATTCCGGTCGTCGTGACGCTGCACGGGCCGCACTGGTTGCACCGCGTCCGGCCCGGCAAGCCTGCCCCGGGCCCCGATGCCCGGCGCGAGTCCTGGGAGGCCGCAGGCCTGCACCGGATCGACGGCATCATCTCGCCGTCGCGCGATGTGCTCGACCGGACGCAGGCCGAGTGGGGCCTGCCGAAGGTGCCGACAGCTGTCATCGGCAATCCGGTCCGCATTGGCCCCATCGACGCACCCGCGGCCGACCTTGCCAGGCCGCATCTCCTGTTCATCGGCCGTTTCGACCGGATCAAGGGTGCTGACATCCTGTTCGAGGCGTTTGCCAGGATTGCCGCCGCCCATCCGACCTGCCGACTGACCTTCATCGGTCCGGACAACGGTGTCCTCCAGGCGGACGGGACCCTCCACCACCTGGACGCGGCCCTGTCAGCCCTGCCCTCCGGCATTCGCGACCGGATCGAAGTCCTCGGTCATCGCACCCGCGACGAGATCAGCGAACTCCGCCGACACTACCCGATCACCCTGATCACCTCGCGCTATGAGACCTTCGGCGTCGCCCTGATCGAGGCGATGGCCGCAGGTTCGGCGGTGGTCAGCACCCGAGTTGGCGGCTGCGCCGAAATCCTGCGCCACGGCGAGACAGGCTTGCTGGTGCCAAGCGAAGACCCTGCCGCGCTGAGCGACGCCTGCCTGATGCTTCTGAACGACCCGGGCCTGACACGGCGCCTCGGGGAAGCCGCCCGCAAGGACGTTGCGGCCCGCTTCAGCCCGGAAGGCGTTGCGCGCGAGGTTGCAACCTACCTCGCGCCGCTCTGCCGCAACCGGGCCTAGGACAGCCGAGGATCAGATGCCGATCTTGCGCAGACGGTGGCCAAGGCGGCGGTAGATCACCGGAGGAAGCAGGTTCTGCATCACGCGATGGCGAGCCTCCAACCTGTCCTTCTTGTCAATCGTGCCGGGGCGCGGCTTGAAGACCGTCGTGTGTGACACTCGGGTCGAATCCCAGGTTGCCGTATAGTAGTACAATGCAATCGACATCCTCGGCTCGCCGTCCGGATGCTTCACCGGCTCGGGATTGCCATGCCAGGTGTTCGACCCGGTGTTGAAGCAGCACATCCGGTTGAACAGCGGCACAAAGCCCGCGACCTTGGCCGTCATGTCGTCGTTCCACACTTCGAACGACCCGCCGTATTCCTCTTTCCAGTCCTTGTTCAGGTAGATGAGGACGTTAAGCCGCCGCTCGAGGTTCAGCTTGCCGTGGTGGTTGAAGTCGGCGTGAATATCAAGGTGCCCGCCGTTCGACACGACATGGATTCCGCCACCTGCGAAGTAGGGGTCGGGGATCAGGCCCTCGATCCCGGTCAGCTCTTCCAGAAAGCCCAGGAAGGCCTTCGAGTTCAGCGTATGGAACAGCGCACGGGTGTATGGACCCAGCCGATCGGGCATATAGGCCGCCTTCAGCTTTTCCTGCGGCCGATTGAAGAAAGTCTCGGCAGCGGGCAGGTTGCGCAATTCGTCCCGAACCTTGTCCAGAATTTCAGGCGGCATGAAATTGTCAAACGAACCATAAGGATAGGGCTTGCGCGCCCGATACTCTTCGGCAGCAGCCTTGCCAAACTCGCGCGCCTCGTCGGCGGAAATCAGCAGCGTCTCGGGGTCAATGGGTAGCGTGGTAACGGACATGTCTAGCCTCTCGGTCTTGGTAATGGCCGACCGGAACGCAAGGCGAAGCCGGTTCGGGGAATCTTTCTGTCACAGTGTAGCATGGGCATCCTCGGCACCACCTGCGACCATTCGCCGGAACGATTCGTTCCCGGCAAGAAGTTCGTCATAGCTGCCTTGCGCCAGCAGGCGGCCGCGGTCCATCAGGAAGATCGTGTCGCAAGTCTTCACCGTGGTCAGGCGATGGGCGATCAGGACGATCGTCTTGTCCGCCCGGATCTTTTGAACCGCCTCCATCACCACCCGCTCGGTGATGTTGTCGAGCGCCGAAGTCGCCTCGTCCATGATCAGCAGCGTCGGGTCGCGATACAGCGCCCGGGCAATGCCGATGCGCTGGCGCTGGCCGCCCGACAGACGCACCCCGCGCTCGCCGACGAACGTGTCATAACCCTGCGGCAGGTCGGACAGCACAAAGTCGTGCAGCGCCGCGATTCGCGCCGCCCGCTCGACGGCGGCCATGTCGATCTCGGCCCGGGGCACTCCAAAGGCGATGTTTGCAGCTATGGTGTCATCGGTCAGAAAGATCGACTGCGGCACATAGCCAAGCGTCTTCTGCCAGGATCTCCGGTTCGCGTCCGTCACCACAGTTCCATCAACCCGGATCTCGCCCGCGTCGGGGGTCAGCAGACCCAGGATCAGGTCCACCAGCGTGGTCTTGCCAGCGCCGGTGCCGCCGACAATCCCCACGGTCGTGCGCGCCGGAATGACCAGATCCACCCCCCGAAGCGTAGGCCGGTCCGCCGAGGCGTAGGCGAAGCTGACCTTTGACAGTTCCAGCCGCTTCTCCAGCTTCAACGGCGCCGGGTCGCTGTCCGTGGCAATCGGCAGGGCCGGAGTCGAGGTCGTGTCGGTCACGATCGTGTCCAGGATCGCCGAAGCGCCCCGGATCGATACCAGCGAGTGATAGATCTGCTGCAGGGACGGCAAGAGCCGCATGGTCGAGAAGGCGATCACGCCAAGCGTCGGCACGATCTCGACGACGTTGCCGTTGCTCTTGACCAGAAGGATCAGGATCAACGCCAGCATGGTTCCGAAGGTGATCGCCTCCAGCACGAAGCGCGGCAATTCGGCCATCACACCCATCGTGGTGCCGGACCGGGCCGCCTTCTGCGCTGCGACCGCGTAGCTTTTCACATAGGCCTGCTCCAGACCCAGCACCTTCACGTCCTTGATTCCGCCCGTCGCCTCTTGCGCGACAAGAAAGCGGTTTTCGAAGGCATCCATCATGTCCTCGCCCAGCCGGTGCAACCGCCCCCGGAAACGCAGGTAGATCAGCCCGTAACCAAGGCCCAGGACTCCGCCGGAAAACAATGTCACCAGGGGATCGACCAGCAGCAGAAAGGCCAGGATCGCAAACACGAGAAGGCTGTTCGACACCAGCCGCAGACAGGGCAGGATCACCCGGGACACCAGGCCGTCGACTTCGTTCAGAACGTTCTTGCCCAGCTCCGCGCTATTGCGCTCCAGGAACCAGGGGTAGGGCTGGCTGAGATACGCCGCCAGAAGGCGGCTGGACACGGTGTAGCCACGCATCGTGGAAAACCGGATCGAGGCATAGGTCCCGGCGGCCTTGACGGCGAGGCCCAGCATCACCACGACCAGTACCGTCAGAGCCAGCGCCACCTGAACGGCGAAACGGGTTTCCAGTCCCAGATACGCCTTGATCCGGATCAGTGTCGCATTGGTATCGATCACCTCGGGCGCCGCAAGCACCTTCAACAACATCAGCACGGCCGAGATCCCGGCGATCTCGGCCCCGGCGACCAGAAGCATGACGCCGGTGAGAATCCAGAATCGCCGCCGCTCCGTCGCGTCAAAAAGCAGGAACAGCTTTTGGTAGGTCTTGATCAAAGGTCGTCCTCACAGACTGCGACGCGGGCACCTTGCTGGTCCCGAATGACAAAAGAAAGGCAATCGTCGGACACTTCCGGGGTTCTCGGCCAATCCAGCCCGCCCGTCTCGCGCCATATTGCCGCATCCAGGCTGGACCCGGCCCACAAACAGCAGGACCCATCGCGACGGCACCATGCGCCGGCCACAGAACCCATGCAATTTCCCATATCTTTCAGTGTATTACCAGACCCCTGAAGAGCCAGCCCCGGCCACACATCCAGGGGTTGCCTCACCTCCCAACCGTATCCACTTCGGGTTGCAGCCGCATCCCCTCGCATTGCGGTTGCATTGCACCTCCGGAAGCCCCGCAGAGGGCGACGCAGATTCTCCCAAGGGCGTCCACATTCTTGCCACGCGGGGCGAGCACGCTGATCTTGTTCTTCGCGCAGGGGTTGAAGCACATGCTTGCTGGAATGATTCTGATGTCGGCGGTGGTTGGGCTGGTGGCGACGGGTGGGGCCCTCGCATTGTCGGTTCCGACCTGGGTGGCAATTGCTCTTTACCCGGCGACTTGCAGCCTGACGCTGCTGATCATGGCGGCGATCGTGACCCATCGCAGTTCGCACGCTTCGCAGCCCGGATCGCTCCTGCGCCAGCAAGCCTGAGTTCGATCGGGTCACGCAAGGCAAGGGGTATCCTGCTTTTTCGGCGGATTGACTGCACACACCGATCGGGAAGTCGGCCAAGTTTCGCCAAGTGTTGGATGAATCACACATCCTCTCGAAATCGATCACTGTTCCATCTCGACGCATAGCCCCGCGCAGCCTAAGCTAAATCCAGACGGGGATGAGTTTCGTATACTGATTGCTCCGATCAAGGAGACGGGGATGGCATTGGGGCTGGTTCTGATCGCGATGTTTGGCGCTGCCAGCGTTTCGACAGTGCTGTTTGCCTATGGCTTCCCATTCTGGATGGTCGCTTTGGCCTATCCCCTGACCGGAACCGTCATTCTGCTTCCCGGCGTGGCGCTGGTTGGCTGGATCCGTCAGCACCCGCCCGAAGCGGGTCAGGGTCAGCTGCTCACTTCCCAGTCGCCCGGAGGACCACACCCACAGTCGCCAGCAGGATCTTCAAATCCTTGAAGAACGAAAGGTTGCGCTCGTAATCCGCATCGAACTCGGCACGCTGCGCAAAGGTGGACTGGTTGCGGTCGGAAATCTGCCATGTCCCGGTCAGGCCCGGCCGAAGCGAATAATAGGCAGTACCCGGGTAAAGGTCCTGCTGGTCAAGCATCATCGGTCGCGGGCCCACAAGGCTCATGTCTCCGACGAACACGTTCCAGAGCTGGGGCAATTCATCAAGCGAGCTTTTGCGGAGGAACTGCCCGAATTCGGTGATCCGAGGGTCGCGTGACAACTTCTGGAAGGCTTCCCATTCCTGCCGCGCCGCGTCGTCTTTCTGAAGGTGGTCCTGAAGACGCGCCTCGGCATCGTCAACCATGGTCCGAAGCTTCCAAAGCCGGAACGACCGCCCGCCAAGACCGACCCGGTCTTGCGTGAAGAACGGAGAGTGTCCAGTCACCTTCAGCACCGCGACAAGCACAAGCACAACAGGCACGACAAACGGCGCGGCAAGCAGCACAAAGCCCACATCGACCCAGCGCTTCAGCGTCCGGCGATACAGCGGTTCCTTCCTGGCACGTGCCCAACCCTGGTTTACGGTTATGGACGCACGCTCAAAATCATGCTCGTCTATTCCAGAACGAACGTCCATCTGCAACGCCTCCGCAGGGGTGCCAATCGCTAAGCGAAATTCTCGAGGACTGGCTTCAATCCACCAACCCATGTCTAAACTCGCACTCGTCACACCACGTTTCACTACAGTCTTCTACCATCGGCGGGGCCATGCCGCAACGTGCCCTTGGGTGACAAAACGCACGGAAAGTGGTTACTTCTCATTGGGTTACACGCTATGGTTGTATCCGGCAGTCCATCCAGAGACAGACCAAAACAGTCACATTCCAAGCTCCGCAGCGGTGCCCGCACGGCCAATTTCTTTCTGCCCGCACCATTGTCATGATTTCCTTTGATTTTTACCGATTGCCCCGGATACCGATTTCCGAACTTCCGTCGGCGGGCCATTCCGATGGGGCCGGAACCCCACTTCGACCACTCATTCCTGGCACGAAATTGTGTGAGTTTCCGAAACGGTGAATTTTCCGTTAAAGTGATCCGTTCACCAAGTTCCGAAAAAGTTCTGCCGCAATTCCCGGCAATCTGGCTCTGAATCGGGGTCCGGCTCCGATTCGAGCCGCCGACTTTGTCACTCGGCAGCGACGGACTTCCGGCGGCGCAGGGCAGAGACGACCACAAGCAGTGGGCCTGGCAACTCCAGAAGCCAGTTGATCTTGAGTCCCAGCACCCAGCTGCCCAGAAGCCCGTCAACATGATGAAAGCTTGCCGCGCGTATCACCACGAAGATGCAGACAAACCCCAGCCCCAAGAATGCCGGCCATACCCGGCCCAGGATGCCCCGCAGCAACAGCGCCAACAACGCAAGGGCCAGGCCACCCGCGCCTCCAATTGCCAGAATGAAGACAAGCTGGACGGTCCGGCGCATGTCGTACCAGCCCGCAAGCTGCGCGTGGCAGCGACCGACCATCGTGACAAGCGATTGCAGGTCCAGTTGCTTGTTTACGGCAAGAAACAGCATGACCCCCGCCGAGATCCACCAGAACATCCGCTCACGACGGGAACAGGCGCCAGTCCCGCCCGGCGCCCGCGCCATACGGGCCGAGCTGGCGGCGGCCAGCAGGTAGACTGCGACCGTCAGCCAGCCCATCGCGTTGTTGTCACCCAGTCCGGGGCTCCACTGGGCGAAGGCGCAGGTCAGCGTCGTTCCCATTCGGCGCCCTGCCCTCAGCCAGCCGCGCGGCGGTTCTTCCAGCTCAGGAACC
>Ga0075154_10003418_pt1 | contig 10045 bp, 2 predicted proteins | sample JI71714BDNA_FD_70965 | JGI IMG/M metagenome (GOLD analysis project Ga0075154, IMG submission 70965) | Wastewater effluent complex algal communities from Wisconsin, to seasonally profile nutrient transformation and Carbon sequestration -... | ecosystem: Engineered > WWTP > Effluent > Algae...
CGCAGCCGCAAATACATCGAAAAGGGCAATATCACCGAAGAACGGTTGTACCTCGGAGGTTTGGAACGCTACCGTCGATGGCGCAATAGCACCCTCGAAGAAGAAATCGAAACGCTACACGTATTTGAAGGAGAGCAACGTATTTTGATGGTAGACAATGTCCTACAAACCAATAACCCCTCCCACATCGAGGGAGCTAAATACAGGTATCAGTACAGCAACCATTTGGGGTCTTCTTCATTAGAACTAAACGAAACCGCTCAAATAATCTCCTACGAAGAATATCACCCCTATGGCACAACGGCCTACCACGCCAAAAACGCCACCATAAAAGCCACCGCCAAACGCTACCGCTATACAGGCATGGAGCGCGACGAAGAAAGTGGATTTTCGTATCACTCAGCCAGGTTTTATTTGCCATGGCTGGGGAGGTGGCTGAGTGCGGATCCGATTGGGAATTTAATAAATATAAGTTTAAAAAAGAATTCTACTAAAAAAGCGCCAGATGAAGAGCAAAAAATACACTTAGATGAAATACTAAACTTATATCAATACTGCTCATCAAAAATTACAACTCTAAATGATACAAATGGCTGTCAAGCAAATGAGGCTTCTCTCTTACAACAAATTCAACAAAGCTCCGAATCATTAGGTCAAACTCTTGCAACTCACCATGCATTTACTCGAGGTACTGCTGAGGCAGTGATTGCCGAGGCACAGGGGGCTCGGTTCTTAGAAGCAGGGACAGGTCGAGAGTTCAATCATTTAGAAAGTTTAAGGCAAGGAACTCAGGCAATTATTAACAGAAGAGAAGAGATTTTACGAGCTATTCAACAATTAAGAGGAATAAATCCAGATGCCGCACAAGTGGCAACAAGAAGTCTTACCCCACTTTTGGATAGAACAAGAGATTCAATCCAACTTTCAAATGGTGTTCAAGAAATGGTGCAGGAAATAAGAACGTTGTCTTCTACAGGCGCCACTAATTTAACAACAAGGTTGCAAGGTATGCCACTTCAGAACGGAAGAGATGTTGCAAATCTTGCGTCCAGCCAAACAAGTAGAATGGGTAGGGAGTTAGTGCCTTCTGCGTTAAGGGAAACATTTCGTACAACAATAGATGGAATCAGACAACTGCCTGTCACTCTTTCTCAGTTGAGAGAGCGAGGTAGGGAAATAATGGGGTCAGTTGCAGCAGCATACTCCGCACTTAGAAACAGCCCTGCTATGATTAGAGCCGGTGCTGCTTTAGGTTCTGCTATAGAATTCTTAGGCGCATTTGGAAGTAGGCTAACTACGCCTCTGATTATAATAGTTCCTAAAGGAGGGTTTCAGCAATTCTATATGGGTGCTTCACCAGAAGAAGCTTAATTTATTCAGTCAGTGCGAGTTTGCAGTTTACATTCCCATTAAGCGTGGTTTGCAACTACGCTTAACAAATATAACTTACGAACATGTACTTAAACAAGATAAATCAATGGCACAACTCACAAACGAAAACTACTTTGAGCTATGGAAGTATTTTAGCGAAGATACCGCTAAAATCAAAGATAAACTTTGGACCATCTCCTCATGGTTTTACACACTCATGAGTGGCCTAATGACCTTTGAGGTGAAATACATCATAGACAAAGGCTTGCCAGATAAAAGAATGGTCTGCTTTCTGTCTTTTACGGGCCTATTAATGAGCGTTTACACTTGTTTTATGATTCGAGAATACGGACGGCACATAACTACCGGGTGGAACACCTCCGAGTTTTTAAGAGACAAAATTGAAGGTTTAAAAGAATTATTGGCTTCAAATAGCAATGGGGCTTCTAACAATAGCGATGAGGCAACAGGATTTCTAAAGTGGTTGAAAGAACATCCATACAAAAATAAGCTCCCCCCTTTCGTCATACGCTTAGATTTGTTGTCTGTTTTATATGGAATTGCCTTTGTAGGTATAATGCTGTACACCGTTTTCAAATCATAAGCAACAAGTATGTGGATAAAATTCAACTTTTGATTTAGACTGTTATTTTTCTTAAAAACGTATAACCATGGATAAATTTAATCCAAGCAGTTTTTATTTGGGCGTAGTGGAATTTTTTGCAATTCTGCTACCGGGCATTTTGTTGGCTTATATACTTATTCCTTTCTTTGAAAGTTATGAAATAGGGCTACTGATACCTCTTCCTTCCAATGAATTTGCCTCATTAGGTATGTTTTTACTGCTTGCCTATATACTTGGCAATTTACTTATGGCAATTGGCTCGACATTATTAGACGAACGTTTGTATAACATTTACCGAAAAAGAAATTTACAAAAACACGGTGATATAACGTATGCCATAGCTGCCAAAATAAAATCGGTGTATATACCCAACACCATTTTGCAAGATTTCTATAAAGAAGAAAGCAATGAAAAAATAGCCAAATTCAACGCTCATTTAAAGGAGTTCTGTGAAAGTCATAACAAGTCTATATTGGGCAGCCCTGGGATATATAATCGCAATTTTGAGATTAATACTGCAGAATGGGATAATTTTCTTGATAACATAAAAGCCATTGAAAATACAGATAAAGAAGAAATGTGGTGGCAAGTTTATTGGAAAAGTCTGTTTAGGTCTACTAAAAAGCCCACTTTTTATGCTACCGAAGTATTAAATGTCTTCAAATGGTCGCAGGCATATTTCCGTTTTGAGAACCCGGAAGCATTGGCTGAAATCAAGCGCCTTGAAGCAGATTCAAAGTTTTTCAGAAGTTTAACAGTAGCCATGCCTATCATAACAATACTGTTTATAATTCAAATGGTATTGCAAAACAACTACGCTTTTTCATCTTGGATTTTGGTTGGTACATCACTCTTAGTGGTTTTTCCATTTTTCTGGCGGTACGCTGATTTGAGGCATAAATCAACGGAAAAAGCTTATGAGTTGATTATTACATATCATCAAATAAAAAGCATTTAGAAACAATATTCTTTTTAAAGTCAACTATTCTCAACCCTCTTTTCAAACTCAACATCATGGCACTGCAACGTATTTCCAAAATAAACCTCGCACTCAAAACAGAAGGGCTTTTGACCCACAGGGACGACAGCTTCAAAACGGCCTTGAGCGATGGACTAAAAAACAATATCATCAGTGCTTTGGGGGCTGATACAGAACTCGCCAAAGTTATTAATGCCTTAGATATTGATGTTGCCGCCGCCAAAGACCAATCATTGACCCAAGTGATTGAGGGCATCAAAGACAAAGTAGAGCCGCAGTATCTCAATGTTTTTGGAGATTATTTCTCCAAACAAAAACCCGACGAAGCAGCGCCCAAAGTGAGTGATGTTTTAGGCTTAGGGCTACAACCCACCGCAAATCCCCTCTTGGCCGATACCATACTCAAATACAACGCCACCAAACTGAGTAATGTCTTGCAAGTCAGCAGTTTGGGGGTTGATGATGAACTGCCGATGTTGCTGAGTGCTTCCAACGACCAAAAATCGTTTTTGCTCAAACAATGGCAGGTCGAAAAAAACTGGAATGATGCCGATGTTGCCAAAGTAGAAAATGCCTTAGGACTGATGCGCGTGGTGGGTAGTCAGGCCGATATGGTTACGGCTTTGTGGAACGAAGGAATCCAAAAAACAGCCGACTTGGCTACACACAATGTGGCCTCACTGAAAGAACTCATTAAAAAAGCCAAAGTAGGTTCGGCAGAGGCTACCGACAACGACGACTTCGCAAGGGTTGTACTCCTGCAGGCCGAACAAGAACACCCCTCGGCATTTTTTATGCACCGAGTAGCCGAAAACCCCGACTGGCTCGGCTTAGAGGCCGCAGACCGCCCCGTGGTAAGCAGTGAGTTCAAAAGTTTTTATGCCCAAAACAAGGCATTTGACCTCCAAACAGAGCCTATTCTTTCGCTCGAAACAGGTCTGCTGAATCCAAAAATTACAGGAATGGCCACTACGCCTGCCCTTATCGGCGAATTATCTGCCGCCCAACAAGCCTTACAGATTAGTCCCGATAGTGATGTTGCAGCCTTGTTATTGGCAAAAAAAGTAAATATCCATAAAGCCACCACCGCCACACACAAAGCCTTGATGCGCGACTTAGACATTGATGCGGCTACGGCTGTACAAATCAAGCAAAAGGCGCAATACCTCCACGATGCCACCATGAACGGTTATTTGGCCTATCGCGATATTTACAGTAATCCTTTCTTGAAAAACGTATTGGCAAATTTAAACCCCATAAATGAATCTATTGCAGAAGGTATTGGCACAAATACCAACTGGGAGGCCGCCAAACAAGCCAACGGGCTGCGAGAATTGGATACTATCGAAGACCTTTTTGGTTCGCAAAACTACTGCGAATGTGATACGTGCCAGTCGGTATTGAGCCCTGCCGCCTATTTTGTGGATTTGATGCGCTTTATCGAAAGTAGAGTGCTGGAGAGTACTACCAGAACCGATGTAATGACCATTACAGAAACGATTTTGAGCGACACCAATCCTATCCACCTCAAAATACGCCGCCCCGACCTTTGGACACTGAAACTCACTTGCGAAAACACCAACAAACGTATTCCTTACATCGAAATCATCAACGAAGTACTGAGTACTTTTGTGCAGCAGCACCTTGGCAATGCCAAAACTATTGCCGATCGGCTGGTGGAAGAACCTCCTACGCTCGAATTTTTGTTGCCCTACAATCAATCTTTAGATGAGCTACGGACGTGGTTGTCGTTCTTCAAACTGCAACGTTTGCAGGTCTTGGAATACCTTTATCCCAACCCCAACGCCGCCGAAAAATTAGCCCTTGCCATCGAAAGACTGCATCTTTCGCCTGAGCTATACAGCCTCATTGTTGATGATGCTTTAGTCGCTGAAATTAACACCGACGTGCTGGAATTTCGACGTAAAAGTGGCTTAGATGACCACGAAACGGAGCAGTTAGTAGCCTTGAAATTTTGGAACAATGAACTAAGAATCGAGCACGTAAAAGACATTGGTGATATTCAGAAATTTAGTATGGTTTTTAAGACAACACTCCCCGACTGGCAACCCAAAATACACCGCCTCATTCGCCTTTGGAAAGCCACAGGCTGGTCGTTGGTCGAGTTGGATACTATTTTTCAGACTTTCGACATCACCAAAGATACGTTGAACGAAGCCGCTATTTTGAAGCTTGCTGACTTCAAACAATTACAAACTTTGCTTGGCTTTGAGGTGGAAGTTTTGGTAGGTATATTGAAAGGATTACAACCAATCAAATCAACGACCTCAAAAATATCCTGGGAGCAACTCCTGCCCCGCACTTGGGTAGCTGACTCAGCCGCCAAATTGGACGACCTAATCGCCAATACAGAGGACGAAGCAGTAAAGATTTTACTTGATTTGCAGGGCATTTTTGGAGTCGCGGCGGCTGATATGTTGGCTTGTTTGACACTCCTCAAAGATAAAATAGGCACCAGTAATCCGCTCGAAATTACCTTTGATATAGCTACGCTGAATACCATTTTTAAATACATACAGCTTTATAAATGGTCGAAAGCTACCTCTTTTGAGGCATTTGCACAGCTACTCAAGGTATGGGGCGAAGACACAACCAAGCATTTTGATACCGCTCAAGACATTCGTGCCTTTGCCAATTACTTGCCATCTTTCTCTTTAAGCAGCGACGACTTGTTGTATTTGTTTGGCGAAGAATTGACTACCACTGAAGTAATCGAAGAAGACAAAGAGGCGTTGAAAAGTACCGAAATTAGGGAATTTGTGAAGCAAGATTCTTTCAAAAAACCTGAGCAATACGCCCTGTTTTTCAACAAATGGCTCGGCATAGACCAAGCAGTATTGGGCTATTTCAAAAACTTCATCGAACTGACTGACACTCACTTAGAAAACCTGTTTGACGATCTCAAGCAAGACAATCCAACTGATGCCACCTACATTGATTTATCAAACATCAAAAACCTCTTGGAACGTTTGGTTTTCTTGTTCGACAAATACAAAATTGATATAGACACCCAAAAGAAAATAGCCCAAGAAGCCAAAGATTGCAATTATCTTCGCATTGGATTTACTACTTGGAAAAAACAAACATGGGTCAAAGAGATTGGGTATTTGGGCAATTGGATAGCCGAAACCCGAAGCCTCAAAAACTTTGATTTATTCAAGATTCTAAGAAGTATAGAAAAAGAGCCTGCACTATCGGCAAGCACGCAAAAAGCCATTGCCAAATGGCAAAAAGTAGCCTTGACACAAGTCGAATCTGCCGTGGGTCAAAGTAATTCTATCAGCGATTTACAAGCATTATGGGGACGGTTTTCATGGGCCAAAAGACTGAATATCAACAGCGAACTACTCGACAAACTAAAAGTTGATGTAGCACTCAACGCCCAAAGTGAAATCCTACAAAATGCCATTCGTTCCAAATTTGACGACAACGAAACCTGGGAAACTGCCATTCAAGATTATAAAAACAAACTCAGCAGCAACCTACGCGATGCCCTTTGCAATTTTGTAATTTTCAATAAAGACCTGCGTGTAATAAATTTTGGTTTCAAAGACCGTGAGAGCCTGTACCAGTATTTTTTGCTCGATGTAAATATGGGCGACTGCTTTACACTGCCCCGCATTGTCGCCGCTACCAACAGTCTGCAGGTCTATGTCCATCGGTGTATTATGGGACTGGAACGCTCGGCAGACGAAAAAACAAATGTATTGCTCGATATTGACGAAATTCAAGAGTGGGAATGGCGCAAAAACTATCGGGTTTGGGAGGCCAACCGCAAGATATTTTTATTTCCCGAAAATTATGCCGAACCCGAAATTCGGGACAACAAAAGCCTCGAATTTAAGGAACTCGAAGACGAGCTTTTGCAACAAAAACTCAATATGGAGGTCGTAGAAAATGCCTACAAAAAGTACCTCGAACAAATAATGACCCTCGCCGAGCTACGCATGGCAGGAGCGTATTTCGACAAAGCCTATAACCGCATTTATCTTTTTGGCAAAACCAACAAACAGCCCGTTGAGTTTTACTACCGTTACCTTGAGTTCTTAGAAAGTGGCGGTGTAATTTGGTCTAACTGGGAGAAAATGAACATCTCTATCCCTGCCGAAGACATATCGGCCATCAGGCACAATGGCAAGCTACACATCTTCTGGACAACCTATCAACGCAAGGATATTTCAAATGTTAAAAGTGGTAACGCTGAGGTTGCATTTCACACTTATGATGTGTTTGTCAATTATTCTTACCTGAAAGTAGATAAAAAATGGAGTGCTCCCCAACGGGTCGAAATGGGTTACAGAACCAATAGTCCCTTTGACCCTTTCTTACGGATAGCTCGATACAACGAGAATGTAATCGGTAGCAATACCCCCAACCCAAGCCTAAAACCAGAGGCCGAACCTTTCCGAGAAAATGTATTGAAAGAGTTTGAACAAACGGTGTATCGCAAACCTTATCCTGTATGGGCTTATGACCAAAACTTTTTGAACCTAAACTATATCTGGACAGATAAAAAAGATGCACTAACACCCCAATACAAATACTCAAGGGCAATGATTGATGCCTTCAAAGTTCAGGTAAAGTTAGTTTTCAAATATGATTTTTTTGGCATGAAGCTTGACCATGAGATGAATTTTGAATTTTCATTCAATCGCTTTGATGAACAGATTCATGTAGCACCCAATAACAATCAAACACAAGGCCCTGCTAATATCAATATTGCAACAAGAGAATACAAAATGTCAGCAGGTGGCGAGGAACTCCGTTTACAATTATCTTTCAGTCAGGATAGCCAAGGCATATACCACTACTCTTTCCGCACCACAAACGCGGGGTCGAACAAAAGGTTCTTTTTCAAAGAAAACAACAAAGAACTCAAATCGGGTGATGTGGACATACACCACCAAATAGACTATGTGCCTGTCAGCAAGATAGAATACAACACCGAAACCGTTGATATGTCCCGACAAAAACGAGTACCCAAAAGCTTTAATTTTAGGGCAATGAGTCCTGACTTATCCGCGACCCAACCCAATCGTGGAAGTGTAAGGCGTTTTGGCTTTACTTTGGGAGAAATAATGACAATGTACACTTCCGCAAGCAACATAGGTGTCATAGATGCAGGAATAAGCATTGTTCGCGGCAACTCTTTGGCATCAGAATACAATACCTATTACGACAATTTCAATAATTTCTTTGTAACCGATGGCACCAGTCAGTTTGCGGATGGCTACAACGATTATAAAATCCAACAGCGGGATATGGTCGCGGTGCTTACAACCCCTACCAACGCCGATCCTAACAAAGGCCACAAACTCAACCCAGAGCAGATTCAAATGCTTTGGGATAAAATTTCTGTGGGGATTGACAGCCTGCTGGATACCCAAACCTCCCAAAGGCACGTGGTTGAGCAAATGGACTACAGCCAAAGTTTTGGCAATTATTTCTACGAACTTTTTTTCCATATTCCAATGCGGATAGCCGACCACCTCAATGCCGCTGGCAAATACCGTGAGGCAAACCATTGGTACAGTTATATTTACAACCCAACAGCCATCAAAGACAAGTTTGAGCAGTTGGCCTTTCCGCACGATGTTAATTGGCGATTTGCGGCATTCAGAAATGTAGGCATTCAAAAATTGAGGGACATTTATAAAAACCAAAATGCGATTGAAATGTATCGCCGCAATCCAGGCAATCCGCACGCTATTGCACGGCTACGAATAGGGGCTTACCAAAAAAACGTAGTGATGAAATATTTGGATAACCTGATGGACTGGGCTGATAACCTCTTTCAACAATATACCCCTGAAAGTACCAGCGAGGCAAGGCATCTATATAGTGTTGTGAAAACAATTTTGGGCAATAAACCCCAACAAACAGGCAAATGCAATGAGCAGAAAGAACTTACATACAGTCAAATAGGGCGTACAGCGAGTAATGAGTTTATTTATAACTTATTTGCTCCACAACAAGCGGTGGTTGAGGAAAAACAACAGCTAAACGCTCCTGCAAAAATTGCGAATGATGTATCTATGCCTATGATAGCCAGCTTGTCGAATAGCAGTACCCGAGTTGCGAAATACAGCAGCAAAATGATGGCTATTACGACCTTGGGCTTAGACAGGGTAGCCACAAAGGCCAACGTTTCTACAGTTGCTGTTAGCAAAACTGCCGATTTGGCATTGAGAATGGATAGATCAATGGTCGTAGAGGCGGTTTCGGTAGGTGGCAGATTTGGAACCTATAGACCCAACAAAGATTTTTTGATGCCCACACGCCCGTTGCCCTATTTTAATCCCGAAATTGATTTGGCTTTTTGTTTTCCACACAACAAAGATTTTATCGAATATTGGGACAGGGTGGACGATCGTATCTACAAACTCAATCATTGTTTGGATATCAACGGTGTAAAAAAACTTATGCCTGCTTATGCCCCCGAAATTGACCCTGCACTATTGGCCCGTATGGTAGCTGGTGGCATGTCATTTGATGAAATTGCCGCAGCACTCAACAGCCGCTTACCTAACCATCGGTTTGTGTATCTTATCGAAAAATCGAAACAATTCACAGGCGTAGTGCAGAGTTTTGGACAGGCACTTTTTGCCGCCATCGAAAAGAAAGATGGTGAAGAATTAACATTGCTGCGAGCCAGACACGAGCAGAATATCTTGACCCTAACCACCCGCAACAAAAAACAGCAAATAGAGCAGGCCAAAACCAGCTTACAGACCCTTTTGGAAAATAAAAAGAGCATAGAAATCCGAAAAGCACACTACGAAGGGTTGGTTGAAGAAGGACTTATTCCATGGGAAAATGCAGAGCAGATAGCCAACTGGACTTCGGGCGGAATAAGAGTAGCAGAAGGAGTTTTGCAAATGCTATCAGGAACATTTTCGCTTTTACCTCAAATAGGTAGTCCTTTTGCAATGAAATATGGTGGAAAAGAAGTAAGCGATAGTGCCAATCGATTCGCTCATGCTTTGGAATCAACAGCCAAAATTGCAGACAATGTGGCCATGCTGGCGGGCTTGGAAGGCTCGCATCAA
>Ga0075154_10003420_pt1 | contig 10042 bp, 12 predicted proteins | sample JI71714BDNA_FD_70965 | JGI IMG/M metagenome (GOLD analysis project Ga0075154, IMG submission 70965) | Wastewater effluent complex algal communities from Wisconsin, to seasonally profile nutrient transformation and Carbon sequestration -... | ecosystem: Engineered > WWTP > Effluent > Algae...
ATTTTAATAAATTTTTGGCAATGGAAGAAGCTAATAATAATCAAGTACAAGAAATTGATAATCAAGGGGAAAGTAGTTTTATGGGCTTTGTAAAAACCTATAATAGAGAAACTTCAGAAGAATATCAACCGTGTAAAGTTGAGTTCAGTATACAAGACGATAAAAAAGAAATTATGCTTATCAGCCCGATACAAGATGTTGTATTAGGTGTAAAAATTGATAAAAATAAATTTGCAGTGGCTAAAATTTTGCGAATAAATCAAGCGCACAGCATTTTATTGAAAGAATTGAAAAAATTCTAAATACTTGGGCTGCTCAGACCTATTATAACCTCAGCCCTTATAGGGGCTTGTGCCTTTCCAAATTTTACATTTTATAATTTATGCTGTTATTGCTTATCGGCTACCCAAAAATGGACGTACAAAGTTGCCGATATTGAAAAAATTAGGAGTTAGTTTGATTTAGAAAGTCCTTATTCGCCCATTTTCGTAATTAATGGAAGAGCTACAAAACTATTTCTGCCGTCTTTTATACAGCAATACCAAACATTTGCTATAATTGAAGAGTTATGCCGACATACGGGAATTAAGCTGGAGGACGAGCGGGGAAATTTGGTAAAAATATAAGCATAAAAAAAAGCGTTTCAACTTGTGCAGTTGGAACGCTTTTTGCTAAAAATTAGAGCTGGATTATTTGGGCAAATTAATCATATTTTGATTAACTACATAATTGATTAACAACACCAACATAACGATGGCTGTAATCAAACCCAATAAAAATGTAGCTTTTGCCCCTTGTGGTGCGCCTGAATTAGACATAATTATTTTATTTTGAGAGTGAATAATCAGCCGCAAAATTAGCTAAAAAATTGGAAATGAAAATTTTTTTATGATTTTTTTCAAAAAAACTTGCACGAATTGAAAACTTTTACTTATTTTTGCTGTCCTATTTCAAAAAAACAAACAAAATACAATTTTACTCACCAAAAATACAAATCCAGTTTCTGTATCAATGAAAGAAAACACGCAGTTTGAACCCTTGGCTGTCCTCACAGAAAAGGAAATCGCTCGCCCTGTAATTAGCTTTGAACGCGCCAACGAATTGGCCAACACGCACGGCACACCTTTAGTAGTGTACAGCCGCACTTCAATCCGCGAAAATTATAGGACGCTCAAAACTGCAATGCCCAAAGTAGATTTATACTACGCGGTCAAAGCGAATTATGAACCTTGCCTCCTTGATGAATTGCAAAAAGAAGGCGGTTTTGTGGATATTTGCTCACACGGCGAACTCCACGCAACCCTAAAAGCTGGCTTTAGCACGGATAGAATGATTCATACCCATCCCTGCAAAACGGCTGAAAATATCTCCATTTGCCACGAAGCTGGCGTGCGTTGGTTCACGTTTGATTGCGAAAGCGAATTGGATAAAATGCTAAATTATAGCAAAGATTTTAATCTAATTTTGAGATTAAAAGCATCTGGTGAGCACAGCTTAATCAATTTGTCCGCCAAATTTGGTTGCGAATTGTCCAAAGCACGCGACTTGGTCAAAACAGCTATGGCCAAAGGCGGCACAGTCAAAGGTTTGGCTTTTCACGTGGGTTCTCAATGTATCGACCCGACCGACTACGACGATATGTTGGTAGAAGTGCGTAAATTTTGGGATTACTGCGTGGAAATTGGTTGCCCTTTGGAATTGATTGATATAGGTGGTGGATTTCCTGCGCCTTATCGCGAAGCTATTCCAAGTTTGCACAGTTTTGCTTCTGAAGTTTATGGGTATTTGGAAACGCATTTTGGCGACACAGGCGCGCGCTATATTGCAGAACCTGGACGCGGTTTGGCTGCTCGCAACGCTACTTTGATTACCAAAATTTTGGGTAAAAATGTGCGTTCTGGCGAAACTTGGTATTTCATTGATGAAGGTTTGTACGGCTGCTTTTCTGGCAAAGTATTCGACCACGTAGATTACGAAATTATGCACCCCAAATCTCGCACAGCAGCTTTGGAAACTTGCATTATTGCAGGGCCAACTTGCGATTCTTCTGATGTGGTTTCTCGCCACGACCATTTATTGCCTGATATGGAAATTGGCGATTTATTGTTGGTGCCAACTATGGGCGCGTACACGCACAGCACAGGCGCTGCCTTTTTCAACGGTTTGCCTCCTGTCAAAATTATAGCTATTGATTAGTTATGAATTTATAAAAATTATAAATCCCCTTTCCGAGCTGGAGAGGGGATTTTTTTATTCGATGTAAATTGTTGTCGAAAAAAGACCACAATCTGATTTTTCTATCATAAAAATATAAAAATCGCCTTTTGCCGCCATTTGCACCGCTTTTTCTAAATTGCCGTCAAAAATGTTTTTATCCGATACGATTTCTACAGGGTCTTGTCTTAATTTGTGGTAATATAATCTGTATAAGCTGACATTACAACCTGTTTGCCAATTTTTGTGGGGAAACACTTCAAAAAGTTCATCAAGGCTGGTAATTTTTTGCATTTCGTCCGCCTTGGCTACTCTCGGCGGTTTGCTGGCTTGTATGTGTAAGCTAAAAGTGTCTGTTATGCCCTTGCAGTTGAGATTTTTTATCCGCACAAAGCGAAAAACGTCTCCGATTTTTGCATATTTTAGCATTTTTAAAATTTGAGGGTTGAAAACGTCGCCCTTGTTTTCGGCAACTTGTAGGTCTTGCCCTTCTGATTGAAAATAAAGTCTAAAACTGCCTATTTTACAACTGCCGCTGCTGTCTATCAATTGGCTTAATCGGGTTATATTTTTGACCTGATGCGGAGGCAAATAATCAATTTGGGCATAAACGCCCGCTGCTGATAAAATAACGAATAAAAGAGTTAAAATTTTCATATAGATTTTTAATTTTAATCTCTAATGCGCAATGCTCAAAAAGTTACCAAAATTTAATAAAAAAAAGCCCTTTCTTTCAAAAGGACTTTTAAGAGTTAAAAAATTGATTATTAATTATTTAATATCAATCACAATATCTGACAAATCGTAAATAGTTGCATCGTCTTTGCATTTTGCTTTGATATTGACAAAGTAGAAACGGCTGTTTGGAGCTACACTTTGTTTTGCTCTCTTCACATACTCTTCATCTGTCATCAAAACGGGTTTTGTGCCAACCCTTTTGACGTACATATCGTAGCTGACGATTTCACAATTTTTTTTATCAAACTCATCCTTTTTATTGACAAAATCCTTTGGCGAGTTGCTATCTCTGAATTTTTTAAGTTTTACAGAAATAGGCTTTGCGTTGCTTGGAGCTTCTGTTTGCGCATTTGTGCTTTGCACAGCAGCGAAAATAGCCAAAATGGTTACAGCTTGCTTGAAAATATTCATAGTGTTGTAAAATTTTAGAAATGTTATTTAACCTCAATTACAGCATCGGGCAATTGGCGTTTGGCTGCATCGCCTTTACATAAGCCTTTGACTTGTACAAAAGAAAGACGGTCGCCTTTTTTGGCTGATTTTAAGATTTTGGTGAGTTTGGCGTTATCGCTAGATACTTCAAATTCTGAGGGGTCAAGCCCAGCGCGTTCCACATAGACGATAAAGTCGGTAATTTCGCAGACCGTTTTATCAAAATTTGCGTTTCTATACACCACCAAATCGCCCAGAGTTTTGACTTCTGCAAGTTTGGACAACTTCATAACAACAGGTTTGGCTTGGCTGATTTGTGCGTTGGCGTCTTGCGCGAAAGCGAAGATAGCAAGCGCAGAGGAGATAATGAATGTTTTAAGCATATTGTTGGTTGTTTTATTGTGTTGAGAATTATTATAAGTACTATTTTAAAAAAGGTTACTAAAAAATATAAAAAAAGCCCTTTCTCTCAAAAGGACTTTTAATAAATTTGGATGCTCTTATTATTTCACTTCAATCACCACGTCAGTTAATTCCTGTTCTTTAGCCTCGCCTTTGCATTTGCCTTTCATTTGGGTAAAAGTGAGGCGGTCGCCTTTTTTGAGGGACTTCATCGTTTTAGAAAACTTTTCTTTATTGGTCAAGCCAGTAATTTCCATTGGGTCTAAGCCAGCGCGTTCTATTTGTAGAACAAGGCTAGTGATTTCGCAGGTTGCTGGAGCAGAAGTTGATTTGAGTTCAGCTAAAGCCGAAATTTCACCAAGCGTGGTGGTTTCTTGTTTGGGTTTTGGTGTTGTTGTTTTCTGAAGGTCAGCGATGTTGTAAGAGATTAAATCGCCAAGTGTTTTTACTTCAGCTTTTTGTGCGTTGGCGTCTTGCGCGAAAGCGAAAATAGCAAGCGCAGAGGAGATAATGAATGTTTTAAGCATATTGTTGGTTGTTTTATTGTGCTACTGCTTAAGCGTCACAGGTTATCAATTTATTGTGTGCCTAGCTATTTTTTTATTCCACTACACAAGTTGTTGGTGTTGAATGCCTTCGAGTTCTAGTACTTTGAATAGTATTTTATCATTTGTTATGACGGTCGTAGTTAGTTTGTCTTCTACTGAACCTGCTACGACTGCATCTAGTGAACGAAAATTTCGAATAGGTGCGTGTTTTTCTAGTAGTTCTGTAGCCCTTTGTATCGTTTCAGGCTTGATGCTAATAATTGTCATTTTAAATTTTTCAAATTGAATTTCACAGCTTTTCTTAAAAGCGTTTGCTTTTTTCTTATTCATTTTGTTTGCTGGAACTGTCCAAGTTTTTTGGCAAATTCCGCTCCCGTGAATAGCGCGATTACAAACATTTTTTTGTTCAGATTTGCCCCTAATATGTTTCCCAATAACAGACATTATTTCCATTACTACAATTTCAGGCACAAAAAAGCTAATGCACCCAGCCGCATCTTTTAGAAAATCTAATTTGGCATTGTTAGGGTCATCAATACATATTTTGATGATGTGAAACAATGCGTTAGTATCAACTAAATATTCCATAAGTTATCTGCGGGGTAGTTGTTTAAAAAAATCGCCAAATAGCTTTTTGTTTGTTTCTTCGCTTGGAAAAAGTTTTGTTTTAATCATTTCAACAGCTTCATACAAGTCAGCTTCTGCCCCCTTGAGGATAAAGCCATCAACACCTTCTTGCATAAGATTTCTAAATAAACCCATAGTTTCGGCATCGTTATTTTTTCCGTAATTTGTCCAAATAACAACAGTAACATAAGGAGCTATTTTGCGAATTTCGTGTAGAACTTCATCACCCAACATATAGGGCATTTTTAAGTCCAACACAATAAGGTCAAATTCTTGCGTACCTAATTTTTCCAAACCAATACGGCCGTTTTCAGCGCATTGCACTTTAAAATTAGGGTTTTCGTCTTCCAAAGCCAGTTTTAAATATTTACTGGTTTCAGTTTCATCTTCAATGATTAAAATGTGATAGTCCATGATTTTTTGGAATTAAAATTTTAAATTTTGCCCCATTGGTATAATCTCTATCTAACTCAATAGAGCCGCCATTGGCACGTAATAATTTTGAAATAATATAAAGTCCAAGCCCCTGCCCTCTGCCAGGTGGTTTGGTAGTATAGAAAGCATTAAAAATTCTGTTTTGGTCATTGGCATCAATACCTTTTCCATTATCGGAAAAATGAATAGAATAATTTTCACCTATTAACTTAACGCCAATCGTAATTCTGCCTACTAAATTTGGATTAGTTTGTTTTTTTTCTTCGATGCTATCTAAAGAATTAATAAGCAAGTTGGTAAAAATTTGATTGAATTGTACGGGATTAAAAACTATATCCAATGCTTCATCTATGAATTGACGCACGTTGACTTCTAAAGTGTTGATGCGGCTATTTTCGCCAATTACTTTATCAAACGCTTCTTTTAAATTAAAGTTTGTTATTGTTGCTTTTGTAGAGGTTACAGGGTCAAGACTACTTGTTAATTCTCCCATTCTTTTGGTTTGCTTCAAAACATCATCAAAACATTCCAATATATTTTGAAGCGTTAGCAATTGAGGTTTTTTTTCAAATTGCTTGCTGCGGTATTGTAGAGAGAAACGGATATTGGTAAGTGCTTGCCCAAACTCGTGGGATATGCCTTTGGTCAGGTCAGCAAATTCAATAGCAGTGCGGGCTTGTTCGGTTAATTTAGCTTGCTTCTTTTCGTTTTCAGCTTGTTCTATGCTTATTAGTTGCTCGCTGAAACTATCAGGTTTTTCTGTTAGTAATGCAAGATTTTCTTCTATTATTCTTTCAAAATCAGAATAGCAACCATATTGAATAGCTAATGATTTAGCAATTTTTTGTACTAACAAATTTTTTTTAAACCCAATAATTAATATTCTAATTGTGTCTTTAATTTTCACAAAATCATTTTTGTAACCGTAATAAGCTACCAACTGATACAAAACTTCTAGAGTATTGAGTTTCAAAAGAGATGGACTTGATGCGAATAAGTGGTCAGCTTCAGTGTAGTTATTGACTCGTTGGCAAACTCTTAAAAAAACGTTTAAAGCATAAGGCGTTTTTCGAGGGGCATCCTGTATTATTTTTTTTGATAAGAGCAAAGTCTTATGATTTGGTAAAAACTTATCGTAAATGCTTAAAATAAAAGTTGCAAGAGGATTATTTGCAAAATCGGGTAATTGGTTAACGTAATTTTCTAAAATAGTCGTTGCTTGAGTGCGACTATAATCATCAGATAATAAATTCCTTAATTTTTTTAGAAAAGATTGTCCGGTTTGGTGGTCATAATCTACACGGCTTGCCATTTGTTGCAATTCGCGTAATTCTTGCTCATAGTTTAATTCCATATTTAATGATTTTATTACTGCAAAATTACAAAATAAAATTGAAATTACAAAAAAAAAGCGAAAAAAACAATTTAATAGCTAATCACCTGCACTGCGTTTAAGTCCAACTCTATTTTTAAAAAGTTCTCAATTTTATTTTTGGTATCTTTATCCAAATCGGATTCTGTTTTTATCAAAAAAGTGGGCATTAATTCTGCTGTGCCGCCGTCGGGCGAAACGCTTAACATTTCATTATAAGCCACTTTGCGCACTTCTGGGAATAGGGCAGCCAATTTTTTGCTAATTGATGTTAAATTTTGTTGAGAAATAGCTTGTCCGCCTCCACCAGATTTGCCCGTATTGCGCTCCAATTCGTTGATTTTTTTGCGCTGTTCTTCTATAATTTGGTCTTTGGTTTTCAAGGCAGATTCTACGACCGCGCTGTTGATTTGCCCGCCGTAATAACTTTGGCTGTTGTTGCTTTGGCGCAAAATGAGTTTTGAACCGCTTAGATTATAACGCGCATCTTGTAGTTTATTCTGTACATTTTCAACCACTTGTGCGGGCAAAGGTTCGCCGATTAACACCAATTCTATAGTGGGCGTATCCAAATTATATTGCAAATTGTACGGTTTTAATATCGTTGTGTTGGAAAAAGTGAGGTTATCGGTTATAAAAAAATTGGCTCTATTGATAAAAATCGCCTCTCTGACCACTTGCACAGCGGTAAAAATACTCGGTACAACAGCCAAAGCGATTAATCCGCCCAAAATATATTTAGCTTGTTGCTCTTGTTTGGGTTCTAGGAAAGTTTTGGTGGGGAATTTTAGAAAAACTTTGTTGAATAATAAACTTGTGAGGCTTATAAACACCGAATTGATAAAAAACAGGAAAAATCCACCCACAAAGAAACTAAATTGCGCAGTCGCCAACCCGTACCCAGCCACGCAAAGCGGCGGCATCAAAGCGGTAGCAATCGCTACACCAGCCAAAGAGAGTAGATTTTTTTCCCGCTGTGTGGCGGCAATTATTCCAACCGCTCCCCCCGAAATAGCTATCAACACATCGTATAAAGTCGGGCGCACGCGAGCCAAAATTTCGGGCGTGGCTTCTTTGAGCGGCGTTAGCAAAAAGTATAAAAATGCTGCCGATAAAGCTACCAAAACCATTAAACCCAAGTTGCGGGCTGCTGTTTTTAATAAACTCAAATCAATCGTAGCCGCAGCATAACCCACAGCTACAATCGGCTGCATTAAGGGAGAAATCAGCATTGCGCCAATAATCACAGCTACCGAATTGGTGTTCAAACCTATAGAAGCCAAAGCTGCTGCGAACAACAAAGCCCATAAATTGCCGCCTTTGAAATCTATACTTTTGCTAATTTGGGCGTGGGTGTTGGCTTCGTCCGTATCCAATTGCAAACTGAATAAATCTTTAAGCCGGTCTTGCCAAGTTGGTTCAAAATCTTCTGGGCTAAAGTATTCTTGTTGGGCAGTTTGGTTGTCGTGATTGGTTTCCTGTTGGTCGTTGGTGGCTTGTTGGTCGGTTGGGTTAGTTTGATTATTTTGGTTTTCGTTATTTTCTTGCATATTGTTGTTTTCGTTTTGTGGGTTTGAGTGTTTCTTTTTTCTCATAAGGATATAAATTTGGCGCAAAACTAATCTATTTATTTATAAAATGCCAATTTTGTGCAAAAAAAAAGCCCACCGCTCACGCGACAGGCTAGTTTATACCAAATTTCTTTACGATTTTTAGTTATGATTCATCTTTGCTTGTATGAAAAAAATTTCTAATTTTAAAGTTTGATAAGACGCTCAATATCAGCTTGTTGTGTTTTGTCGCTGTTGTCCATAGGTGTTTCCACGCCATTTTCGTTCAACAAAAACCAATTTTCGCCAATTTTTACTACAGCGTTGCCATTTTTATCAAATTGAGCAACTTTGTCGTATTTAAGCCCGCTAATTTCTGCGCCTTGTTCGTTGATAAAGCCCCATTTGCCGTTGATTTGAACGGGAGCGTAACCCATTTCACCGAAAGAACCAACCCAGTCGTAGGTGCGGCGGCTGATTTTTTTGCCCTGTTTGTTGATAAAAGTCCAACCTGCGTTGGTGCGAACAGCAGCGTAATTGTTGCTGAACAAGTGTGCATCTTCGTAAGTGGGCAAAACTACGTCAACGCCTTGTTTGTTGGCGAAACCGTATTTTCCATTTTGAAGGGTGATAACCATACCTTCGTGCGCTTGAGAAACGATGGTTGCGCCGTTAGTGGTCATTTTTTTGCCGCCGTCATCGGCTATGTGAGCAGCCAAAACGGCTTGTTGTGCTAAAATGTTGTTGTTGAAACCCAAAGCCAATGCTAAAACGATGGCGAAAACGAATTTTACATTTTTCATAGTTGTATGAATTTTATTTTAAGCAAGAAAATAATGTATGTTGATAAAAAACCAAATTTTGTTCGGTTTGTGGTTGTTTTTTTGCCGTAGAAATTATTTTTATTTCTTTTGACACTGCAAAGGTAAGACGACTTTATAAACCGTGCAAGTTTTGTTAGACCATTTACGGGTTTTTTCCGACCAAAATCACTTTTGTCGGCCAACGTTATTTTTTCAACGACTTATTTAATTTTCTATTTTAATATATGAAAAACTGCAAAAGTTGTTTTTTAGGAATTATCAAAATTTTATTTTGTTGAATAGCTGATTTTTTATTTTTTATTCTGTTTTTGAAAAATTATAAACAAAATTCAGAATTTACATAAAATTTACATTCAAAAGGCTTGTATTAAGAAATGTCATTATTTGATTTTTTGCCCTTTTATCCAAACAGATTCTATCACATCGCCACCAAAATAATAAGGGATAAAAGCAAGGCTGTTGATGGGCTGGGTTATAATCAAATTGGCTAATTTTCCCCTGCAAATGCTGCCGACTTCTTGCTCCAAATTCATAGCATAAGCACCGTTGATAGTGGCTGCGCTAATCGCTTCTTGGGGCGACATCCCCATATACAGACAGGCTAAAGTGAGTACAAAAGGCATTTTGCCCGACGGCGAACTTCCTGGATTAAAATCTGTAGCCAAGGCTACGCCCAAACCGCTATCTATCATTTTGCGCGCTTTGGGATAGGGCATTCTGAGGAAAAAGGCGGCGGAAGGCAATAATGTGCCTATAGTTGGACTGCCCAAAAGTGCTTGGATTTCCGCTTCGTCTGCGTGCTCCAGATGGTCAACGGAAAGGGCTTTATTCAACACCCCAATCTGTACGCCTCCGCTAAAACCGAGTTGGTTGGCGTGTATTTTTGGGATTAAATCGTAA
>Ga0075154_10003421_pt1 | contig 10039 bp, 13 predicted proteins | sample JI71714BDNA_FD_70965 | JGI IMG/M metagenome (GOLD analysis project Ga0075154, IMG submission 70965) | Wastewater effluent complex algal communities from Wisconsin, to seasonally profile nutrient transformation and Carbon sequestration -... | ecosystem: Engineered > WWTP > Effluent > Algae...
AGGGTTTACCATTCAAGGGCAAAAGTGATCGGCTTGCGATGTTATTGAGCGATCGGCATGGATGTTATTACGTGATCGGCATGAATGTTATTGGGTGATCGCCATGCGTGGGAATACGCAATTCCGCTGAGGTCAGACTCCTCAATGGCCTTACGCAGGATAAAAATCCTTTGTTTCAACGTATCTGGGCTCACAGTGACACTTCCCCAGACCGTTTCGATTAGCGTCTCGACAGAGATGATATCGTTCGGTGAGCTAGCCAGGGTTTCCAGTAAGCGAAAAGACAGCGGCTGTAACTTTAGCGTGCTGTCATTATGGCTCACGGTATAGTTAATCTTGTCAAAAATAAGCACTGTGCCATTCCTATTCAGATACGGGCTGATAACTTCAGGTCGATCAGCCGATCACTTCACGCCGATGACTAATTTTCTTCCCTCACTTACAACAGCTCTCTTTTACTCTGCCTATTTCGGCTGAGTCAAGTTTGCCGCAGTTGGGTTAATTTGAAATAGTCGTTAGCCGGCCAGTTTTATTTGCCGCTGACCTAGCCTGCGGGCTAAATAGCTTGTGCCGCCACCCGCGGCAGCTGTTAACCGCAGACTTTTAACCTATCTCTTTCCGTTAATTACCGGGGCTGCGATTGTTTAATGCCGCTGCAATGCAGACGCACAGCTCAGTAAAAGCTCTGGTATGCATGCTCTGATGATTGGCTGATATATCGACTGGGTTGCTGCTGTGTTGGCGAAGGTGTACTGATGCAAGCAACCCGTTCGCGGCTGCAGTGCCGGTGTGTCTAATTGACTAAACAACGACGCACGCTTTAAACAATCTAACCTTTCCCCTAGGTTTGTTTCATTGCTGATTGTTTTAGATAACTAGCCATATCAGGTATGGACAATGTTCATTTCTGCGAAAAATGACCAGCTAGCCTGTTTGATTACTTTATGTATTTGTAAAAAATAATTCAGCATCATTAAAATGCATTTATGTTAAAACGACTAAACCTCCAACCAGATGAAAAGATACATTTGCCACGCCATGCGAAATTATTGGGAAAACAAGGCTACCTGTTTTAAAACGAATCCAACCACCAGCCAAACTGCCGATAAATGGAAAAATCGCTGACATAAAATCGAAACTAAAACTGCGACCATCGTAATTAATGCCATGCCAAACACCAAAAACCATCGAAGTAGTAATAATCAGCCCCCAAGAAATTTCATTAATATCAGCTTTGCGCCAAAAAACACCAAGCAATATAGCGGGAAGGATACCTCTATATACTATTTCCTCTGCAACGCCGGGCATTACTGCTTGATATAGAATAGTCTCTACATTTGCAGTTTCAGGTTTAAAAATAATACCTAAACCCGCCCCCCAAAGAGCAAATAAAAATACCGAAATAAAACCCAGCGAGATATTATTCTGCTTTAACGTCAAACCTACGGCCTGAGGAGACAACTTTAGAAAATAATTCGAACCTGAGACCTCTGCCTCCGGAGGATGTTCGTACTGAGCTCAAATAGGTACCGGAAAAGCAAAATTTAGTCAATTATATCAACAACTTAATTATAATCAAAGATTTTTACAGCAACCGATTTACTGTCACAAAAGAGCGCTTTTTTACCCATTTTGTCACAGGCAACTGTCACAGATTTTTGTCTAAAAATGACCTCTGCTCACGACAAAACCGAAAAAAATGACCACAAAATTCTGAGTTTTTTTGTCGCATTTTTTCGACAGCTTTGACGTAGTTTAACTCAATAAATCTTGCTAATTGAAGTAGAGACCAATTCAAGCAAAAAGCCGTTTTACTTGATTGACGATGCGAAGCGGTAAAAAAAGCTGGCAACAAAAGATAAATCGTCACCGTCAAGTTCATTTTTACCAAAAGTATCCATTTATCCCCTGCAAGGGATAATTTGCAAATACCCCCTGTAGGGGTTATTGTTTGCATATGCCTTATAGGGGATAAAATCAGGAGTTGGACGATGAGGATAACATCAGCTGTAGCGCTCGCGAATGCTGTCCGCAACCAGCGTAAGTTAGTGCAGAAAACGCAACGGGAAACTGCTGATCTGGTTGGCATCAAACAAACCACAGTCTCTGACTTTGAGCTTAAACCTGAATCGACCAAACTCGACACGTTATTCAAGATTTTAGCCGCATTAGATCTTGAGCTGCACGTCTGCAAAAGAGGGGCAGAACTGACTGATGGTAACAATAAGAAGCGGGAGTGGTAAGACATGCGCCTGCAGAGCTTAATGGTGGCGATGAACGGTGAGGAGGTTGGAACCCTCTATCGCGACGGTGACGGTGCCATGTCATTTCAGTATGCCACCAGCTGGTTGCAGGACGTCGATGCTCGTCCCATTTCATTATCATTACCACTGCGTGCAGAGCACCATCGCGGCGCCGCAGTATTTAACTTCTTTCAAAATTTACTGCCGGATTCAGATGCGATTCTGACCCGGATGCAGACTCGGTTTCAGGTTACAACGACTCATCCATTCGATCTGCTTGCAGCCATAGGCCGTGATTGCGTCGGCGCGATTCAGCTCTACCCCGCGAATAGCAAACTGCCCCCAGTGACGTCGATGACAGCAACCCCGCTTACCGAGAGTCAAATTGCAGCGCTATTGGCAGGCTATCAAACAGCCCCACTCGGCATGACTGAGCACAATGATTTTCGTATTTCATTGGCGGGAGCGCAGGAAAAAACAGCACTGCTTTGGTTTCGGGGACAATGGCAACAGCCTTTGGGGAGCAGCGCGACCAGTCATATCTTTAAATTGCCAATTGGCCGACTAGAACACCATAACATCGACCTTTCCGACAGCTGCGAAAATGAATGGCTATGCCTGCAAATAGCCAAAGCGTTTGGCTTTGAAACTGCCAACGCTGAACTTGCCACTTTCGGCGACAAAAAAGTTCTCATCGTCGAGCGGTTCGACCGACGATGGTCCCAAAGCGGCCAATGGCTGATGCGCCTGCCGCAGGAAGACTTTTGCCAGGCTATGGGAATAGCGCCCGCATTAAAGTACCAGGCTGATGGTGGGCCAGGTGTCGCAGATTCAATGAAATTACTGATGGGATCACGTTTGGCTAGTGCTGATCGGGAGACTTTTTTCCGCACACAAATTCTGTTTTGGATGCTGGCCGCCATCGACGGTCACGGTAAGAACTTCAGCTTGTTTATCGAAGCCGGCTCATCCTATTGCCTGACACCCATTTACGACGTGCTCTCAGCTTTCCCACTGTTTGCATCAGGGGGTGTCCAGGAGAAGAAAACCAAAATGGCAATGGCTTTAGAGGGCAAAAATCGTCATTACCATGTCTCTATGATCCAACCCCGACATTTTATCAGCACCGCCGAAAAGGTTGGTTTCTCCGTACCAAAAACCATCGAGATGATGCAGCAAATGGCAGATGCGGCTGAGCAAGTGGTCACACGGGTTCGAGCCAATTTGCCCGCGGGCTTTCCTGAATCGATTAGCAACGCCATTTTTGATGGCCTGAATGGGCAGGCAGATAAAATAAAGAGAGCCTTGGGCCTTGCAAGCTGAACCTCGCCATCAAGACGTTACTCATCAGCACTGCGTAAAAAAAACAATCTCATATCGGGCTATCGAAAAAAGCGCATTACTTTGATGCTAGATTAATCACTGCTAGGGACACTCGGATCTTTGTTACTCATAATAACTGTCTGCATTGCAACCGCAGGTTCCAGCTCTGACTGTCGGTAATTAAATGCTTCAAATTCCTCTGATTGGTCCTCGTACCGGGTAATCACATTGCTCAGTGCTTCAATCACAACCAGATTGGCATCATAATCCTCGAGCAATACGTCCATGAGTGCCAACGCCTGCTCATGCTCTTCTGCTGAGTGAATATCCTTAATAATTGGTAAATTGGCGACTATGCTCGCTGCAAGTTTTGTGACTTCGGCTATGGCTGACATAGTCCCCTCCTCGCCCTACATAGACGTTATGCTTCATTCCCAACAGTTGGAGAGCTATCCCATGCTGTCAACTCTTGCGGCATTGGTGCCGATGTATCGCACTTAGCCAGTAGATCCGCCAATATGTATTTCTTGCGCTTCTCGGCCAGTGCAATCACAAGCTTACTCTCAACAACAGTCATATCCAGCTTATCGCCAAGCTGAAATTCCAACTCTTTGATTAACTCGTCGGGCAATATAATGCCTTGTGAATTATCGATTTTACGTAATACAGTTTCCATAATTTTCTTACTCGAGCACGCGCTTAGTTCTAAGCATAATGCAAATCTCTGTTGTATCAAAAACGACCTTTTTGGCATTCTTATCAGCTAGCAAAATTGGCTAGGTCAATCGGGTCATCCTTGAGAGTCAATGGTTTCATCCTTATACTCAGGTAACATGAAACCCGCGACTAAGGTGAAACGTGAGCGTAGAAACCTACAGCATTGTTCTAGTGATTGTTACAGTGTGCCTAGTGGTTGGTATCTTGGCATATGGTGAACGCATCGCGCGCAAAAAGTTTCTTAAATAACCAGTGGAAACACGCCTAGCGCTGAGTTCGAATATTCTGCTTAGTCTAAATTATACTCAACATCCATATTTGCATTCGGGGAGCCATTCATGACCATGCAGCAAATCTCAATACTTATATTGGTCGTAGGCTTTGCTCTTATCGGCCTGATTCTTTTTGCTGCTTACAAAGTAGCCGAGTACAAGGATATGAAGAAGATTCATAAGTCCTAGGCTTGTAGTTACAGTTCATTCAGTCGTTTCTAAGCAGCACCTCGGCTTCATAATAACGGCGAAAGTGCAACTGTGTCCCGGCCCCATGTTTACATTGAACGCGACGGCCTTTATCTGGATGGAAATTCACATTTCTGTATACCCCAGGGTTAAAAGGCCTATCTAAGCAAAGTGCTGGCGCGGAATTCCAACCTAATACAACATCCTGTTATGTGTTCAGTCTACAGAGTTTGAAACAGAAGGATCTGAAACGTCATCTACATACTCAGCAACTTTACTGAGTGGAACTTGGAAAAAAGCGCATAGTTTATCCAGGACATCCGTGGTCGCGTTATATCCTTTCTGGTTCGCGATCCGCGATAAAGTCGTGCGATGCACTCCTGTCGCAGAAGATATCTCATCCATTGAAACTCGCCGATTTTCTTTGAATTCCTTGTCAACAATAAGCTCTTTAAGTCTGAATCGGATCATAGCTCCTCCTTTAGCTGCATCTTAAAAGATTTCATGCAGAAAATCATCTTGCGTGTCATTTAAGCTACAAAAACCTCTTGACAGCATCATGTAGCTCATGAATCATGTACTTTATAAGCTACATTGATACACGAGGAGATACTATAAATGCTTATAACCTACCTAACTACCGCAGAGCTTTCACGCATCATTAAGTACGATGCACGCACGATCCGCGAACAACTGAAAGACCGTGTCCTGTTTGAAGGGATCCACTACATCAGGCCATTTGGTGGAAGCAAAATCTTGTTCATTTGGGAAGCAATTCAACGCGACCTTCAAGTCCCGCAACAGCAACTACAACGCGAGGTGATCCCGATGGCAAATGGTGGGGTGGCCTATGGGGCAAATTAGAGCTCGGCGGGAAACCGGTAATTTACTGATCGATTTTCATTTTCAAGGTGTCCGCTGTCGGGAGCAAACAGCATTACCGGATAACCCTGCGAATCGGAAAAAGCTGCAAAAGCTTCTTGATCAGATTGAGTTGGAAATCAAACTGGGACGTTTTGTCTATGACCATTACTTTCCGAACAGCAAACTTGCCGAGCAGTTTTGTCAGCAACAACGCCACTTACTGGCTTTGAACAAAGCCGGACGCTTACCAACTTTTGCAGAATTCACGGAGATTTGGCTTGAAGAGATGGCCGTCACATGGCGAACATCCTACAAAGATACGGTAGTGACCTTGATTAAGCTTCGGATCTTACCGACGTTTGGAGACAAGTTGGTCGACCGCATCACTAAAGCGGACATCATGCAATTTCGCGCCTCACTCGGCAAAGTACGTCGCGAAAATGGCACTGGCTTGACCGCAGGGTATATCAACCGACACACCAAAATCATTTACATGATCCTCAATGAAGCAGCCGACCGGTACCATTTTACCGCGCCTGTGCGCCTCAAACCACTCAAAGTTCAAAAGACTGACGTCGATCCGTTCACGATGGAAGAAGTTGAATTGTTTATCAATCATGTAGGCCCCCGGTTTCGTGATTACTTTATTGTCCGCTTTTTTACCGGGATGCGGACTGGTGAAGTTGACGGCTTACAGTGGCGCTTTATTGACTGGACTCGCGGTATCATTTTAATCCGCGAGACCTGGGTGCGTGACCGTCTGGAATATACCAAAAACGACGGCAGCCAACGCGAAATCAAAATGTCCGAGCCCGTTCGAAACGCCCTGCTTCGTCAGCGCGAACTCACTGGCAAAACAAAGTTTGTGTTTAGCACCAAAAAAGGCACACCTCACAATCATCGTAATGTCACGCAACGGATTTGGTACCCCACGTTACATGCTCTGGAATTACGCGACAGAACGCCTTATCAAACTAGGCATACGGCGGCCACTCTGTGGTTAGCGGCTGGCGAAAACCCCGAGTGGATCGCGCGGCAGATGGGCCATACCACCACAGAGATGCTCTTTCGCGTCTATAGCCGCTACGTCCCCAATCTGACCAGACAAGATGGCTCCGCAGCGGATGCATTACTGCAACGTTTTGAGTTTGGAGGTATTCAATGATTATGATTGAACAAACTGCCTGGTATAAGCAGTGCCTTGTTGAAAAAGAATTCGAACGGCGAATTCGACTACTTGGCACTTGGCTGATGTCAGAAGCGAACTTGACCCCGCATGGTCTCGAGCTTGCAATCGCATCTGATGACTTTGGTGACTGTTGCAATGAAGAGTACATCTACAACTGGCTCCGGGCGGCTGCCTGCTGCCCGAGTTGCCTTCGCGGCATGGGCAGGCAGAAGTTAAGGAAGAAATTCATTTACTGGCTGCTTGACCATCATTTTTACATAGAACCCCACTGACCGATCGGTCGCACTTTAAATGCTGAGTGAGGATCCACTATTTACTTTTAAGCAAAATCTCAATATCGTTAAGTCGTAGGCTCTGTAATTAAAGAGCTTCTGCATCGGGCGTTCCGGGACTTAGTCTGATGTAGCTGGACAGGTGTTCTAATCCGGAAGAACACTGGTAGTGGCAGCACCTAAAGTGCTGGTTTCCGAACCATAATGCTAAGGAAACGCTTCGCCTACCGCCTACATACAAAACGCGCTATATGCGCGTCTTGTGTTTCATACGTCTCAGGTTACGTGAGCTCATTCGAACGCGTTTACATTTCGCAGCAGCCTTTACCTGTCTATTGTTGTAGCTTGAGCAGCTATTGCCATTTGTCAGTGCAAAGCGCCACGTACCAACCAAACCCCTGCCCCGCCCTTTATTCGGATTGGCCGCTCGAACCAATATGTAAAAGAAGACCTGGATCTATGGCTGGGTACGTTATCCAATCAGCAACACCTGAAGCAAGTAGATTGATCTGCTAAAGCCTGCACCATCGAATTTTCGCAAAAGCTACTGCTGAAGTTGACAAGGCAGGTGTATGTGCGATCATAACTGTATATAGATACAGTTATTGGTGATTATGTCCGTTTCTTTTCTTGGCGAGTCTGCTATTCGCAGCACTCTGAAATTGCCACTTTTTGTCAGTAAAGTTTCGGCAGGTTTTCCGTCGCCGGCGCAGGACTACGTTGAGCAAACGCTGGATTTAAACGAACTGTGTATTAAGCGCCCGGCCGCGACTTTCTTTGTTCGGGTTGAAGGCGAATCCATGATTGAGGCTGGTATTTTCCATAACGATATTCTGGTGGTGGACCGCTCAGTGAAATCAGTCCATGGCGATATCGTCGTGGCGCAGGTGGACGGCGAGTTTACCGTCAAAGAACTGTGCTTGAGACCAAAACTGATGTTGGTGCCGCGCAATAATGCCTTTCAACCCATTTGTTTTGCCAACGACAATGAGCTGCAAATCTTTGGGGTGGTGACCAACGTCATCCGGCAGATGAGTCGCTCGCATAAAAACCTGTAGCGATGAACAGAACCTTTGCGCTGGTTGATTGCAATAACTTTTATGCCTCCTGTGAAAAGCTGTTCCGGCCGGACCTGGCCTGTACGCCGGTTGTTGTTCTCTCGAACAACGACGGCTGTGTGATTGCCCGCTCACGCGAAGCAAAAGCGCTGGGGATTAAAATGGGAGTGCCGTACTTTCAGGTGCGTGAGCTGATTGAAAAACACCGCATCGTGGTGTTTTCGTCTAACTATGCGCTGTATGCCGATATCTCTTCCCGGGTGATGTCGACGCTGGAGCAGTTGGCGCCTGCCGTGGAAGTCTATTCGATTGATGAAGCCTTCTTGGATTTAACCGGTGTTGACCATGCGGTATCACTCACTGAGCTGGGTTTAGATATCCGCCAGACCATTCAAGATTGGATTGGTATGACGGTGTGTGTCGGCATAGCCCCTAGTAAAACCCTGGCGAAACTGGCAAATCATGCCGCCAAGAAGTGGCAGAAAACCGCAGGCGTAGTCGATTTAACCAGTAAAGAACGGCAGCGCAAACTAATGGCATTATTGCCAGTAAGCGAAGTCTGGGGCGTTGGTGGTAAACTGACAAAACGTCTCAACGAGTTAGGTATTCACACCGCCCTGCAGCTTGCGGATGCCTCACCAAAAATGCTGCGCCGGCAATTTTCTGTGGTGCTCGAGCGCACCGTAGCAGAGCTCAATGGCGAATCCTGCCTAGCCCTAGAAGATGTAGCAGCAAACAAAAAAGAAATCGTTAGCTCCCGCGCCTTTAGCGAGCGCATCACTGAATTCACTCATATGCAGCAGGCGGTATCTGAATATGTACATCGCGCATCTGAAAAACTGCGTAGTCAAAGTAGCAAAGCCAAACAGCTGACGGTATTTATCCGCACCAGCCCTTTTAGCAATCACGGCCAAGATCCGTTCTACAGCAATTCTGCAAGCGGTGTCCTGATAAGCCCAACTGACGACACGCGCGATTTTCTGCACTTGGCCGGTGAGCTTTTAAAGAAAATCTGGAAAGACGGCTACCGCTATGCCAAAGCTGGCGCAATGCTGGCCGATTTCTACAAAGAAGGGATTGAGCAGTTGCAGTTATTTACTGATGCGGCCAGTAGCTGCGTCCATGAAGCAAAGCCCGCTTATCGAACAAACTCAGCACTAATGACAGTCCTAGATGAAATCAATCACAGCGGTAAAGCCAAAGTATTTTTTGCGGCTAAAGGCCTGCAACAAGACTGGGCAATGAAACGCCAGCTGTTATCACCGGCGTACACGACGAAGTGGAGGGATATCCCGAAGGTTAGCTAAGAGCGAATTGCAGACGACAAAACGACTAATTTGTTCAAAAAACCAATGCCTGTAACTCACTGAAAGCAGACAATCCTGCCAAAACTAAAGCTGAGCTCTCGAAAATTTCGAGACTTCAATACATCGTTAAAACGTAAAAAAGCGCACATTGATTTTTTCTTTTTTTACTGGTTATCAGCGTTCGGATTATAACGATGTGGCACAAATTAGCTGTCCACTACAATAAACCGAGCCAGAAAGCACTGTGCCGATAAGACGAGCAATGACATTTTTATGTAATAAAAACCACCATCAAGGGAGACTGACAATCAGATAGCTATGTAAGGAACAATTGACTGCAAACGCTCTGCTGAACATCTTCGCTTTCATTTAGAGCCCTCGATGCTCAATGGAGTTTCGAGGGCTCTTAAACAACGTCATTTCACAGTGAAGCCAACTGTATTGGTTATCTCGTGTAAATCCCGTCCTTTTACCATATAACTAATCGTATATTGGCCTGCCGGTAAACAAGGCAGCTGAACACGATGCTCCCAATTCGTAGTGGTCCTTGGCCGAAACCCGACGTCAATAAGTGTCCCTTTCGCATCAGAGAGCATGAACTGCTT
>Ga0075154_10003423_pt1 | contig 10034 bp, 9 predicted proteins | sample JI71714BDNA_FD_70965 | JGI IMG/M metagenome (GOLD analysis project Ga0075154, IMG submission 70965) | Wastewater effluent complex algal communities from Wisconsin, to seasonally profile nutrient transformation and Carbon sequestration -... | ecosystem: Engineered > WWTP > Effluent > Algae...
TTCCTTCTATTTTAAATGATGAAATACCCGCTTCTATCATTTCAGGAAGGTAATCACTGAGATCAAGGTCTTTTATAGAAAGTAGGTGGCTGCTATGTTTTAAGGTTTTTCCGGTACCATCAATTAATTCATAAGGCAATCGACAGTTTTGAGCACAGGAGCCTCGGTTGGCAGAGCGCTCACCATTAGCTACACTCATGTAACAGTTGCCACTGAATGATACACAAAGTGCTCCAGATACAAAAAACTCCAACTCAGCATCTGATGCATCATGGATTTCCTTGATCTGATCCAGATTGAGTTCGCGCGCCAAGACCACCCGTTTGATTCCAGCATCTTTTAAGAATTTTACGTGTTTTGGATCTCGATTGTTGGCCTGAGTACTGGCATGTATAGTGATAGGAGGTAAATCCATTTCCAGAATGCCCATATCCTGTATGATGATCGCATCCACACCAATATTGTATAATTGAATTATAAGATCTCTGCAAAGTTCCAGTTCATCATCATACATAATGGTATTGATAGTCACAAAAACATGAGCTTTGAAAAGATGGGCATAACGGACCATCTCTGCAATATCTTCTATAGAGTTTGTAGCATTGGTACGTGCTCCAAAAAGAGGCGCACCGATATAGACTGCGTCTGCACCAGCATTGATGGCTGCGATACCTTGTACCAGATTTTTGGCAGGAGCTAGGATTTCTACTTTTTGTTTTGTCATCAATATATTGGATTATGGTCAAAATTCTGCGACAAAGATAAGGATACATAATCACTTTGGGGAATAGTATTTATTCCTACCTGAAAATTAACTGTAATTTTGAATATACTTCGGATTATATTTTTAAAGATTTGGAGTAGACAGAAAATTATTTTCAAAAAAAATAAATTTCTTTACAACCTTTTTCCGACGGTCTTCGTCATTAAGGTAAATCAAAACAATAAAGTGAAAATCGTTCATCTTCAACAAGACTTTTCAGACCTTCTTGCAAGAGTTTCAGGAGGCGATAGAATGGCGCAGAAGATGCTGTTTCAACAGTTTTCTCCTAGGATCTTAAGTATTTGCAGACAATACATTAGTGATGATTATGTGGCAGAGGACATGATGCTTACCGTTTTTGTTAAGATTTTTAAAAACATCAATACCTTTGAAAATAGGGGCGTTTTTGAAGCCTGGATCAGAAGAATTGCGGTAAATGAATGTATCTCTTATGTTAGAAGCAAGAAAAAGATATCATTTATAGAGCCAAATGAAGAGACCATCATGGCTTACACGCAAACAGACTCTGGTTTAGTGCAGGCAGACCTTCAAGCTATGATAGATAGCCTGCCTGATGGATGTAAAATGGTCTTTGTGTTGTATGCAGTAGAAGGTTATAAACATCACGAAATAGCCGTTATGTTGGGTATTAATGAAGGTACATCAAAGTCTCAATTATCCTATGCAAGAAGGATTTTGCAACAAAAAATCGAACAATCAGAAAAAGTAAATCATGGCTAATTCAAATATTGATGATAAATTTAAAGCGTTTTTTGAAGAAAGGACTTTGTCTCCGAAAGAAAACGCATGGGACAGGCTCGAAACGCTCATGCCTGCCAATGAGCAAGTAATCAAAAGAAATAGAAAGCCTATTTACTGGCTTGCTGCCGCTGCTACATTTATAGGATTTGTTTTGGTCTTGGTCATGTGGGATCAAAATATAGAATCACCAGAGGCAACTATTGCCATTTCAAATAAGCAAAATTCAAATGGTTTGGATTTTTCTGCTGTAAATACTGAAGATTCAATATTCGTCAACGAAATCAAGCAAACGGAAAATAAAGTAAAAGCAAAATTTAACAACCAAATCAGTAGCGTACCCAATCCAACAAAAGAATTTTCAGAGAATAATTTGGGCTCAACTAATCCATCTATGCATTTTTCTGGAATGGATAAATCGGATATGGTTTTACATGAAGTGATCAATGTAAAAGATACATCTTTGTCAAATACAAGACCTTATACCAAAATCAATATTGATCCGAATCTTCTATTGCAAGAAGTAAATCAGAAACTCAAGAATAAAAAACAAACATCTTTAGCTGTTGCAAGCACATCGGTTAGGCCTGATCCTTTAAAACTCCTTGAAGAAGCTGAAATAGCCAGCGAAAGATCCACTTTACAGAAAATTTTTAAGAGTTTACAAAATAATTCTGAAAGTGTCTTGGTAGCCATGGCAAACAGGAACTACCAATAAGTATTCAAATACCTATTAAATAATTTTTTACATATTATATTTATTAATCAATTAAACCTAGTTTATGAAACCTTTTATTTACCTTTTTGTAATGTTTTTTAGTCTGGCAAGTGTCGTGAATGCTCAGTCAGACAGATTCGAGGATAGAATCAAAGAAATTAAAAATGATATTGAAATCATTACGGCTCAAGAGAAAGCCACACTAGAAGAAGAAGTGGCAGAAATAAACGCAAAACTTAAGGAAAAGAAAATAACCGAATCAGAGGCTGAGCTTCAAAAAAGGGCCAAAGCCGAAGCTTGTGCTGATAGAATAGAAGCTCGTATAGAGCCATTGGAAAGAGAGTTGCAGAGATTGGTCAAAGGCGAGGTAGAAGCTCAAGAAAGTGATGCAGATATCATGGAAGACGTTATGGAAGATGTGGAAGAAGACATAGAAGATGCAAAAGAAGATATAGAAGAAGCAAAGCAGGATATTAAAGAAGCCATGGATGACTTTAAAATTTCCATTGGAAAGAAAAATAGGAAAAAGAATCGTAGTGAGTCCAGGACTACCAGCCAGTTTGTTTTTGCATTTGGTATCAATAATCTAGCTAATGACGGTTCTTTAAATGAGATTGAAAACAATGGTATTCGAGCTAGCAATTCCAGATTTTACGAATGGGGTTGGACTTGGAAAACCAGATTACTTGAAAATTCTCCATTGTTAAATCTGAAATACGGTCCGTCATTAACTTACAATAATTTAAGACCTGAGAATAATCAATACTACGTAAAAAATGATGGACAAACCGTATTGGCAAATCATCCTCAGACTTTGACCGATGAAGCCTATTTCCGAACGATAAACTTGGTTTTACCAGTGCATTTAGAATTTGATTTTTCAAAAAAGCGTATGCATGATGATCAAGCAGTAGTCAAAACTCAAAAAGGCTTTAGAGTAGGTGCAGGAGGGTATGCAGGACTGAATGTCAGAAGTAAACAAATCCTTGAATACAAATCAGATGGATTGACCACTGAGCAGGAAACAAGGGGAGATTATAATGCTAATAGTTTTGTATATGGCGTGAGTGGATATGTTGGATACAAGGATATAAGTGTATATGTCAAATATGACCTAAATCCATTATTTCAAGATAATGCAATAGACCAAAACAATGTTTCTTTGGGATTAAGATTTGATTTTCATTAAAAATTAGAGGTGGTACACCTGAGATATTCGGGATGTACCACCATTTTTATCTAAGTTAAAATGAATAACCAATAGAAAAATTAATTTGACTTCCAGTTACTTTTTTATTATTGAAATCGTAATCACTTAAAAGTTCAGACCTCCTCATAATGAATGAATTTAGTAAATGCTGATAGCTAAGACTTACAGTAAATCCCTGATTGGTTTGAAAACGTGCACCTATGGAAGCAAAAGCAAGAAATCTATTGATAAGAAGGCCGTTATCCGCCACTATTGCGGTATTATCACTAGGATCATCCCAAAATTTGACTTCAAAAGCTCTTCTTTCAAATATAGGTAATCTCGTTACCAGTCCTCCCGTCAAATCTATATTGTCAAAAATACTATATCTCAGCTCTAATGGCAAGACTACACTGATGAAGTTGTGTTCTTCCCGATCTGACGTTTGATAATATCTTCTTTCGTTAGCATTTTGCATAAATGGATATTCTTCCAAAGTTTCTCTTTCGCCGGGTATAAAAATGGACTCCTTTATAATTCTGTATTTTTCTATCAAGTGATTTTCTACGGTTTCTTCTGTGTAATCATAGATGGAAGAAGTTAATTCAGCACCAAGACCATACTCAAATTTTAGTTTAGGAGTTATATTTGCGTATGTTCTGATACCAACACCAAGTGATGTAATATTGGTAAACTTTGCAGATCTTCTAATCTTTTCTTGGTAAATATTGATGATTTCATCTCCGGGATTGAAGGAGCCGCTACCATAAGGTTGCCAATAATCTGTAGAAATAGGACTAATATTGTAACTCATAAAATTCAGGTGCAAATTGATTTTACGAATCTTTTTGGCTTCAGGCTCTGATGCTACAACAATCTCTTTTTTTGTCTTCTTTGTTTTGTTTTTAGATGTAAACTTCTTTCTGGATTGTGCTTCGTTTTCCCCTATACAAGCAACCAAAAGTAATAATAATAAAACAACTCTCTTCATAATGATGATTTAATTTTAAAAGTTTAATTAATTGAAATTTTTTAATCAGCGCAAATTTATAAAAAAAAAATATTTACCAAAATTCGTTTCACATTTTATCTCAATTTATTTTGTCAGTCGATAAATTTGTTAGTATTCTACATGATTTAATGCTGTACAATGATTTTTTACAAGACTATTTTTTACTAAATATTTTTTAATGTGCTAAAATACTCCTACTTTTGGCGTGTACTTTAAAACTCCATTTTAACTTTGATGGAGTATCAAATACCTTATTAACTCAACACCAAACCAAATCAAAAGTGACTAAATTTTTTTATTTATTTTTCATCACGATCATCATCGTATCTTGTAGTAAAACCAAAGAGATGGCAGTTAAAGAAACTTCAAAGGGACTAAAGTATCCTGTTACCAAAGAAGGGAATGTCAAGGACACTTATTTTGGTACAGTAGTGGCGGATCCATATCGATGGCTCGAAGATGATAAATCTGCAGAAACAGATCAGTGGGTTGATGCACAGAATTCGGTGACTTTTGACTACTTAAGTCAAATACCTTTCAGGACTGCTTTTAAGTCACGACTTGAAAAATTATGGAATTATGAGAAGATATCCGCTCCTTTTAAAGAAGGCGATTATACCTATTTTTATAAAAATAACGGACTCCAAAACCAGTATGTACTTTGGAGACAGAAAGATGGTGGTACGCCTGAGATTTTTCTGGATCCCAATACTTTTTCAAAAGATGGTACTACTTCTCTGGCAGGTATCAATTTTTCCAGAGATGGATCTAAAGTAGCTTATCAAATTTCTGAAGGCGGCTCTGATTGGCGAAAAGTGATCATCATGGACGCCATCCGAAAAACAATTATCGAAGATACTTTGATGGATGTCAAGTTTAGTGGACTATCTTGGTTTAAAAATGATGGTTTTTACTATTCAAGCTATGATAAGCCCAAAGGGAGTGAATTATCAGCTAAAACAGATCAGCACAAACTCTATTATCATAAATTAGGTACAGCGCAGAAAGATGATAAAGTTATATTTGGAGCAGATATCAAAAGGCGATATGTTGGCGGTGGTGTCAGTGATGATGACCGCTATTTGTTTATCACAGCAGCCAATGCTACATCAGGAAATGAATTGTATATGGTTGACCTTTCATTGCCCAATTCGAATATGATAACGATCCAAAATCACTTCAATAATGATACAGATGTCATTGAAAATGATGGCACAACGCTATATATCCTTACCAATATGAATGCACCTAACAAGAAGGTGGTCACTGTCGATGCTTCTAATCCCGGTCCTGAAAACTGGAAAGATTTTATTCCAGAAACCGAAAATGTCTTAAGTATTTCTTCTGGTTGTGGATACTTTTTTGCTCATTATATGAAAGATGCCCTTTCACAAGTCAAACAGTATGACTACAAAGGAAGTTTAGTGCGTGATCTCACATTGCCAGGAGTAGGCACAGCATCAATGGGCGGAGCTAAAAAATATGATCAAGAAGTGTATTTTTCATTTACAAACTATACTACACCAGGTTCGGTATATAAATTTAACCCAGCTAAGGGTACATCAGAAATCTTTATTAAGCCCAAAATTGATTTTGATCCATCTATGTATGAATCCAAACAAGTTTTTTATACATCAAAAGACGGGACCAAAGTGCCCATGATCATCACCCATAAAAAAGGTATCAAATTGGATGGTAACAATCCTACGATACTATATGGTTATGGTGGTTTTAATGTGAGCCTTACTCCTTCGTTCAGTATATCTAATGCGGTATGGATGGAAAATGGTGGAATTTATGCAGTGGCCAATTTGAGAGGTGGCGGTGAATACGGAAAAAAATGGCACGTAGCAGGTACCCAAATGCAAAAACAAAATGTATTTGATGATTTCATAGCAGCTGCTGAATTTTTGATCACTTCTAAGTACGCTTCACCATCTACATTGGCCATTTCTGGAGGTTCCAATGGTGGTTTGTTAGTTGGTGCCTGTATGACTCAACGCCCTGAATTGTTTAAGGTAGCATTGCCAGCAGTTGGAGTTATGGATATGTTGAGATATCATACATTTACTGCGGGTGCAGGTTGGGCATTTGATTATGGTACTGCTGAGCAAAGCAAAGAAATGTTTGAATACATCAGAAATTACTCTCCTGTTCATCAAGTGAAACAAGGTGTTGCATATCCTGCGACATTGGTTACTACAGCAGATCATGATGATAGGGTAGTCCCGGCACATTCATATAAGTTTATCGCCGAGCTTCAGAAAAAACATAGAGGGACTAATCCCGTTTTGATTAGAATAGATAAAAGTGCTGGTCATGGTGCAGGCAAACCTACATCAAAAACTATAGAAGAAGCCACAGACAGATATTGCTTTGTACTTTATAATATGGGTAAATCATTCACAGTCAATAATAAATAATTTATGCAAAATATACAACATTATATTCAGGAAAATAAGGACCGATTTCTTGAAGAACTTTTGGAGATGCTAAGAATCCCTTCTATTAGTGCTGATCCAAAATACAAAGAAGATGTAGCCAGAACAGCTGATGTAGTTGCATCACGTCTGACTAAGGCAGGTTGTGCTAAGGTAGACATTTATCCTACCAAAGGCCATCCAATAGTGTATGGCGAACATATAATAAATCCTGCTTTACCCACAGTATTGGTATACGGACATTATGATGTACAACCACCGGATCCATTGGAACTTTGGGACAGTCCACCCTTTGAGCCTGTGATCAAAAAAACAGCTATCCATCCTGATGGTGCTATTTTTGCTAGGGGGTCTTGCGACGATAAGGGGCAAATGTATATGCATGTTAAAGCTTTTGAAGCTATGGTGCAGAATAATGAATTGCCTTGTAACGTCAAATTTATGATAGAAGGAGAAGAGGAAATCGGGTCATCTAATTTGGCCACATTTTGCAACGAATACCAAAGTATGTTAGCATGTGATGTAGTTTTGATTTCAGATACATCAGTCATCGCTAATGATATACCTTCGATTACGGTAGGTTTGCGGGGACTATCTTATGTAGAAGTGGAAGTGACCGGACCCAATAAAGATCTCCACTCTGGTGTTTATGGTGGTGCTGTGGCCAATCCAGCACAGGTACTTTGTGATATGATCGCTTCATTAAAAGATGAAAATAAGCATATCACTATTCCCGGATTTTATGATGATGTAGTCATTGTTTCAGATGAAGAACGTGCAGCCATGAATAAAGCCCCATTCAATAGAAATGAATACATGAAAGGTTTAGGTGTGGAAGATACAATGGGGGAAAAAGGTTATACAATATTAGAACAAACATCTATCAGACCGACCTTAGAAGTCAATGGAATTTGGGGAGGATATATCGGCGAGGGTGCCAAAACAGTATTGCCATCCAAAGCATATGCAAAAATAAGTATGAGGCTTGTGCCTAATCAAAAAAGTGATGTAATTACAGCGTTGTTTAAAAATCACTTCGAAAGTATCGCGCCTCCAGGGGTGAAGGTGGAAGTAAGGCCTCATCACGGTGGTGAAGCAGCGGTGACACCTTCTGATACACCTGAGTATAAAGCGGCGGCCTTGGCCATGAAAGATGCATATGGCAAAGATCCCATTCCAGTGCGTGGTGGAGGTAGTATTCCGATAGTTGCCTTATTTGAAAAAGTACTTCAGGTCAAAACCGTTTTAATGGGATTTGGACTGGATTCGGATGATATACATTCTCCAAATGAGCACTACGGTTTATTCAATTATTATAAAGGAATTGAAACCATTCCTCATTTTTATAAATATTACGCTGAATTAAAAAAGGCATAATTTAGTAAATAAAACCCATTGAAAATAGATATTATTTCTGTAGTTCCTGACCTGCTGCAAAGTCCTTTTGCACATTCTATAATGAAAAGAGCGGGAGAAAGGGGTTTACTACATGTCAACGTCATACCTTTAAGACCATATGGATTAGGCAGACACCACCAATTGGATGATATGCAATATGGTGGTGGGGCAGGTATGGTCATGATGTGTGAGCCATTGGATCGATGTATCACTGAGCTAAAAGAAAAAACAGTGTATGACCAAGTGATATATATGACACCGGATGGAAAAACGTTTGATCAGCGAATGGCAAATCGACTTTCATGTTTGGAAAATTTACTTATCATCTGCGGACACTACAAGGGTATAGATCAGCGAATCAGGGATATGCACGTAACCATGGAAATTTCAGTGGGTGATTTTGTATTGTCGGGAGGAGAGTTGGCCGCTGCAGTTGTAGTAGACGCAGTTGGAAGACTAATACCTGGAGTACTAAACGATGAAACCAGTGCATTGACAGATTCTTTTCAGGATGATATGTTGGCGCCGCCGGTTTATACCCGCCCAGCTGATTTTAAGGGACTCAAAGTTCCTGAAGTGTTACTTTCAGGCAATGACAAAAAGATAGATGAATGGCGCTACGAAATGGCTCTAAAAGTTACTATGGAAAAGCGACCTGATCTTATTGCAAAACAAGAAATATAGATTTTTATTAACCCAATAAATATAAATTTAAACATGGCCTTTCCTAATATCTTTAGTGCAGATGCGACGTCAGCAATGGTGGATAGAATCCAAAAACTTACTCCTGATACCCAACCACAATGGGGGAAGATGAATGTAAGTCAAATGCTTGCACATTGTTGTGTGACATACCAATATGTGTATGAGCCACAAAAATTTAAAAAACCAAATTTTCTAATGTCTTGGGTTTTGAAAAAATTTGTCAAAGAAAGTGTATGTAATGAAGTACCCTATAAGAAAAACACAGGTACAGCACCTGATTTTATTATAAAAGACGAAAGAGATTTTAATACAGAAAAACAAAGATTAATATCATTCATCACTAAAGCTCAACAAGATGGAGCTTCTTTCTTTGAAGGAAAAGAGTCTCATTCTTTCGGCAAATTGACTTTACAAGAATGGAATAATATGTTTTATAAACATTTGGATCATCATTTGTCGCAATTTGGTGTGTAAGGTTATCCTAAAAATAGAAACACCTTTTAATTTGTATTTTAATTAAAAGGTGTTTCTATTTTTATCTTGCCACTTTTTAGGTCAATGAACTCCTATTTGTTGGGCATCGGCCAGCATTCTTTTAGCTACGTTAAAGATAATATCGTCATCAAGATGTACAATACCGCCATCTGGACCTGGCTCTATATGGCAACCTACCACCTGTCCATTTTCATACTTCTTGGCCCCAAAATAGTTTCTCACTGTTTGCTCCTCAATATTGAGCTCAGAAGCGATTTTGCTAACACTTCCCGTAGGCAATGCATGTTTGATTCTTCTTAATTCATCAAATGTAATATTCATGTTGCTTATGATTAAATTGTGATTAAATAATATTGAATAGACCGCAAATTACAAAATTAATTTTAATTGAATGAAAATTATTAACAAAAAATTTACAAATATTTATTTTTATTATTTAACCCGCATTATGCGTTAGAACTTCGTAATGAAGGTCGAAATGCCAATAAAATAAGAATTTTCACGAGCGAATCATAGTCACCACTATGATGAGTGAGCGAAAATTAGCGGAGCGC
>Ga0075154_10003424_pt1 | contig 10033 bp, 10 predicted proteins | sample JI71714BDNA_FD_70965 | JGI IMG/M metagenome (GOLD analysis project Ga0075154, IMG submission 70965) | Wastewater effluent complex algal communities from Wisconsin, to seasonally profile nutrient transformation and Carbon sequestration -... | ecosystem: Engineered > WWTP > Effluent > Algae...
GAAGGCGAGGGACGAGGCGGCACCGGCGGACAAGCCGGCGGCGATGAACTGGCGACGCTGCATCATGTTGTGACTCTTTGGTCGTGAGTTGAACCGAGGGGTCGCATGATCGCGGCGGCGAGGCGGCCGCGCAGGGCGTGGGGCTTTCCGGTCGGGCCGAACCGCGGGCCTGCCGGCCCGTGCCCTCGCATCCACCTGCCGGATCGGCGCGTATCAGCCGCTGCGCCCGCCCTCGAATGCGGGCGTCCGCCGCCGCGCCGGAGCGCGAGACCACCCGAGACGACCCCCATGAAACTCAACCGCATGCCCGCGCGCCTGGCCGCGCTGTCCGCCATCCCCCTGGCCCTGTCGCTGATGGCCGGTGTCGCGCACGGCTCCAGCCACCGCGAGGCGCCGTTCATCACCACGGCACCCAAGGTGGACGCCACCGACTTCTACATGTTCCGCAGCTACGAGGAAGGCCGCAGCGAGTACGTGACGCTGCTGGCCAACTACCTGCCGCTGCAGGACGCGTACGGCGGCCCCAACTACTTCGCGATGGACCCCAACGCGCTGTACGAGATCCACGTCGACAACAACGGCGACGCGAAGGAGGACATCACCTTCCAGTTCCGCTTCCGGAACAGGCTGGCCGGCAACGGCGCCGGTGCCGCGCTCAGCATCGGCGGCAAGATGGTCAACATCCCGTTGATCCAGGCTGGCCAGGTGGCCAACCCGCGCGATGCCAGCCTGCAGCTGAACGAGAGCTTCTCGGTCAGCGTGGTCCGCGGCGACCGCCGCAAGGGCGCCGCGCAGGGGGTGACCCAGGCCGGCAACGGCGGCGCCGTCTTCGACAAGCCCGTCGACAACATCGGCACGAAGACCATCCCGAACTACGCCGAGTACGCCGGCAAGCACGTCTACACGGTCAACATCCCGGGCTGCGCGCAACCCGGCCGTGTCTTCGTCGGCCAGCGCCAGGACCCGTTCGCGGTGAACCTGGGCACGATCTTCGACCTCGTGAACGCGCCGGTGGGCGTCATCACCGACCCGGCCCACATCGGCGCCGCGCCCAACACCATCGGCAACAAGAACGTCACCACGCTGGCGCTCGAGGTGCACCGCAGCTGCCTCAAGGCCGGCGAGGCGGGCGACGACGTGATCGGCGGGTGGACCACCGCCAGCCTGCGCCAGGCCCGCGTGCTCGACGGCTCGCCCCCTTCGGGCCACCAGACGACGGAACGCGCCGGCGGGGCCTGGGTGCAGGTGTCGCGCCTGGGCATGCCGCTGGTCAACGAGGTCGTCATCGGGCTGAAGGACAAGGACAAGTTCAACGCCAGCAAGCCCATGGGTGATGCGCAGTTCATCGACTACGTGACCAACCCGACGCTGCCCGCCCTGCTGGAGGTGGCGCTCGGGCTGCCGGGCATCGCGCCGAGCAACTTCCCGCGCACCGACCTGGTCACCACGTTCCTCACCGGCATCAAGGGGGTCAACCAGCCGCGGATGGTCACGCCCTCGGAGATGCTGCGCCTGAACACGGCCATCGCGCCCGTGCCCTTTGCCCAGCAGAACCGGCTGGGCGTGGTCGGCAACCTCCTCGCGGGCGGCATCGACAACGCCGGCTTCCCGAACGGCCGGCGGCCCAAGGACGACGTGGTGGACATCGCGCTGGTGGCGGTGATGGGCGGCCTGTGCATGGCCAACGGCACGACCGACGCCCTGGGCTTCGGCGCTGCCTGCAACCCGTCGGCCGTGCCGCTCAAGGAGACCGCGTTCAAGCTGCACGACGCGGTGGACCAGGCGGTGGCGCCGCTGCTGCCGGCCTTCCCGTACCTGAACACGCCGCTGCCCGGCGCCCGCTGATCCACGAGGGGAACGACGATGAACCGAAGCACCCTTTCGTGGCGGCTGGCGCTGGCCGTGTGGCTGGCCAGCGGCGCGCTGGCCGCCTGCGGCGGCAGCGACGACGACCCGGCGGCCGAGCCGCCGCAGGCGCAGTCCATCCCGGCCGAGGCGCGGGCCACATCGGCCGCCTTCACCGCCTGGGCGGCTGCCCGGCCGGCCGATGACAACGCAGACCCGCTGCGGGTGGACGACTTCGTGCCGCCCGAGAGCGAGACCGACGAGCCTGCGCCGCTGCGCTGACCCGGGGGCGGGTGCCGCCCGCGCGGCCATCCGGCTCGATCAGCGGCTTCGCCGAGCCGGCCACTCACCCTGGCCGGCTCGGCCGTTGCTCAGGAATGTCCATGAAGCAGCCAAAAGGGTCGCAGGATGTTCCGGCGCGGATCTCCACGCCCTTCGGCGACGAGCCCCTGTGCGCCGGTGTCCCTGCTGCTGCCGTGCGCTGACCAACGCCACGCCGCATCTGCCGCTGGCCTGGGCGCAGGGCCTGCGCATCGACCGCAACGCCCTGACACGCCGCGGACCGGCATTTCGTGCCCTGGGCGGCCAGCCCAGCGAGCCGTTCTCGGTGTCAAGGCTGTCACTTTGGGCGCCGGGCTGGTGCTGTATGCCGACACGTCCGACGACTTCGAAGGACTCAAGGGGCTCTTCGAGTCGCTGGCCGCCATGTTCGGATCCCTCCTCGCGAAGGGCGAGGCGCAGGCCGCGCCGTCCCGTGCGGCCACGACCGACGCCCTGACGGGCCTGGCCAAGCGGCTGCAACTGGAACGCCTGAACGACGCCTTGCGCCAACGCCCCGGCGCCGCTGCATCCGCCGGGGCCGGCCCTGCGTAAACGTCCCCATGAACCGACCCTCTCGACGCCCCCAGGTCACCGCCGCGCCTTCCGCCGCGAAGCGGCTTTTCCGCCTCGACAGGCTCGCCCTGGCCACGGCCAGCCTGCTGGCCCCGGCCGCCTGGGCCAACCACGGCGGCCCGGCCACCGCGGCGCCGCAGACGATCGTCATCCAGGGGGGCCACTACGACAACCACGTCGGCACCCAGGACGCCGCATCGGCCGGCGTCATCCGGCGCGCGCTGCTCGACAGCCGGCCCGCACAACGCCCGGGCGACGTGCTGGAGTTTGTGCCCGGGGTCGTCGTCACGCAGCACTCCGGCGACGGCAAGGCCAACCAGTACTTCCTGCGTGGCTTCAACCTCGACCACGGCACCGACTTCGCCACCCGCGTGCACGGCATGCCGGTGAACATGCCCACGCACGGCCACGGCCAGGGCTACAGCGACATGAACTTCCTGCTGCCCGAGCTGGTGGACCGCATCGAGTACCGCAAGGGCCCCTACTCCGCGAGCGCCGGCGACTTCGCGGCGGCAGGCTCGGCCGACATCCACTACGTCAACCGCGTGGCCGCGCCGTTTGCCCAGCTGACCCTGGGCGAGCAGGGCTACCGCCGGGCCGTGGCGGGTGGCTCCGGCGAACTCGCCAGCGGCGTGACCACCCTGGCGGCCCTGGAGCTGATGAACACCGACGGCCCCTGGACCGTGCCCGAACGCGTGCGCAAGGCCAGCGGCCTGGTCACGATCAGCGGCGGCACGCGCAGCCAGGGCTGGCACGTGTCGGCGCTGGCCTACCGCTCGCGCTGGACCGCCACCGACCAGGTGCCGCAGCGGCTGATCGACGCCGGCAGCCTGCAAGGGCGGCCGTTTGGCCGCTTCGACAGCCTCGACCCCAGCACCGGTGGCGAGAGCCAGCGCCGCAGCCTCTCGGGCGAGTGGCACGCCGACGGCACGGCCGGCCGCACGCAGGTGTCGGCGTACACGATCGGCTACGACCTCGACCTGTACTCCAACTTCACCTACGCGCTGGACCGCCCGGCCGAAGGCGACCAGTTCAGGCAGACCGACCGGCGGCAGGTGCTCGGCGCGGACCTGCAGCACACCTTCGGCCACGACCTGGGGGCCTTCCCGGCGCGCACGGTGCTGGGCCTGCAGGCGCGCCGCGACCGCATCCGGGTCGGCCTGTTCGACAGCGTCGCGCGCCGGGTCACGGCCACCGTGCGCGAAGACGAGGTGCGACAGGCGCAGTGGGGCCTGTTCGTGCAGTCCTCGCTCGAGCTGCGCCCCGACCTGCGCGCCGTGCTGGGCCTGCGCGCCGACACCCTGCGGGCGCGGGTGGATGCGCGCACGCTGCCCGCCAACGGCGGTCGCGCGGGCGGCAGCCAGCTCTCGCCCAAGTTCTCGCTCGTGTGGTCGGTCACGCCCAAGACCGAGCTGCACCTCAACAGCGGGCGCGGCTTCCACAGCAACGATGCGCGCGGCCTGACGGCGCGCGCCGACCCGCGCACGGGCGAGCCCGTCGACCGCGTGCCGGCGCTCGTGCCGTTGGACGGCGTCGAGATCGGCCTTCGCACCGAGGCCATCCGCGGCCTGCAGAGCTCGGTCGTGGCCTGGGGGCTGCGCTCGGCCAGCGAGCTGGTCTACATCGGCGATGCCGGCAGCACGGAGGCCAGCCTGGGCAGCCGTCGCCGCGGCATCGAGTTCAGCAACCGCTGGCAGCCCGCCGCCTGGCTGCTGGTCGACGCCGACTTCGCCTTCAGCCACGCCCGGCTGGACGACGGCAGCCGCATCCCGAACGCCGTCGACCGTGTGGCCAGCGTCGCCGGCACGCTGAAGTCACCCGGCGGCTGGGCCACCAGCCTGCAGTGGCGCTACCTCGGCGCCGGGGCGCTCGTGGAGGACAACAGCGTCCGTTCGATCCCCTCCTCCACCGTCAACCTGCGGGTGACGCGCCCGCTGGGCCCGGTGCGGGGCGTGCGGGCGAGCGTCACGCTGGACGTGTTCAACCTGCTGGACCGTCGCGTCAACGACATCCAGTACTTCTACGAGTCCCGGCTGCCGGGCGAAGGCGCGGCCGTGGCCGACCGGCATGTGCACCCGGCCGAGCCGCGCAACCTGCGGCTGACCCTGCAGGCGAGCTTCTGATGCGCCGCCCCTGCCTGCCCTGGGTCTGGGCTGCCCTGGCGCCGCTGTGGCTCTGTGGCCTGGGCCCCGCCTGGGCCCACGACAGCTGGTTCGTGCCGTTGCCGCCGACGGAACGGGGCGAACGTGTGCTGGCGCTGGGCACAGGCGACCGTTTCCCGGCGCTGGAGACGCCCCTCTCGATGGAGCAGGTGGCCGCCTCGGGCTGCCACGGTGCCGGGCAGGCGCGGCCGGTCCCGTTGCGCTGGCTGGCCGACCGGCCCACCGCCGTGCTGCTGCGGACCACGCGCCCGCTGCCCGAAGACGCCGCGCTGAGCTGCTGGGCGCAGCTGCTGCCGCAGGACATCGAGATCGACGATGCCACGGTCGAGGTCTACCTGAGCGAGATCAACGCCGGGCAGGCCGTGCGGGCGCGTTGGCAGGAGCTGCGCGCCCGGGGCGTCCGCTGGCGGGAGCGCTACACCAAGCACGCCCGCATCGAGCTCGGCGCGGGGCCGGCAGGCCCGGCGGCGGCCCCGGTGCTGGGCCTGGACGTGCGCCTGGAGAGCCCCACCCCGCTGAGGGCCGGGGACACGCTGCACGCGCAGGTGCTGCGCGACGGCGAGCCGCTGGCCGGCCAGCCCGTGGAGCTGCGCAGCGACCTCAGCACGATCGGCCTCTGGCGCAGGACCGATGCCGAGGGCCGCGTCAGCATCCCCCTGCCCCTGGCCGCCCGATGGCTGCTGCGCGGCGTGGACCTGCGGCCCTCGGCCACGCGCGCCGATGCGTGGGAGAGCCGCTTCGTCACCCTGGCCTTCGAGGTGCTGCCCCGGCGTTGAGTCACTCAGCGCCTGCGCACGCCGCAGGGCCTGGGCGGCCTCGAGGTTATCGTCCTCGGTGCCGATCCGACTTCTGGAACCGCAGTGCCGTTCTGGCGGCGACCCTGTCGCAGCCACCCGCTGCCCACCGATCCCCCAGCGACCGACGTCATGCCCCACGACGCACGACCCCAAGCCGACCTCGCCGCCTTGCTGGCGCGCGTGGGGCTGGGTGATCGCAGCGCGATCGCCGCGCTGTACCAGGCCACGAGCCCGAATCTCTTTGCGGCCATCCTGCGTATCAACCCTCGACGCGACCTCGCGGAGGATGTCTTGCAGGAAACCTTCATCAACGTGTGGCGCAACGCCGGCAGCTTCGACGCTGCGCGTTCCCAGCCCATGACCTGGCTCACCAGCATCGCCCGCAACAGCGCCATCGACAGCCTGCGGCGTGCCAGCGCCCGCATCCAGACCGTCAGCACGCACGTCGGCTCCGCCGAGGACGGCGACGAGGTCGACCTGTCGGATACCGTCGAAAGCCCCGGCGAAGGCCCGCTGCAGCTGCTGCAGCGCGCGGCCGAGAAGCGCGACATCGAACACTGCGTGGGCAAGTTGTCCGCCGAGCAGCAGCAGTGTGTCGCGCTGGCCTATTACCAGGGCCTGTCGCACGGCGAAGTGGCCAGCCACCTGGCCCAGCCCCTGGGCACCGTCAAGAGCTGGCTGCGGCGCGCGCTGCTGGCCTTGAAGGATTGCCTCGGCCACGCCGCGGGTGTGAAGGCCTGACATGGACTACGGACGACGAGAACTCGCCGATCGGCTGGCCGCCGAGTACGTGCTGGGCACGCTGCGGGGGCCCGCACGCCGCCGGTTCGAGAGCCTGCTGGGCGGCCACCCCGCGCTGCGCGCGGCCGTGGTGTCGTGGCAGCAGCGCCTGGAGCCCCTGGCCGCCGGCATCGAACCCGTGCAACCGCCGGACCGCGTGTGGCGGCAGCTGCAGGGGCGCCTCTTCGGCGAGGCACCCCAGCCCGCGCCGTGGTGGCGCCGGGTCGGCCCCTGGCGGGCCTTCAGCGGCGTGGCCCTGTCGGCCGTGCTGGTGCTGGGTGTGCTGGTGCAGCAGGTTCCGCCGCCCCAGGCGCCGCTGGTCGTGGTGCTGGGCGCCAACCCCGACGCGGCGCAGCCGGTGCCGGCGCGCTTCGTCGCGAGCCTGAGCCCGGACGGGCGGGCCCTGGTGCTGCGGCCCATCGACGCGCCGGCGCTGAGCGCGCAGCAGGTGCTCGAGCTGTGGGCGGTGCCACCGTCGGGGGCGCCGCGCTCGCTGGGCCTGGTGCGGGCCGACGGCGCCACCACCGTGCTGCGCGCGCAGCTGCTCAGCGACACCGCGGCCTTCGCCGTGAGCGTCGAGCCCAGCGGCGGCTCTCCCACCGGGGCGCCGACCGGGCCCATCGTCTCGGTGGGCCAGCTGCAGATCTGAGCGCACCGCCGCGCCGCGAGAATGCGGCGCGATGCCGACCTCAACACCCCCGCCCGCGCAGCCGCGCAACCCGTTGCATGGCAAGACGCTCGAGGCCATCCTCACCGAGCTGGTGGAAAGCTACGGCTGGGACGGACTCGCGCAGCGCGTGGCCCTGCGCTGCTTCAGCAACGAGCCCAGCATCGCCTCGAGCCTGAAGGTGCTGCGCAAGACACCGTGGGCGCGCGAGAAGGTCGAGGGCCTGTACCTCTTCATGCTGCGTGAGCGGCGCCGCGCCGGCCCGCCTGCTGCGGGATGAGCGCCGACCCCACCACCAGGTACCTGGCCGCCTACCCGCCCGAGCTGCGCGCGCAGGTGCGGCAGCTGCTGGCCGAGGGCCGGCTGGCCGAGCACCTGGCGCGGCGCTACCCCGAACGCCACGCCATCACCAGCGACGGTGCGCTCTACCGCTACGTGCAGGAGCTCAAGAGCCGCCACCTGCGCAGCGCCGGGCCGCTGGCCAAGGTGCTCTACGACGGGCGGCTGCACCTGACACACCAGGCCCTGGGCACGCACACGGCGGTGTCGCGCCCGCAGGGCGGCCAGCTCAAGGCCAAGCGCGAGATCCGCATCGCCAGCCTGTTCCGCGAGGCGCCGGCCGCGTTCCTGAGGATGATCGCCGTGCACGAGCTGGCCCACCTGCGCGAGCCCGGGCACGACAAGGCCTTCTACGCCCTGTGCACGCACATGGAGCCGGCCTACCACCAGCTGGAGTTCGACGTGCGGGTGTGGCTCACGGCGCGCGAGGCCGGCACGGGCCCTCCGGCAGGCGCCCCACCTGCGCAGGCGCCGGAGCCCTGACGCGCCCTAGGCCTCGCGCACGAACAGGTACTCGTGGTTCGTGCGCCCCACCCAGGCGACCTCGTAGCCCAGCCCGCGCAGCAGACGCAGGCTGGCCCGGGTCTGGTCGGCGTGCAGGCCGGGCAGGAAGTGGTGGAACTCCACCAGCAGCTGCTGCACGCCCGCGAGCCAGCCCTGCCGGGCCGCCATGTCGAGCACCGCGTACTCGGCGCCCTCGACATCGAGCTTCAGCACGTCCACGCGTGATTCGCCGGCCACCGCGAGCGCACTGGCCAATGTGCGGCAAGGCACGGTGAAGCGGCCGCAGCTGTCCGGGGCATAGCTCGCGACGGCCGACGCGCTCACCTGGTCGGCCGCCTGGCCCGGTGGCGCGCAGAACTCCATGACGCCGTCCTGGTCGGCCAGCGCGTACGGGTGGTGCGCGAAGCGCGGCGTGTGCGCGCGCGAGGCCATGTACTGCAACGACCTCGGCGTGGGGTCGAAGCCAACCACGCGGCAGCCGTAGCGGCCCACGACGGCGTCCTCGAAGGAGACGTCCTCGCCCAGCCCAAAGGATGCGATCAGCGTCGACTCGCCCAGGCGGCGGGTGTCGATGGCCCAGCGGCCGTACTTCGAGCCGAACTCCTCGATGCCGGGCCGGCGCTTCACCCAGACGAAGGGCTCGCGCCCCGAGATCGCCCGGAAGACGGTGCCGCGCCGCAGGGCGCGGTAGAGGTTCACGAGGCCTCCCGTGCGGAGCCACCGCGGTGCGGTGGGGCGGGCGGGGTGTTGGCGGGGCCTTGGTGCGACGAGGCCGGCGGCGGCCGGCGGTGGGGCGTGTTCAGGCGCATCTCCAGCGGGCCGTCAACAAGACAATGACCACGCGCCTCCCGGCCCGAACCGGAAGCGGCGTGGTCAAAGGTCTTGCCAGGCTCTGGAGCTGCCCGCGCCACGGCCCGAAGGCCAAGTGTGTTGACGTGGGCCCCTGCAGGTTTGCAGGGCGGCTACTCCCCAATGACGTGAGAAATGTAGACCGCCCGTCCTTGGGTTCGTACCAGGGGCGACCCTGCTTGGGGGAAATGACCATCCCTCGCCGCGCCTGGCGGGCTGTCACGCGCCGGTCATGAAGCCGACCTATATTTCGATGATCATCGAAATAATGGAGCGTGCTTCGGCCACGCACCGCAGGAGCGATCGTCATGAAGGTGGGCATCAACGGCATGGGGCGCATCGGGCGCCTGGCGCTGCGCGCCGCGATGGGGGCGGCCGAGCGGCCGCACGACGACCCGCGGGCCGGCAACCGCCTGGAGGTCGTGCACCTCAACGAGATCAAGGGTGGCGCCGCCGCCACCGCGCACCTGCTGCAGTTCGACAGCGTGCAGGGCCGCTGGCGCGCCGACATCGCGGCCGAGGGCGACGCGGCCGTGCGCATCGGCGGCCGCGGGCTCGGCTTCAGCGCGCACACCAGCCCGGCCGAGATCCCCTGGGGCGACCTCGGCGTTGACGTGGTGCTCGAGTGCACCGGCAAGTTCCTGACCCCCGAGACGCTGCAGGGCCACCTCGACCGCGGCGCCCGCCGCGTGATCGTCGCCGCGCCCGTGAAGACGGGCGACGTGCTCAACGTCGTCGTCGGTGTCAACGAGCGGCTCTACGACCCGGCGCGCCACCGCATCGTCACCGCCGCGTCGTGCACCACCAACTGCCTGGCCCCGGTGGTGAAGGTGGTGCACGAGGCGCTGGGCATCCGCCACGGCCAGATCACCACCATCCACGACCCCACCAACACCAACCTCGTGGTGGACGCGCCGCACAAGGACCTGCGCCGCGCGCGCAGCGCCATGCTGAGCCTGGCGCCGACGACAACCGGCAGCGCCACGGCCATTGCGCTGATCTACCCCGAGCTCAAGGGCAAGCTCAACGGCCACGCCGTGCGCGCCCCGGTGCTGAACGCCTCGCTCACCGACTGCGTGTTCGAGTTGCAGCGCGCCACCACGGCCGAGGAGGTGAACGCGCTGTTCAAGGCCGCCGCGGCCGGGCCGCTGGCCGGCATCCTGGGCTTTGAAGAGCGGCCCCTGGTCAGCGCCGAC
>Ga0075154_10003425_pt1 | contig 10031 bp, 12 predicted proteins | sample JI71714BDNA_FD_70965 | JGI IMG/M metagenome (GOLD analysis project Ga0075154, IMG submission 70965) | Wastewater effluent complex algal communities from Wisconsin, to seasonally profile nutrient transformation and Carbon sequestration -... | ecosystem: Engineered > WWTP > Effluent > Algae...
ATTTTGAGTAGCACCTTCCATTTTCCGGAAGTGATGCTCAATATGATCACTTCTGACGAACACGATAGTGAAGCAATGTGTCCAGAATACAAGGTTGTGGCTTGTAATATTAGAAAAAGCAAAGGTAAGTACAAAGAGTTGGTCTAGTCAAATTGTTGGTGTAAATGTTTGGTATTGAATGTTCGGCAAGCTTTAGCCCATATTGGTCTTGTAATCTATGATTTCAAGATATTTTATAAGTAGCTTTCAAGGAATACAACGGTATTCAATGCATCACATCTTCACGACCGCTATTGGCCAAATCTCTCAAAGAATCAATTTATTTTTTAATATTCAAGCTATTGCCCACCAATCTTTATTTTCTTCTTTTTTAAATTTAATCAATTTTTCAATAACTACTTTATCTTCCAATGTCGGGAGCCATTGAATCAGTTCAAGTTTTTTTTTAAGAATTTTAGACTCCATATTCTTTGATTAATTTTTACAACTATATTTTGGATATTAAAGTTCGTAAAAGTGATGGAAATTTACTTTTTTAATCCTGTATCCTAGCTGAATTATTTTGGCCCATGGTAAGTGTTTGCATACCAAGACTACATTGCTTAAAAATATTTTTAAAAAAACCTGGCCATCATCATTGATAGCCAGGTTTAAGACATTAGTTTTACTGAAATCTATTTTCCGAAGAAGTCAAATTTTATACCTGCATTGATACGTACATTGTAGTATTCTTCCTGAAAGGTTCTTTCAGAAATACCTTGATAGTATCTCAGTGGTTGATTGGTAAGGTTATTGGCCTCTACATAAAATCTCTACTTTGGAGTGAATGCATAAGAAGCATTGACATCAACAAAAGTCTGTTTGTCGTAATAAATATCGCTGAAACTTGACCCACCTACTACATCAATATAATCACTTGCAAAATTAAGAGAAGTACGGATGACTAATTTTTTATTTTCGTAAGAAAGAGATGCATTGAGCATATTTTTAGCCGTTCCTGTAAGGCTAAGGTTTTCATTTTCTCTTTCTTGTATTCCTGTCGTACTAGATTCTGTAAAGGTATAATTGAGATAAACTCCTAATCCTTTAAGTGCACCTGGTAAAAAATCCAATTGTCTTTGCAATGCCACTTCAAACCCATAAACATCGGCAGTACCACCATTTTGGGGCTGTGAAAGTGAAACTAACTGGCCAAACTTCGGATCATTGACATTGAGGTCAGTACGATTGTATATAAAGTTACTGATATCTTTATAAAAACCGCCCGCAGAGATCAAACCAATAGATTTAAAGTAGTTTTCAAACATGACATCAAAATTCATAGAAGTAGTTGCTTTTAGTTCTGAGTTTCCTCTTACAACAGTCATATTATCCGGACTAAAATTGACAAAAGGCACTAAATCAAAATAGTTGGGTCTAGCTACGGTATTGGTCCAAGCAAATCGAAAATTGAATTGTCTGTAAAATTGTATTTCAGGTGCGCACCGGGAAGAAAGTTGGTATAATTTTGAGAGATTTCAGCTGTAGGTTTAGCTACTTCATTATCTTCGTCAAATTCAAAACCGCTGTACTTGATCGATGTGTTTTCGATTCTGGCACCAACTATAGCTAATAACTTATCAGAAATTTTGTAGTCAGCCATCACATATCCACCAGTGATATTTTCTTTGGCGGTGTAGTTACTGGTGATGTATTCTGCTACAGCATCTTCTTTTTCGAACTTAGCTGCATCTCCAAAATCCAAGCCACCTAAATATTCTTTGGTAATAAAGTTCCCAGGAACATATTTTTCACCATTTAAAAATGTTCTTTCATTTTGAGCAGCATTTGGCAGATCACCAAAAGTATTGCCATTGGTGCCTAAATTATTAATAGGTTCATAAATATCATACGTGTTGATTCTTTCCTTGTCTTTGCCTCGATATCTTCCACCAAACTGAAGTTTACCTTTATTAGCAGCAAAAGGCAATTCGAAATCTAAGCGACCATTGATATCTTGTTCATTAGTATTGTTATTAGATTCATATATTTCATTCAGGGACAAAGTATTGATATCTGCAGCATTTTTAAGTGTCACCAAATATTTAGCAGGATCTTTGGTATCTACGATGACCGTTTTATTGCTTCTGTGCGTGATATATCTTTCATTTGGTCTGCCTTCTTCTGCGGTTGCATAAGTACCAGACCAAGTCATTTTTAGTTTGTTGAAAAGGTGATCTCCTGAAAGGCTGTAATTGGTCACTCTTTGGTCTTCCAAGCGAGTACCTTTATTTCTGTCATTGTCTATACCACCTTTAGTTTGGATTGCTACACGGCCTTGCAACTCGAGTACCCCATCCGATAATTTGGTGAATTTACCGGTGGTGATCGGTATATTCAATCTATCTACTCTAAGTCTGTATCTATTTTCCCAGTCATCCCTCCAGTTGTACATAGAATTAAAGTAGATGTTATGGCCTTTAGCTAGCTCATAATCTAAAGCCAGTGAAGCACTTCTCCTGACTCTCTGAACATCATACTTTCTAAGGTCAAATCCAGACAACACTGCAGGATATCCTGGTACAGTAGTTTCTGCCCATACTCCTTCGAAGTTATCAGATCCGAAAGTATGGTTGTTGTAAGACGCAGATAATATCACACCCAATTTATCATTGAGCATTCTATTACCCAAAATAAGTGATCCATTCCATATTGGTTTATTGGAAAGGAAGTTTAACCCTGAACCCAAAGTACCTGATAGCCTTACACTGCTAGGTGCTTTTCTGGTGACCAAATTTACAGATCCTCCGATAGCGTCGGCATCCATGTTAGGTAGGACGGCCTTATTTACTTCTATAGCTTGAACCATATCGGCAGGGATTAAGTCCATTTGTACGTTTCTGTTGTCTCCTTCAGCTGATGGTACTCTTTCACCGTTGATCATTACAGAATTAAGTTGTGGTGCCATACCTCTGATGATAATATTTCTGGCTTCACCTTGATCATTTTGCATGGTGATACCCGGTATTCTCTTCATGGCATCACCGATGTTGGCATCAGGAAACTTACCTATCTGGTCTGCCGCTACGATATTAGTAATATTAGCATTATTTTTTTGCTGGCTAAGCGCTTTTGCCTGACCTCTGAGCCTGTCACCTAAGATGATGACTTCATTGCCCAGGATGGACGCTTCAGATATAGCAATAGTGATGGTAGTTGTCTTTCCATTTTCCACCGTAACTTCCATAGATTTGTCTTCATATCCCAGGTAACTTACAGAAAGTGTGTAGTTTCCTGCTGGAATGGACGAGAAATTAAATTTACCTGCATTGTCGGCGATGGTACCTTGAGTTTCTAATGAAATTAAAAAAATAGTTGCTCCAGGCATCACCAACCCAAGATCATCAGTGATTTTCCCCTGAATGTTTCCGTTTTGAGCGATAATGGATGATACAAACATAATCATCACAACTAATACATGTAAAAACTTTGACATAAATTTTGTTTTTAGATTAAGCCGCAATGATAGACCTACTACATTAAGCGAGTATTAATTTCACGTTAATTCTATGTAATCATTTGTAAATCAAATAATTAATATTAATTTAACATTCAAATTTATTCAAACTATGCAATCATTGTCCACCTTTGCTTTTTAAAAATATCTAATACTTATGATTTTCAAAAGAATTTTATGGTTTGTATTAGTTTTGATTTCATTGTTTGCTTGTAAGTCAAAGGTGCAAACTACTTCAATCCTAAAACCTGTGATCACTACCGAAAAAGTAAATGCAGATAGTGACGATCCTGCCATATGGATACATCCCACAGACCCATCTTTAAGTCTGATCATAGGTACAGACAAGGGTGGTGACTCTGGCGCAGGAGGATTGTATGTTTTCGATATGAATGGGAAAATTGATACTACTAAAACTATCCCATTAAAACGGCCTAACAATGTAGACATAGCGTACGGTCTTGATATGCTCGGAACAAAGACAGATATTGCAGTATGTACAGAAAGAAATACCAATAGTATCAGAGTGGTGGCATTACCAGAAATGAAGCTAATAGACAATGGAGGAATACCTGTGTTTGAAGATGACACTCTCCAAGCGCCTATGGGTATCGCATTGTACAAAGATCTAATTACACAATTGATCTATGCTATAGTAGGTAGAAAAACGGGGCCAAAAGAAGGGTATTTGTACCAATACAGATTGGCTGCCGACAGTAATGGCATTGTTAATGGTACTTTGGTGAGAAAGTTTGGAAAGTACAGCGGCAAAAAAGAGATAGAATCCATTGTGGTAGATAATGAATTGGGTTATGTATATTGTTCTGACGAAGGAGTGGGTGTAAGAAAATATTATGCTCATCCGGATAGCACCAATGCAGAATTAGCACTTTTTGCTACCTCAGGTGTTGCAGAAGATCATGAAGGACTCTCTATTTATAAGGCCAATGACGGTACAGGATATATCCTACTTTCCGACCAACAAGCCAATCAATTTCATATTTTCCCACGCGAAGGCACCAAAGCTAATAAACATGATCATCCCTTGATCAAGGTTATCAAAACCAGTACAGACGAAAGTGATGGAAGCGACATTACAAATGTAGCCATTAATGACCCATTTAAAAATGGGCTTTTTGTGGCCATGAGTACAGATGGTACATTTCAGTTTTATAAGTGGGAAGACATAGCTGGGAAAGATCTCTTTTGGGCACCAAATGGATTGAAGAAGTAAAAGAGTTTGCTTTTACCAGCAATAGAAAATCGAGAGGCTGAACGTACATGATCTCCAATCGTCAAAGTACTGCTAAAGCTGCACAAGTAATGCAACTGCGATGCGATATCATGCCGATCTGTGACCGAAAGTAGCACAAAACTAATTGATGCTACATTTTATTTTATTTTTCTTGGCATTTGTGGTGACGATTTGCAAAACCTGTCCTGCTTTAGTAGGATTCTTTACCCCGTAGGATAATATCCAACGGGGTAAAAATATAGGATCGAAGTTAAAAACTTCGACCATCGTCTCCGAGTTTGGCTGGGTCAATGTAGGTCTAGATAGCATATTTCGGCGATCGGGTTAACTTCTCTTTAATTATTTTTATTCTTTCCATTTAGTTCTTATAATTGAGTAGAACGTGCCAGAGCTTTGCGTTCGGGCGGGCTTAGTAGCACTACGGCTGCCCTACCTACAAACGTACATAGAAGGCACAAAGTTCCAAGTTTGCACGTCACCCCGCCAGACGCAAAACCCGTGTTATAAGCCGTTTTTCTATTTGTCACTCGTGTCAATTAGTTCAAAAATCAATTCTTTCAATGTCTTCACGTCACTTTCAATTGTTCCTTTCATATATCGTTCGTAAACACTTTTGTTGTCTGGCGGGTTAAGGTTTAATGTCAAACCTTTTTCTAACGCCAACAGTCTTAAAAACTCTCTTTGTGTTCGTCCGTTTCCTTCTCTGAATGGATGTAAATAATTGACGTTATCTAAAATTTCAGCCAAATTCTCTGCTAATAGTTTTTTGTTGTCTTTCGGAATTTTCTTGAACTCAATAATTAATTGGTCAATGTATCTGAAAGCGTTGTCAAAATGCGAAGTAGGGAAGAACTGCTTACCGTCTTTGCTAATTTCAACTGTTCGCTTTTTACCTGCCCAAACGTAAATGTCTTGAAATAGATGTCTGTGAATTTCAAAAAGGGTGTCAATACCCTTGATTTTTATCGGGTTTTCGTAAAGTTCTTGTAGCCGTTTTGTTACTGCACCGCTTTCAACGAAAAGCAATACATCGGGGTCAGTTATGTCCTGTAAATTTCTAAGAAGTCCTGTTTTGGGGTCAGTGTAGGTAAAGTCAGGGTCTATGTATTTGTAGGAATTAGACATAGGCTTTTTGTTTGGCAAACGCTACAAGTTCTGTTAGAGATATTTTTCCTATCACATAGTCTCTTATAATTTCAATACCTTTTGGTGTAGGTTTAAATCCTTCAAACATATTACTCCCCAAGGCATTTGCGGTGCTTTCTAAGGTTTTTAAGTCCGAAAACTTAACTCCCATTATTGTCAGATTACTTCTGTCTATTTCTATTGTGTTGAACATATTTTTTAAGTCTTAATTGCAATTCAAATTTACAAAATATTTAGGTCAAATCTCTCGTTTTTGTCGCTTTAAAATGGCTTATAACGGTTTGTATTGACGACGTTTTTTGAGATAGCAAAAATGTCGTTCAATACTGTGTTATGGCTTCGTGATTCTTTCTTTCCTTAAAGATTTATAGCTTTCCATTTTCGAGATTTCATTTGCTGAATCGATCTTGATTTGAGGAATTTTATGATCCTTAAATTTATCTAAACTTTTGTCAACTACCATTAATGGATTTCTTTTGAAATCTCTTTTTGCAAGTTCCGCTACTTTCATTTATTTATTATTTAATTGAATGATAAATGCATCAAAATTAACTCCATTTTTAAAACGCAATAGTTCATTTTTAAGTTTCCCTTGAATCTCAAAATCTTCTGAAAGTTTATCAAAATAATTAGAAATGGCCATTTGATATAATCTTGTCCTTACAGAGTCGCTTCCCTTAAAATGTATTGAGCAAGTTGGCCTACTGTATAAAAAAGCATAAACTGTTTCAGTAATTGTTGCTAAAATCATGTCTCTATCTCCGTTGTTTGTCCTAATGTCAAAATCTATTTCTCCTGTTTTAGAATTCAAATCTCCTAAAGCAAGATTGTATAAATCAGGTTCGTTCATAGGTTGATATAGTACAATTTTAGTGATTTTGCCATTCGGGCCATCACTTACAAACTTGAAAACGGTTTGATCTTCGTTAGTACTTATTTGATATTTTGGTAACTCCATTTACTCCTTCAAGACTCTATATCTCCGGTCTCCAACCACAAAGATAAGCATTACCGATGGATTTTTAGATGGCTTTGAATTATTTTGATCCATGTTTTAAGTCATTTTTTATCCGCCTTAACTATCATAGCTACTTCTGTTTATTAAAAGCACTTTTCAGTTTCAATTGCTCATAATGATTTGATGTTTTTTACTTTGGCAGTGGTTTTCTTACTACTCACGAGCCATACGTTTTGGCGCTTAGCGCAGTGGCGGATTTCGGAGCACAAAACTGTCTGCCAGCACTGAACTTGTTACGAAGAACAAAGCTTCATTTAAGCACTAAACCCGCTTTTTTTACCAAACGCCTGTTAGCACCAGTTTTGTTTACTGTCATTGCCAGAATTTCCACCATTGATTATTATTGTTTGGGTTACTTTTTCGATTTTCTAAACATTTTGTCAAAAAGTCATTTACTTCTTTTCTACTATCTTCCTTTGAATTTCTCATAATGTCAAAACAAGAATGTCCATAGTTGTTTTTTAAGTTTGGGTCTGCTCCTTTTAAAATTAAATCTTGAACTTGTTCCTTCAATTCGTGAAATCTTTTAATGTTTGCATCAGTTATTAAGTCTAATCTATTTATTTCTTGGTAGTAGTCATTAGCTCTGTAAATACTTTCCATTGAACTTACAACTTCAAAAAGGATAGTATTTCCATTACCATGTGGGAAATTAATATCAGCACCTTGCTCCAATAGCAATTCCATTGCTTCTGGATTATTTCCATAACCTGCACATTGGTGCAATGCATACCTTATCTCAGCTTTCTTGCCTAATAGATACTTTACAAGTTCATTATTTTTATACCAACAAGCAGCTTCTAAGAATGATTTATCTTGACTTTTCCAATTACCATTAACATCTATTTCTCCGCTTTCAACTTCCGATATAAATTCAATATTGTATTTTTTTGAAATTAAATCTATTTCAAAGGTCTCATTAGCGTATTTCTGACTAGGCTTAAGTTTATTATACTTTTGATTAGGTAGGTATTTTTGTGGTTTTGGAGATTGATATTCATTTTCATTCTTTCCTCCGTCCTTTTCTGCCTCATATGTTGAACTGCCGTCAATACCACTAAATGATACAACTCTGTCTTTGTGAAAAAGAACGTTTAGTCCATGCTCTTCATCCCAATTGCAACCGCCAGAAATGTCGAAATATGCAAAATTATCTTTCGAAATAATCTTAATAAGAATCGAGCTGAATCCAATTATTGATTTGACTTTTTCACGACTTATATATTGGTATTCTTCTTCATTGTAAAGGCCATAATTCTTTAGAATTTCTGGCAGTTCAGTAACAGTTCTGTCAATTATTGAATTCTCAATACTTTCTTGGTTTTCAAAAATATATTTGAGTGTGTTTAATTGTTCTGGATAAGGATCAGTGTTTTCAGATAAGTCATCTTCAAATTCAATAGTAAATAATGCAGAACTTGGTTCAATTGAAGACAATGAAGTGTAAGCTCCATTTCTCCGCTGAAAGCCAGCTAGTTTCGGAAGAGTTATCTTATATTCCCAATCACCATTAAATTCAAATTCTTCGAAGTTCATTCTGTGAGTAAGATATTGTTAAAATTGGTGCTAACGGCTGTGCTTTGCGATCGGGCGGCGATTTAGCCGACTGTCGTCAAAACACTTGTTAGTCACTGGCTTTCTATTTATTGTTAAACCAACCATACTCTATTTTTAATAAAATTATTCCAATACTTATAGGAATTATTATAAACCACCAATATTTTTTAATTATGTCAATTATTTTAGAATCTTCATTTTGGTTTGGAATTGCAGTTGGAGCGTTTATTGTCTTGTTTTCACTATTGTTATCAAGACGTAAATCTGATTTATGAATTTTAGAATCTTTATTTACAATTGAATTGGTATAATTTTCAACAATATTTGGTTGAGACTTTTGTTGTTGTTCGTTTTTCCAATTGTTTAATTGTTCAAGTAAAGTTTTGGAAAATTTCTGACTTGTTTTGATTTTGTAAGTTGAAGTTTCGTCTTTATGCCTTGATGGAAACTTGTCTACTATTCCAATGTCAACAAGTATACTTAATAAATCTTTATGGCGTTTGGTAATCACAGTATCTTCATGATAGCTGTATAAATCTTGGCCAAGTTGCTTCATATGTATTGCAAAGTATGGGATTTGATCGTCACAAGTTTTAAGTAAGCCAATTATCTCATCGAGTTCTTTAATTAGCTCTTCGTTGTTTTGATGCTCTTTTAAAAATTCTTCTTTGGTCATATGTTATTTTTTTTTGCTTGTGACTAACGTCCAAGGCTATGTGATGTTTTTGGCGGTAGCCAAAATATCATTATAGCCAATGTTATGCGGCCGCTTTTATTATTCATTTTCGTTTTAGTTGTCATTCCAATGGCCATTTACTCTATCAATTGCTGTATGAAATTTTGCTACATATCCATCGTCGACTCCATATTCACTAAATTTTTTCACTGCCCAATCAAAAACCGTAATACCCATCCCAGTTTCTTTATGAACTATTATTGAATGATAATATGGATGTGAATAGAGCCAATCGTAGCCTTCTATTTTTCTAAATAGTTGTCCTAGTAAAACGCCAAATTCGCAAACTGTAACCAAGTAAGGATTTGAAAAGTCTTTGGGGTCGCTCTCTTTTATGAGTTCAGTGATTTTTACTCTATCATAGTATTTGTCGACTGCATCCAAAAGTTCAAAATTAATAGTGTCGGACTTATAAATTAAGGAAAAGTCTTCAAGAGCTGCGTTCGTCATTGTGTCATTTATAATTGCTTTTACATGTTCTAAATATTCAGGTGTCAAATACTGAATTTCGTCCAAGTTAAGAGGTTGTCCTTCAAATGCTGCAATTTGATACATATCTGGTCTAGTCATTTTTGGTCTGTCCTCATCGTCATACCAAGGACTTAGATACTTTACAAAAAGTTTGTCACAATGAGGAAGTTTCTTTATAAATAGTCCAAACATACTTTTTTAATTTTTGTGTTTGTTGAGAATTGTTTTTAAGTGCTGCATAATCGAGTCACGCAGGGGAATCTCACCCCTACGTTCTCACAGAACCGTGCGTGAAAGTCTCCCTTCACACGGCTCTTCATGTTTGTAAATCACACAAAGATAATATACCTTT
>Ga0075154_10003428_pt1 | contig 10030 bp, 9 predicted proteins | sample JI71714BDNA_FD_70965 | JGI IMG/M metagenome (GOLD analysis project Ga0075154, IMG submission 70965) | Wastewater effluent complex algal communities from Wisconsin, to seasonally profile nutrient transformation and Carbon sequestration -... | ecosystem: Engineered > WWTP > Effluent > Algae...
AATATTTCCGTCAATCGCACAAAGCGTATCACCAGTTGTAGTATTCTTCAAACCAGCAATCGCCACAATATCACCAGCCACAGCTTCTTTTATATCTTCACGATTATTAGCATGCATCAAAAGCATCCTACCAACCCTTTCTTTCTCACCTTTAACAGTATTAAGAACACTACTACCAGCAGAAAGCTTTCCAGAATAAATTCTGATAAAGGTCAAAGAACCAACAAAAGGATCATTCATAATCTTAAAAGCAAGGGCAGCAAAAGGACCATCTACCGAATTTTTAATAAGCTTCTCTTCGTTTGTTTTACTATCGATAGCCTTAGTATCAGGAATATCAAGAGGCGAAGGAAGATAATCAACAACACCATCAAGCAATGGCTGCACACCTTTATTCTTAAAAGCAGAACCACAAAGCACCGGAACAAAAGCTCCAGAGATAGTTCCTTTTCTTATACAAGACTTAATCTCAGCTTCCGACAACTCCACGCCTTCCAAATATTTTTCCATAATAGCATCGTCAAACTCAGCCACTACATCAAGCATCTTAGCTCTATATTCATTAGCATCATCCTTGAGATCATCCGGAATATCCCCATAAGAATACTCAGCCCCAAGCGCATCGTTTTTCCAAACAATTGATTGCATCTTAATCAAATCAATAACGCCAATAAAATTTTCTTCATTTCCTATAGGTAATTGCAAAACCAATGGAAGAGCGCCTAATCTATCTTTAATCATCCCAACACAACGGAAAAAATCAGCTCCCATTCTGTCAAGTTTATTAACAAAACACATTCTAGGTACAGAATATTTATCAGCCTGACGCCACACAGTTTCAGACTGAGGCTCAACCCCAGCTACACCATCAAATACCGTAACTGCACCATCAAGAACCCTTAAGGATCTCTCAACTTCAATGGTAAAATCAACGTGACCAGGAGTGTCTATTATGTTAATTCTTTTATCATTCCAAAAACAAGTAGTAGCAGCAGAAGTAATAGTGATCCCCCTCTCTTGCTCTTGTTCCATCCAGTCCATAGTAGCACCACCTTCATGCACCTCGCCTATTTTATGCGATTTACCAGTGTAGTACAAAATACGCTCTGTAGTAGTGGTTTTACCTGCATCAATGTGAGCACATATACCTATATTACGAACATCCGACAATTTATTACTAGCCATATACCAACCCCTTGTACTAACTTCCTGACACTACCTTTGAGAACCCCTTTGCGCAAAATGCGAGAAAGCCTTATTAGACTCAGCCATTTTATGCGTATCTTCTCTCTTTTTAATAGCCATACCGCGATTATTAGCAGCATCAAAAATCTCTTCTGCCAACTTCTCAATCATACTACGACCAGAACGTTTCATCGCAGCATTAATTATCCACCTAGTAGCAAGAGCGTACCCCCTTCTTTCGTCAACTGGAGAAGGAACCTGATAATTAGCACCACCAACCCTCACAGAAGTAACTTCCACATAAGGCTTAACATTATTCATCCCATCTACAAAAGCATTGAAAGAATCTGTATTATGCTTTTTCTCCAACCTTTCTAAAGCTTTATAAACCACTTTTTCTGCAAGAGCTTTTTTTCCCTCTTTCATCACGTTATTAATGAATTTAGACAACAGCAAGCTATTATACTTACCATCTGGCCTTACTACTCTTTTTACTGCTGCATGACGACGCGACATTTTATACCTTAGCTAATAATTTTGATTAAATAATTACTTACCTTTTGAAGAAGTACCGTAACGAGAACGGCCCTGCTTACGCCCCTTAACACCTTGAGTATCAAGCGCACCACGAACTATATGGTACTTCACACCAGGAAGATCAGGCACTCTACCGCCCCTAACAAGAACAGCCGAGTGCTCTTGGAGATTATGCCCTTCTCCTGGAATATAAGCATTAACATACTCACCGTTACTTAAACGAACCCTAGCCATTTTACGAAGAGCAGAGTTTGGTTTTTTAGGAGTAACCGTCTTCACAACAACGCAAACGCCTTTCAAAAAAGGATTACCCTTAAGAGCCGGAGATTTTGTTTTTTTGATCTTGGGTTTTCTACCCATTCTAACCAATTGATTATTTGTTGGCATTTATTTGATTCACTCTAAAAATATAACAATTAACACAAAAACGAGCTACAAAGCACCACAAAGAAGCGCCAGAGAACTCCACCATATTCATTAAAATTTTGAGAACTATATCCAACTTTTTAATCAATAGCAAGAATTTTATACAAAACATCAAAAGATTTCACAATCTAACACAAAACAACTAAACAATAAACTAAAATTTCAATCTTTTTGGTAAATAGAAGTTATATCTAAAACCATCTTGACCATTATTTTCTACTTTAAACCCACCCATATGCAATTCGATTATCCTTTTAACTAAACTTAAATCGTCGATCTTACTTATAGCTACGTCGCTTTTTTTTAGATTCCTCAAAATTTTTTTAAAAATATTATTTTTATTACCACCATCGTCCTTGCTACTACCTATATTGCACTCGATATATCCCTTACTCTGCTTTAGCTCCACAAATATTTTATCATCCTTACAATAAGTCATTATATTAACAATCAAATGGTCTAAAACACGCGCTAAATGGAGTTTATCACCATTAATTACAACATTTTCTTCCATACCAAAACAAATATTTATATGTTTCGGGTTTTTTTCATACATACAACAAATTTCAAAACGATTTAAAAACAATTCTGTAAAATTTATCGACTCAAGCTCAAGAACATAACCTAATTTTTTAAATTTAGATACATTATTCCTAAAACTCGCTAAATTTGATGTTCTGATCCTAGGACTAAACAAGAAACTCAATACAAATACCACAAAAACTAATGGCAACAGCACAAAAACAATAATATTCATACAATCATCCATAAAAATTATTCACCCACCAAAAGGTATAATTTAATTAAACAAACAACCAGAAGTTAAATAGTAATATTACCATATACTTAAACAAACATCCTGTAAATAGATATTTTGATCGTAAATTGTTATTAGGCACTGTTAACTCGATAAAATTGATAAAATAAAATTAGATGCTAATAGAAATGATACATGTCTAGACTTTTTTCAATAGAGGCAAAGGAAAGGAAAGGAAAGGAAAGGAAAGGAAAGGAAGCTGTGGTTAATAATTTAATTAACTTTAATTATTCATCTGGATAAACACCCCATAAAAATTTACGAGCCATAAACCCTTTATAAGACTTACAAACCAATTGACACCACTCATCTTTGCATTTTAGTAAATTACACCTCACATTCGGCTTTAATTTAACTACTATGTCGTTATAGTCACCAGGAGAGGCAATCAGTGGCATAATATTTTTTGAAATTAAAATAACCGAACGCTTCGAAGACAAAGCACTGGAATGTATCCACCCACCCTCACCGCTAATATCACGAACCTTACGCCATTGCTCATACTCCGCAATAATTTCAACAGGCTCCCCTTTACGAATAAAAACCCATTCAATTGGACAGTCATTAGTAGGACCAGTTCTCGCATTCACCTCATCAAACTTAATAGTTACAAATCGGGGAATGGGCAATTTCTCTTTAGAAACATCAGCAAAAACTAAAAATGGATTTATAGATGAAGCACACACCCAAAAAAACAAAACATTGAACGCTAACTTATTCATGCCTATTCATCTTCTTCAGCCTCAGCTAAACCGCGCTTAACAACCACGTAATTTCCAGCCCTAAACTGCTCTTTTATCCTGTTAATTTCATTTTCACTAACACCTACGGATTTTAGCACCGCCCCCCCAAGCTGTAAACCAGTTTCATAATCCTGAGGAATAATAGTTGTCACCCCTATATCATATAATTCAGTACAATTCTTTAAATCCCTTAACCTAACAATTACCTCAAGATTTTCAAAATTAGTCTTAATAATTTTAGCAGTTTTACGAACAGTAATAGAATTATTCATGGCAAGAACCATAGTTAAAGCTCTATCAGCCCCTATAGCCTTTAAATTGCTAAGCTGTGAAGCATCACCTACAAATATGGGTAAACCATTAGCCTTCTCTTCATTCACAAGTTCACTGTTAACATCAAGAATTATGTAACTTATTTCTTCTGCTTCAAGCACTTTTGCAATCATTTTACCAACCTTACCAAACCCGGCAATAATAACGTGATTAGCCAAATCCCTAGCCCCATACTCAATGATTTGTTCAGGAGTTTTACCAAGTCTTTTTTCGACCTTTTCAGAAATTTTTTGCCCGAGCAAAGCAAGCAAAGGGGTCAAAGCCATAGAACAAGTAACCACTATTAACAAAATATTGGCCATACTCTCCTCTAGTATTTTGTAATCTTTACCAAGACTGAATAAAATAAAAGAGAATTCACCACCTTGCGAAAGAAGCAGGCCAGCATGAATAGCCACTCCTTTATTAAAACCAAACAAAATACAAAGACTTGTAATAATCAGCGCCTTTAAAACTATCAAAGCAAAACAGAAAGTAATTATTGTAGATATCTGCCTGTATATTTCCATTACATCAATTTTCATTCCCACGCTCATAAAAAACAAACCTAGAAATAAACTTTTAAATGGATAAATACTCTCTTCAGCCTTCAACCTAAAATCTGTCTCTGCAACAAGCACCCCTGCTACGAACGCTCCAAGAGCAAGAGACAACCCAAAATGCTCAGTTCCCCAAGAAGCAGAAAGCACAACAAGCAAAGTTACAGCAATCGGCAACTCACTACTTTCATTTGGAGAATCAGAAGAAATAAACGAAAACAAAGGACGAAGCAACAACCTCCCTGCAATAAAAATCACGCCCAAAGCTATTAAAGCTTTTAAGAAAGCATTGCCTATAACTAACCCTACCGACTGAGAACTATCACCACCTAAAACTGGCACAACAACAAGCAGCGGCACAACAACAAAATCTTGTAACAACAAAATGGCCAGACTAATCCTACCTATTTGCGTGGACTGACTCTTGGTTTCATTAATAACCTGCATTACTATTGCAGTAGAAGATAAAGCAAGACCACCTGCTATTATTATGGCAGCACTCTTATCCCCAGTGATCAATACGATAGATCCCGCAATAATCAAAGCAGTAACAAGCACCTGTAACGACCCCAACCCAAAAACATAGCGTCTCATTGCCTTAAATCTTTCTATAGAAAGCTCCAGACCAATAGCAAACAACAGAAAAACAACCCCGAGCTCTCCAAGCAAACTTGTTTGTTCGTAGGTAACTATCTTCATGCCATGATTCCCAATCATAGCCCCTGCAACTAAATAACCAAGCACTGGACTAAGTTTCAGTCTTTTGAAAATTGCAACCACAAACACAGCAGCTGCAATAAGCATTATAACTACCACTAAAATCTGACTTTGCATTAAACTACCTTATTGCCTGTTAATTTTATTTTACTAAGATCCATTCGCCATAGCAAAAACTTAAACTACTTTTTTGCTATACACAATTTTTGCCACGGCCAGTCACAAAAAAATGAATTTAAATTGTTCTATCTCCTTGCTTTCCACAATTCTTCTACTTTAAATTTTTCCCGAGCCTCAGGGTGAAAAACATGAACAATAACATCACCAGCATCCAACAAAACCCAATCAGAATTATTTAATCCTTCAGCATTTACCGCCCATTTTCCCTGATGTTTAAGCTCAAAAATAATATGCTCTGCTATTGCCGATATGTTCTTTGTTGACCGTCCACTTGCAAATATCATATATTTTGCTAGCGGTATTTTATCCGTCAACTCAAGAACACTTATGTTCTCTGCTTTTTTATCTTCTAGTAATTTAACTATAAAATCTTTTAAAATCTCTGAATTATCAAACATAATTTAAGTAAAATTTTTACATTTTTTGGAAAGTTTAACACCCCCTTCAATAATCATTATATTATCAGTTTGCATTTTCGCAAGAACTGCTTTAATTTTTTATGAAAATTTAACAATTGCAAAATGTAGAAAAATTTTGTACCATTGGCCATGTTTCACTTAAATAGCCTATATACTACATAACTACATAACTACATAACTACATAACTACATAACTACATATATAATGATTCCTTTATGTCTATACCAGAGCAAGAGCTTTATTTTATATTAAAACAAAAATTCCCTAATGCAACGATCAAACTGACGGACACAGCTGGGGATAACGACCATTACTCTCTTGAAATAAGCGACTCTTCTTTCAAAGATATGTCATTGATAGAGCAACATAAATGCGTAAACTATGCGCTTTCAGACTTGCTGCATACAAAGCTGCATTCAATTACCATAAAAACTATACGTCCATCGGCAGAGAAGTTTTGACAATAAAACTAGCCTTCACTAAGAAGTTTTGACAATAAAACTAGCCTTCACTAAAAATTAATTATACTTACCAACATTGTTTTTATTAACGACTCTGAATATGATCGTCTGAATTACTTTCAGACATAGCCTTTAGCATAGACTTCTTAACTAATTTTCGATAATAATCCCTAATCTTTTCTAAAGAATATTCTCCTTCATAATCTTCTCCAAGAGAAGTTATTTTTTCTAAGTAAAAATTTATTTGATCTACACTATCTTTTTCTTCATAAATAACTTCAGTATCATTTGAACCTAAATTTAGGTAAGAAGACAATTCTTTTTTAGTTTTAGTCAGAAAATTATTAACATCTTTGAGTTTTTCAATAATTTTAGGAAAATCTTCTGGTTTTAGTAAAATCAAAGCGACAAAAATAATAACTAACAGTTCAGATAATGACATAAAAATTTTTAATTATGTGACGTTCAATAAGAATCTTTAATTTTATAAGGAGCTGAAACAAACCCAGCATTATGCTTATCTCCAGCTATTATTTTACCTATGACCGGTATCATCGAAACAACTGAACTAAGTCCATAAAACGCAGGTGTAACATGCCCCCTTAAGTCCACAACTTTGTTCAAAGTGTTTACATTTCCTTGCATTGTAAAATTAAAAAATGGACCATTAGCCTTGCATGATCTAATATTTAGCATTTCTTCTTGAAAAGTGAACTCTCCGTTCATATCCAAAAATGTTATATTATTATTACCAATAATTGTACTAATAAAACCTGGCAAAGATATAAAGGAGATTAATTTAGTAATAGCCGGAGTTTTATTCAAAATAAAACGCTCAAATTCAAATTTTCCATTTGTTATAGGAATAACCTCTCCGGCTCTTATCTCTTTTCTACTTGTTTTTAGTATTAATTTTATATTACCAGATTTCATATCATTATATATTCCCACTCCCTTTAGTAAATCACCCGCATTATTTGATGTAATAACCCATTGTTCCCATTCCTCTTTATTTTCGACAAGCTTGATATCCAATGTTTTTGAATTAATACCAGCTTTGATAGCTCCTTGGTAACATTTTGTTTTATTGCACTTGAAATTTAATTTTAAACCATCTAGCCAAATATCTTGCTTTAGTTTTACTTTATCAACTGACAAGCTCATTACCGTTGCACCTGAATTTCTTTCTTTTTCAAGAAACTGCATCATGTCAGCACTAGATAAATCTAAAATCTGCCCTTTTACATCAACATTTATTAAATCTTTAGAAGAACTAATTTTAGCAGAAATTTTTGTGTTTTTATGGCTTAAATTATTGACTATAATTTCAACCAAATTATCACTGAAATTTGAAACCCCAGATATCTTCAAACCATTTGAACCACTTATTTTAAAATCGAATTGACCTTTAGTAGTACTAGTTAAATTACCGTTGATGGATAGATCAGCCTCTTCTCCTACTTGTTTATGGATACCTAATTTATCTAGATAAAACTCAAGATCTTTAATTCCCGCATTAATAGCTATTTTTCCTATCTTATTGGTATTAATATATTCAAAATTTACTTTAGAATTCCCACTAAGCAGGCTTATAAAACCAACCTTTTGAGCTTTAGTACCAGATAAATCGACATCAGTATCAATGACTAATCGATGATCAAATTCACTAAAATCAACAAAATTCTGGTGAAAATCAAATTTTGATTTAAAGCCATTAATTTTTCCCATTCCTTTGACCTTTAAACTATCGCCGTTATATTGACCAACAATATTTGCTTTTGTTAAAAGAATTTTGTCATCAAATATTGATAAATCAGTACTAGGAATAACAGCTTTTATGTCGTAAGTATTTCGACTACCCTGCTTTAAAGGAATTAGTATATTTACATCAACTTTAGCTACACCAGTGAATTTTTCAAGATCGATAGCAATTTTTTTAAGATCAGTATGCACAGCTTCAGGGATAAAATCTGTTAATCCCTTCACCCCGCCCCGCCCTTTAGCTTCTAATAATAATACTGTATCATCATGGCCCTTCCAATCCATATGTATAACCCCTTCAGTAATAGCGATATGGCTTGAATTACCTTTTTTAATTACAAAATCTGACACTATTCCGTTTTGTAAAACATCAATTTGCATTCCAGAAATAGGTGGTAATATCGGATTGTAAACTAATTTTAGACCACTTATTTTAGTAAACCCTTCGATATTATCTTTATTGTAATTTCTTTCTTTAACATCTTTTTTAGTCAATCTTACTTTAATCTTACTAGAATCTATTACTCCACTTTGAATAAAATCTTTAAGAAAAATGAGCAATTTGTTTTCAGGATACAAGTAATAAAAAGGTTTATAAATCGCTATAGGAAAATTTTTAACATCTCCGGAAAGCAAAAAAGCTAAATTGGAGGGATCCGACTCAGAATCAGACTCGGTAGCATCGGAAGGAAGTAAATTTTGACTAGCCTCAAACTTAACTATCCTTTCATCATCAAATATTGCTTCAATTGAATAATCTTTTTTCTGATTGTGACTATTTGTTTTTAGTGTAATTTGACCATTTGCCAAAACTGTTAGTTTTTCATTCCCCTGTTGATAAGAAACATTGTCCAAAAAAATATTACAATTTGAAGAATCGCTAGTGACATAATATTGATAGTTTAAGTTTAATTTTCCATGTACCAAATCATCGGCATTATTAGCTTCTATATCTTTTTCACCTTTATCTTTTTCACCTTTATTTTCTTTTATCATTAATTTGTCAACAATGACGCCAACCAAAAACTTCGATTGCATATAATTAAACACAAAATCTTCATTAATTAAAATATTCTGTAAATTAATGGTAGCTTTGTTTTTAGTAATTTTTACTGCATCTATCTTAATCTGGTTGCCCTTGAGATTTAAGTTATTAAACTTAACATCAAAATTATTTAGTTTTAAATAATACTCCAAAACATATTCAATTGGCCTATCTAATTGTCCTTTTTTTGCCTGATATATAACAAAAAAAGTGGTTAAAGAAACGCTTATAAAGAATAATAATACTGATATTAAAAATTTAAAAATTATCTTCATTAAACAAACAAAGCAAAAATAAATAGAGTTTATTATATCTTTAGACAGATTAAATATCTATGGATTAATTTTGATTTTCTATTATTTTTGTAGTAATCTCTAGCGATTTAAATCAAAATATTATTTGAAATATGATAAAAATTACTGTTGTAGGTACTGGATATGTTGGTTTAGTATCCGGTGTTATGATGAGTCATTTAGGTCATTCTGTAACTTGCCTTGACACAGATGAAGCAAAAATTGACAAATTAAAAAACCTAGAATCGCCAATCTTTGAAGAAGGTCTAACAGATTACCTAAAAAAATATGGCAACACTGAAAAACTATCCTTCTCATCTAATTACAAAGAAGCAACGGGCGGTGCTGATTCAATATTTATTGCCGTAGGCACACCGAACGCTCAAGATGGCAGCGCTAATCTTGAATATATCTTCAGCGCATCATTAAATGCAGCGAAACATGCCAAAAAAGGCGCTGTATTCGTCATTAAATCGACCGTTCCTCCTGGTACATGCAAACAAGTTAAAGATTACCTTCATCAACACGGATTTGATTATGAAATAGTCTCTAATCCTGAGTTTTTAAGGGAAG
>Ga0075154_10003429_pt1 | contig 10028 bp, 4 predicted proteins | sample JI71714BDNA_FD_70965 | JGI IMG/M metagenome (GOLD analysis project Ga0075154, IMG submission 70965) | Wastewater effluent complex algal communities from Wisconsin, to seasonally profile nutrient transformation and Carbon sequestration -... | ecosystem: Engineered > WWTP > Effluent > Algae...
CAGGATCCACACCATCTCGCCGTAGTAGCCCGGGTGCTGGGCCAGCTTCTCGGTGAGCAGCGTGCGCACGAAGGCCGGCCGCACCAGGCCCCGCGTGGCCAGCTGGCCCAGCGAGTCATCGGCCAGGGCGCGCAGGCCCGCATGCCGCGTGGCCCACACGCCGAAGGGCAGGCCGAAGCCCTGCTTCTTCTTGACGAGGATCTCGTCGGGCAGGAAGCCGCGCAGTGCCTCCTTGAAGAACCAGCGCAGCTGCTGGCCCTTGAGCTTCCAGTCCACCGGCAGCCGCATCGAGAACTCGAGCAGGTCCTCGTCGAGCATGGGGAAGCCCACCTCCAGGCCCGCCAGGCGCGTGGTCTCGCGCACCTTGGGCAGGTCGGACTCGGCCAGCGTGAAGCGCCAGTCGTAGGCCAGCTCGCGGTTGAGCGCGTCGGCGGCGTCGGCGGCGTTCCACACCTCGGTCTGGCGCCGGCCGGGCTCGCTGCGGTCCACGGCCCGCAGGAAGCCGGGTTCGAGCACCTCGTCCACGCCCAGCCGCATGAGCAGGTTGTACAGGTGCGTGCGCACGGGCATGGGCTCGCGGGCCTGCTCCACGTAGCTGCGGCCCTTGCGGAACAGCGTGAGCCCCTGCAGCGCGTCGATGCCCACCAGCGGCTCGATGAGCCCCGCACGCAACGGCGCCGGCACCTGCTGGTAGCGGTCGAACACGCGCTGCTTGGCGTAGCGCGAGTTGCCACCGAACAGCTCGTCGCCCCCGTCGCCGGCCAGGATGCGCGTGAGGCCCTTTTCGCGCGCCAGCCGCGCGCAGCAGAAGGCCGGCAGCGCCGACGAATTGCCGAAGGGCTGGTCGTACGCGGCGGCCACCTGGGGGATGTGGGTCACCAGGTCATCGGGCGTCACGTAGTACTCGTGGTGCTCGGTGCCGAAGTGCCGCGCCGCGATGCGCGCAAAGGCCATCTCATCGTAGCCCTCGGCCTCGAAGCCGATGGAGAAGGTGGCCGCGGCGCGGCCGGCCACCACGCCGATGAGGCCGGCCACCGTGCTGCTGTCGGTGCCGCCACTGAGGAAGCAGCCGGGCTTGCCGCCATCGAGCTCGCGCGCCACGGCCTGCTCGAGCAGGCGGCGGAACTCGGCCTTGGCGGCGTCGAACGTGGGCGCGGGCCGCGCCGGCGCAAAGCGCGGCCGCCAGTAGGGCTGCACCTGCACACGGCCGCCCTGCACGCGCGCCGTGTGGCCTGGTGGCAGCCGGTGCACGCCGCGGAACACCGTGGTGGGAGAGGGAATGGCGTGGAAGAACAGGTAGTCGAACAGCGCCTGCGCCTCGAGCTCGGGGGCGCCGGCAGTGGCCAGCGTGTCGGCGCGCGGCGCGGCGCGCAGCACGCCGCCCTCGAAGCTGTAGCACAGAGTTTCGCGCGCAAAGCGATCCACGGCCAGCCACGGCGAAGCGCCCGCGCCCGGGGCTTCGGCCAGCCCCAGCGCAAACGGCCCGCGCAGGGCGGCCGGGTCGGGCGGGGCATCGTGGGGGCCGAGGGTTCGGCCGTCGTCCGCGAGGCGGGGTCGGCCGCAGACGAATTGGGGGGTGGGATCGCGGCGGTTCACGGCTGGGATGCGGGGGTGTGCGGGCACCGGGGTGCCCCCGTTGGGCAGCCGGGATTCTGTCGCGCGGGCCCGGCCGCGGGCCACGCGGGCTGCGTCAAGGCGTCACGCTTGTGGCCTTTGCGTGGCCGTTGGCCGGCGGGTGTCGGCGCAGCCACCGCCACGCCCGGCCCGCCAGGGCCCGCGCCAGGCCGGCTAGGCCCGGCAGCGTGAGCGGGTCGAAGGCCACCAGGCCCCAGCGCTCGCGCCGCTGCGACACCCACTGCGTCTTGTAGGCGTCGTCGCCGATCAGGTAGTCGACCTCGCTCACCTGGTCGACCTCGAACACGTGCTGCATCAGCATCACCGTGAGCAAGGTGCCCGGGGCAAAGGCCTTGAAGGCCTCGTCGTAGGCCAGCTTGTAGATCTCGGCACGCTCGTTGGCCACGATCCACAGCTGGGCCGCCACGGGCTGATCGCCCACCCAGGCAATGCCCATGCGCAGCCAGCCCCGCTGCGCGCACAGGCGCACGAGCCCGGGCATGAACTCCGGGTGCGGCTCGGGCTTCTTCCAGCTGCGGGCGTACACCTGTTCGTAGGCCGCGATGGCGGCATCGACGGGCCCGCCCGGCAGCACCAGCTCCAGCCGGCCGCCGGCGGCCTCGAACTTCTTGCGGTTGCGCTTGATGGTGCTGCGCAGCGCGCCTTCGCGGGCGTCGAAGTAGCTGGGCCAGTCGCCCTGCACGGCCTGGTAGCGGTTGCCGTGCGCAAAGTAGCGCAGCGTGGGCAGGCCGGCCCGCAGCAGGCTGGTGCGCAGCGTGTCGTAGGCCGGGTCGTGCGGGTCCATGGGGCCGAACTGCAGCACGCCGGCACCGTGGCGGCGACGCAGCGCGCGCAGCAGCGGAGCCAGCCCTTCGCTTTCGATGGCGGGCTCCAGGGCCGGTGCGTATACCGCGGTGTAGAAGGTGCTCAGCGCGGCGATGCGGCGCTGGGCGGGCCACTCCTGCGTGCCCAGTGCCGCCACGGCCCTGCCCTCGTGGCGCAGCACGTACAGGCACGCCCGGGAGCCGGGCTCCAGCGCGGTGGCCGCGAGCAGGCGCGCCCAGTCGGCGCCCTGGCTCACGCGGATGGACTCTGCCTTGGCCAGCAGGTGCAGCACGTCTTCTGGCAGCGCATCGAAGCGCTCGAATACCTCCACGCCGTCGGTGCCGGCGGGTGCCGGTGCCGCCACGCACCCCACCTGCTGCACCGGCTTGAGGTAATGACGCACCAGGGCCAGGCCCGCAACCGCGCGGTTGCGGCGCACCGTGAGGTGCACCACGTGGCGCTGGCCGGTGGACCAGGCCAGCTGGTCGGGCGTGGCGTTGGTATAGAACTCAAGCTGTCGCCCCGGCCACGTGGCAAATGCGTGCTCGATGGCACGCTTGAGCAGGATGCGGCCCGGCGCGATGGCGCGGTGCTGCTCGGAGTAGCAGGTCTTGAGTGCCACCACCGCCGCGCCCTGCCGCGCCAGCAGCCGCGACGCCACCAGCGTGGGGCCGAGCCAGAGCTCGAGCACGCAGGCCGCGCCCTCGGCGGCAAAGGCCACCATGGCGTTGGTGTAGATGCACAGCTGCCCGGTGGACTCGTCCACGGCGGTGCCAGCCCGCCCCTTCCAGCCCGTGGCCTCCAGCTCGCTGTAGCGGCGCAGGGCCTCGGGCATGTCTTCGGGCTGGGTGATGGTGTGCAGCCGCAGGGCGTCGCCGGTGGACTCGGCCCGTTGCTCGTAGCGCCGGAGGTTTTCGCGCAGCTTGCGCGGGCGCGCCGCCCAGTAGCGCTCGAAGCCGCCCACCAGGCCGATGCTCATGGTGAGGGCGTGCGAAGACCGCGTCACGCGGTCGGAGGGGCGGGCGGGATCGGGTGTGCAGCGAGGGTCGATGCACAGCAGGTCGAGCTGCAGCACGCGGCCCGGCAAGTGGCGCAGCAGCGAGGTCAGGTCTGTGTGCGGCGGCAGCAGCGACGGCCCCACCTGGGCCTGTGGCGGCAGGAACGAGGCCCACTGCCCGCCGCGCTGGCGGTGCAGCAGGCACAGGGCATGTTCCGTGGTGCCCTGGCGCTGGCCTGTGGCCAGCCACACGGCCGCCGCGGGCGATGCGCGCAGAAGCGCGTTCCAGAAGATGCTCGACAGCAGCGGGTTGCCGCCCGTCAGGCGCCGCGCCAGGGTGTCCCAGGCCTCGGCGTGCGGGCCGAGGCTGCCCTCGAGTCGTTCGGTGCGCCACTGCCACATCAGGCGCAGCCCCGCAGCACCTGTTCAACGCACGCGATCATCCAGTCCATTTCGTCCTCGGTCAGGCCCTGGTGGCAGGGCAGGTGAAGCAGTCGCTCGCGGTAGTGCCCGGCCGTGCTGCAGCCCGAGACCAGCATCTCGTCCCAGCGCCAGATGGGCACGCCGGCGCGCTTGAGCCGGCTGAAGGCCGGCTCGGGTTGCTCGAGCAGCAGCGCAAACATGTAGGGCACGTCGTGCTCGCCCGGCGTGTGCAGGGCGCGTGCGCCGCGAAAGCGCAGCGAAGCCTGCTGCCACTGGGCGTGGCGGGCGCGCCGGGCATGCGCCGCCGCGTCCACCGCGGCGCGGCGCACGAGCCAGCGGCTGAGGCGCAGGCGGCCTGCGCCCTCGGCCGCTATGTCGTAGGCGGGCGAGGGCTTGTGCGCGGGCTCGCGCAGGTGCTGGCCGCAGGCGCCGCCGGAGTCGGGCGGGCTGCCCGGGCCCTGGCCGGGCAGTGCCCGGGCGGCGCGTGCGCGCAGGCCCAGCGCGCCGCGGAGCTCGTCACGCCAGCTGCGCCCGCGTGGGGGTCTCAAGGCCTGCCCACGCGACGCCGGCGCCCACAACAGCCCGCCATCGGGGCAGGGCAGGAACTTGTACGGGCTCGAGACGCCATAGTCACCCAGGCCGCCCATGGCCCCGGCCGCCGGGCCGGCATGGCCATCGGCGGGGTCGAGCACGAAGCCGTGCGCGCAGTCTTCGACCAGCACCACGCCATGCTGGCGGCACCAGGCCGCCAGGGCTTCGAAGCGCCGTGCGACACCGAAGAAATGCGTGGCCAGCAGAGCGGCCGGCGCGCCATGGCGTGCCAGGAGCGTGGCCACGCGGACGAGATCGGGCTCCAGGCCCGCGTCCAGCGGGTATAGGTGCACGGGAGCACCCAGCGACAGGGCCGGGTCCACCATGGTGCGGCAGTGGTAGGCCGGCGCGAACAAGGCCCGGCCCGGCCCCACGCCGGCGAGCCGGAAGGCCTCGTGCAGGGCATAACGCCCCCGCGCGAAGTGGCGGAACACGCGGCCGGCGGGCGCAGGCACTGGCCCCGCCGCCGACAGGGCAAACGCCGCGCGCGGCAACAAAGGCACGCGGGGCGGTGGAAAGTCACAGCCGGTGGGGTCGAAGCGCAGTGCTTCCTGCATCAGGTGGGTGTTGCGGTCATCGGTGCGCGGCGATCGTACGGGCCCAACCCGCAAAGACCCCGCGCACGCTGGCTGAAGTGGTGAATTGCTACCTCTCGTAAGGGTGCATGCCGATGGATAGCAAGGCGCCAGATGCGGCGGAATCCACGGCCGGCGGCGGGGGCGGACTGGAGACAATGCGCGAGTGGCCGAATCACCCGGTGTGTGCAGGTCTTCCACCCACGGCGAGCGCACCGAGACACACCCACCATGAGCAACGACACCCCACGCCGCCAGTTCCTGCGCACGTCTTCGACGGCTTTCAGCCTCGTCTGGCTGACGGCCTGCGGCGGTGGTGGCGGCGGTGCTGCCGAGCCGGTGGCAGGTCCCCCGCCGCCAGTGCCCCCGGCGCCCAACCCGCCTGCGCCCACGCCCCCGGCTCCCAACCCACCGCCGCCCCCGCCTGCGCCCACGCCCCCGGCGCCTCCGCCGCCCCCTGCACCGCCCACATCGGCCACCGCGACCATCCAGCTGGTCAACACCGGCGTGGCGGGGCGCAAGCACTTCTGCCTGGGCCAGGGCTTCCGCGAGGGCGAGATCGCCGGCGAGGTGGCCTGTGCCGCGCTGGCCGAGTTCCAGGCCACGGTGCTGAACCGATGGCCCGATGGCAGCGTGCGCTTTGCCGTGCTGGCCGGCGCACTCGACATGGCGGCGGGCGCCGCGGTGCAGCACCCGCTGACCGCTGGCGCTGCGGCCAGCGGCACGGCCGTGGCCGAGAGCCGGCTGGCGGCGGCCGAGCCCGGCGCCGAACTTCGATTCGACCCCGTGGGCGGCGTGACGCTGGCCAGCCTCATCGGCCGGGCCAGCAGCTTCGACGCCGGCACCGGCAAGTTCTCGCCCGGCCGCGTGCGCCAGCTGATCGCGGGGCCGCAGATGTCCTCGTGGGTGTACTACTCGCCCATTGCCGGCCATGCGCACCTGGCGGCTTGGTTCGAGGTGCGTTGCTGGGCCGACGGTGCGGTGGAGATCCTGCCGTGGCTCGAAAACGGCTGGTGGAATGTGGATGCGCCCGGCGACGCCGCCGGCACCTTGGTGTATCGGCAGGCGGGCGTCATCGGCGTGTCGCTGGCCATCACGATGCCCCACCACGCACGGGCACCTGCACTGGCTTCCGACGCGCTGCCGTGGCGCGTGGGCGGCGAATGGGCGCAGTTCCGGCACGACACGCCGTACCTGCAGAAGACCGGGCTGGTGCCGCGGTACACCGCGCGCCCGGCCAGTGCCGTGATCACCCGCAGTGCCGGCGCATACGTGCCGCTAGGCCGCGCCAGCATGCCGTCCACCATGGGTTCGGGTGGCTACGACCGATCCATCGGGCCGCTGCCGGAATGGGATGTGGCGTATCTGGTCGGTTATGGCGACCTACAGGCCTATAACGGCGTGATCGTCAATGCGCTGGCTCACGGCCGCTGGCACGTGCACTTCCGCGACGAACGCACCAACCGCGTCGTTGACCCTACGGCCTACCCGACGCGGGTGATCCACAGCGGCAACGGCCGGGCCGGCATCGCCAGCATCGGCGCCAGCACGCGCAACGACTACACGCCAGCGGTGGTGAGCGCCGTGCCCAGCTATTACTGGGCCGACTCGCACCACTGCTCCGCCGGCTTCATGGCCTACCTGCTGTCGGGCTGGCACTACTTCATCGAGGAGACTCAGTTCGTCGCCTCGACCTGCACCTACAAACTGCACGATGGCTTCCGGCGCGGCAGCCAGAGTCTGTTCCTGCCGGACCAGACCCAGCAGCCGCGTGGTGTGGCTTGGTCCAATCGCACGGTGGCACAGGCTGCGCTGCTGACGCCGGATGCCGACGCCCTGCAGGTTGCGTATGCCTCGGTCATCGAGGCCAACATCAACTACAACCACGCCATCTACGTGGCCCAGCCGAACAACGTGTTCGGGCTGATGGCGCCGTACGGCGACGCCTACACGCCGGGTGCGCGCGGCTTAACGCTGGCGGGTTCCACGGCCTCAGTCGTGGTGCTCGACAACCGCGCCATTCCATCCAACGGTACCTATAACGGGTGGACTTTGATCATCGGCGGGCAGGAACGCAAGGTCATGGCCTATGCCGGTGCCGCCCGCACTGCTACCGTGGATGCGCCCTTCACGGCGAACACGGTCGGCGTGGACTTCCACCTCACCGACAAGATGAACCGCGTGCCGATGTGGCAGGAAGACTTCCTGACCGGGGTCTTTGGCTACCAGTTGGCGATGAAGCTGCCGGTGAGTGCTGCGGCGCGCACCAAGCTGCAGGAGTTCTTCCTGTGGAAGGCACGCTCGGTGGTCGGTCGCTTGGGCACGCCCGGGCGCTCCGACGAGTTCAATTACTGCGACGCCGCCCAGTACGAACTGGCGTCCGCCCCGACCGACACGCCCGATTTCAACGGTGGTACCGGCCCTTGGTATCCGAACTGGGGCGCCATCTACCAGGCCACCACCGGCAAGCCGAACGTGGCTACCTCGAGCGATCGCCTTCGCGGAGCCTACTTTCCCGATGCCAGCAGCTATTGGGGAAACCTGATGCCTGCCCTGGCCTACGCTGTGACGCATGGCGCCACTGGCGCCGCCGCTGCTTACTCGCGCCTTTTGTCAGACCCGGGCTGGGCCAACTTCGAAGGCAGCGCAAACCTGGAGCCCGTGTGGTCCGTGGGCCCCATGAACTGAGAGATTCCGGAAAGCGTCGACTATGAGATCCCAAACACACGTGCCGCGCCCCCTGAAGCGGCACCTTGCAGCGCTGCGATTGCTGGCCTGCAGCCTTGCGCTCTCGGCTTGCGGAGGCAATTCCGGCGTCGATGCGGCGGCTGACCCCATTTCTACGCCGCCGTCGCCGCCGTCGCCCTCTTCGCCGCCGCCCTCACCGTCACCGTCGCCGTCGCCGTCGCCGTCGCCGTCGCCGTCGCCGTCGCCGTCACCGCCACCGCCACCGCCACCGCCACCGCCACCGCCACCGCCACCGCCTCCGTCCAGTATGGAAGTGCGCGTGGTGGGTTCCGGTGTCGTCAGCGTAGTGGATGTGGCCATCAACTGCGGCACCGACTGTTTTGAGAACGTCTCGCCGGGCCAGCTGGTCACGTTGCGCGCCACGCCACGCGCAGGTTTCGTTTTCGATGGCTGGGGCGGTGCCTGCCAGGGCGCGGCGGAAACCTGCCAGGTGACGGTGACCGTCGCCCGCACTGTGGTGGCCTCGTTCTCCGCGCCCCGTACGCTGGACCAGCCGATCGACGCGGTGATCGCGGCGATGCCGCCTAACTCGTGGAAGGTGCTGCCCGGCACTAAGATGGGCGACATGTGCCCGCTGCCGTTCCAGGGCTACTACTGCAGCAGCGTCATCTCTGCCTGGAGCGGCGGAGCCTACGATGCGCGCCGCGACCGCATGCTGGTCTACGGCGGCGGCCACAGCGACTCGTACTACAACAATATCTTCTCGTTTGACCTTGCCAGCATGCGCTGGGAGCGCCTGAACGAGATGCCGGCTGGCACCAACGGCGAGACACCTGGTCCAGGTTGGACGGACAAGCGCGCCGAGACCTGTGGGTTCTATCCAAAGGGTGAGATCGTCTTGCCACCGGGATTTCCGCTCACGGGCTCCGGCTACATCAGGCCGGAGGACTGCTTCTCCGATCCCGTGCTCTCGCAGTTGGATCTCCAACAGCCACGATCAGCCCACACTTACGGCAAGTTCCTGTACGACCACCTGCGCGATCGCTACTGCTACCTGGGTGGGGACACGTTCCCGAGTGCCCAGATGGACAGCTACGTTGCTTACTGCTTCGACCCCGTAAGCCGCCTCTGGGAACTTGTGGCTGAACGCCCCAGGAAGGCCACGGGCCGAGGTCAAGCCGCCGTCGACGCGGCGGGAGACTGGTGGTACGTGACGGATGGCAACGCCAACATCCTGCGCTTCGAGCCGATCGCCGATCGCTGGACCGAGTACGGCAACATCAACTATGAGGCCGGTGGCGGCTCCGACATCGACCGCCTGCGCGGGCACCTCTGGACCATGCACTACAGCGGTAGCACCTACCTGATGCGCCGCTTCGACCTCAACTCCGAAGCCAGCCTCCGTGCGCGGCCGGCCTACACGCAATTCGACGACGTGACAGACATGCCCTCGAACCTGGGCACGCGCCCGGGCTTTGTGTACGCGGACGGGCTGGACCTGTTCTTCGCCTGGGGCGGCGGCCGCGACGTGCATGTCTTTGACCCGCAGACCCGGCGCTGGAGCAAGCGCGCGGGCACAGGCGATGCACCCGGCGCACAGCAGGCCAACGGCACCTTCGGCCGCTGGCGCTACAGCACGGCGCGCAAGGTGTTTGTGCTCGTGAACAGCACCACGGAAGACGTGTACTTGTTCAAGCCTGGGCTCTGATTTGCGGCTTCAGCGGGCGGGAGGTGGTGGCGCCAGGGTCTAGCATCCAAAAATCCGAACGCGCCGCCATGAAGCTGACTCCCGCGCTCTCCGCCTACCTCGACTTCCTGCGCTTCACGGCGGCCCTGGCGGTGTTGCTGGGGCACATGGTGCAGGACGACTTCGCGCTCGCCTGGATTCCGCTGGCCTACCTGAGCCACGAGGCCGTGATCGTGTTCTTTGTGATGTCGGGCTACATCGTCTACAGCAGCACCACCGCGCGCAATACCAGCGGCCGGGAGTACGCCGTAGCGCGCATCTCGCGCATCTACTCAGTGGCCTTGCCCGCAGTGGTGTTCAGCGTGTTGCTGGCGGCCTATGCCGCCTCGCGCTGGCCCGGGCAGGCCACGGAGATCGCCAGCTGGCGCCCGTTCAGCCTAGGCGACATCGCCGCCAGCCTGCTGTTCCTGAACAAGTCACCGGGCTTCGAGACCCAGCTCACCCTGAACGGGCCGTACTGGTCACTGTGCTACGAGGTCTGGTACTACGTGCTGTTCGGTGCCTTCTTCTTTGTGAAGGGCCGCTGGCGCTGGCCGTTGCTGCTGCTGCTGGCTGCGTTGGCTGGGCC
>Ga0075154_10003430_pt1 | contig 10026 bp, 10 predicted proteins | sample JI71714BDNA_FD_70965 | JGI IMG/M metagenome (GOLD analysis project Ga0075154, IMG submission 70965) | Wastewater effluent complex algal communities from Wisconsin, to seasonally profile nutrient transformation and Carbon sequestration -... | ecosystem: Engineered > WWTP > Effluent > Algae...
GTCGGCCTGCACCCGGCGGGCTTTTTGCACCCGCACCTGCAGCGGCACAAAGAAGTCGGCGTCGCGCGTCAGAAAGGCGCGCATCGCCTGCTGGCCGCGCGGGCCACTCAGCGTGGTGGCGTTGATGCGGTCGCGCAGGCGGTGGGCAATCTGCAGCACCACGTCTTTTTCGCGGGTACCGCCAGGGCCAATGGCCCCGGGGTCTTCGCCGCCATGGCCCGGGTCAATAGCCACCACGATGAGGCGGTCGGTCTTGCCCACCCGGGGCGCTGCGCCCGGGGCGCGCTTGGCGGCAATGGATGAGCTGGCGGGCCCCTGGGTGGCTTGCGGGGTGGCTTGCGGGGTGGCCTGGGCCGTGACGGAGGCTGTGGTGGCCGGTGCGCTAGGTGCTGCCTGGGCCGCCTGGGCCGCCTGGGCCGCCTGGGCCGAGGGTACTGCTGCTGGTGCAACCTCCCCACCCAGCTTCTCCGCAATGAGGTTTCCGAGCGGGTCGTTCGCCGGCGCGGCAGAGTCTGCGGGCGCCGCGCTCCCAGCCTGTATGCCTTCGGTAGCTTCCAGTTTCTGCCGTATCAGGTCGGCCAGAGGGTCGGGGGCCTCAGCGGGGTAGAGGTCCAGCACCAGCCGGTGCTGGTAGGCAGCCACTGGCTCCAGGTTGAACACCTGCGGCGTGATGGGCTGTTTCAGGTCCAGCACCAGCCGCACCACGTTCGGCGCGTTCTGTGCCACGCGTATCCCCGACACATTGGGGTCGTCACTGCGCACCTGGCTCACCAGTTCTCGCAGGCCGGGAATCAGGTCCAGGCCTTCAATGTCCACCGCCAGGCGGGGCGGGTCGGTCACAAAGAACTGGCGCGCGGTGAGCTTGCCATCGGACTCGATGGTGACACGGGTGTAATCGCGCGCTGGCCAAATGCGCACCGCCAGAATGCTGGCGCCCCAGGCAATCTGCTGCGGACCCAGCCAGAGCAGAAGCACGCCCGCCGATGCGCCAGCGCCAAGCAGGTCACGGCGCAGCAAGCGGCGCCTCCTTCAACCGCTGCAGCAGCGCTGCGCCGGCTTCGGTGTGGGACTGAAATGTCATGCGGCGGTGGTCGTCGGGCAGGGCCTGCAGATGCAGGCTCAGATCGGGGGTGGGCAGGGTTCCCTGGGCCTTCTCCGGCCATTCCACCAGCTTGAGGCCCGGGGCTGCAAAAAGTTCGCGGAAGCCCGCGTCTATCCATTCGCGCGGATCGGTGAAGCGGTAGAAGTCGAAGTGCGATACCGCCAGCCCCTGCGGCCAGTGCGGCGCGGCCGGTGCCTCGTAGGATTCGAGCACGGCGTACGTCGGGCTCTTGATTCGCCCCGCCACTCCCAGGGCGCGCAGCAGGTAGCGCACCCAGGTGGTCTTGCCCGCGCCCAGGTCGCCATGCAGGGTGATGCTGGCGTACTGCAACCCAGCGCATTGCGCCAGCCGCTGCGCCGTGCGCGCTGTGGTGGCCTCGTCGGCGCTTTCTACAATGTAGGCCAGATGTTCAGTGCTGCTCACTTCGTGTCACAGGTTCAGGCGTGGGGCCGTGAGCTGGGATTTTCCCAGATCGGTGTGGCCGGGGTGGACCTCAGTTCGGCCGAACCCGGCCTGCTGGCATGGCTGGCGGCCGGCTTTCATGGCGACATGGACTACATGCAGCGCCACGGCCTGCGCCGCGCGCGGCCGGCCGAACTGGTGCCGGGCACGTTGAGTGTAGTCACTGCGCGCATGGACTACCTGCCACGCCACAGCCCGCCCGATTGGCAGGCGGTGGAATGGGCGCGGCTGGAGCGGCCGCAGGAAGGCACGGTGTCTTTGTACGCGCGGGGCAGGGACTACCACAAGGTGCTGCGCCAGCGCCTGCAGACTCTGAGCGAGCGCATGCAAGATGCCTTGGCGGCTGCCGGTGAAGCTGGCCTTGCGGCCCGCGTGTTCACCGATTCGGCCCCCGTGCTGGAGGCGGAGCTGGCCACCCGCAGCGGTCTGGGCTGGCGCGGCAAGCACACCCTGGTGCTGCACCGCGAAGCGGGCTCGATGTTTTTTCTGGGCGAGGTCTATGTGAACCTGGCCCTGCCGCCCACGCCACCAGAAACTGCGCACTGCGGCCAGTGCACTGCCTGCCTGGACCTGTGCCCCACGGGCGCCATCGTCGCGCCTTACCGGGTGGATGCACGGCGTTGCATTTCTTACCTCACCATCGAGCACGCCGGCCCCATTCCCCTGGAACTGCGCCCGCTCATGGGCAACCGCATTTATGGCTGTGACGATTGCCAGCTGGCCTGTCCCTGGAACAAGTTCGCGCAGACCAGCCCGCTGCCCGACTTCGATGCCCGCGCGCCGCTCACCGGCCAGACCCTGGCCACGCTGCTGGGCTGGACCGAGGCCGATTTCCTGCGCCACACGGAAGGCTCGGCCATTCGGCGCATTGGCCACGAGCGCTGGCTGCGCAACCTGGCGGTGGCGGCGGGCAATGCCTTGCGCCCCCAGCGGCAACCAGTTGTTTCCGAGACCCAGGCCGCTGCACTGCGCAACGCCTTGCACCAGCACGCCGGGCACCCCAGCGCGCTGGTCCGGGAGCATGTGGCGTGGGCCCTGGCGCAGTAACATGAGGGCATGGCAAGCACTCCGCACGCAGGCTCGCAACTGACCGATCTGGTCCGCTCGGCCGCGCGCTGGGCGAGCAACTGGTGGCGCATCGTGCACCTGGGCGCGCTCATTCTGGTGTTGGCGGTGTCTCCCGGCAGCTACGGCCGGGATTTCTGGCCCCTGCTGGCCCGGCAGATTTACCTGGCCACCGCGCCGGTGCTGCTGTGGTTCACCATCCTGTCGTCCCTGCTCGGGCTGGTGCTCATCCGTATTGTGGTGGTCACGGCGCTGGGCTACGGGCTGTCGCAGTACGCGGTGGACATGGTGGTGCGGGTGCTGGTTCTCGAGATCATTCCGCTGGGCGCGGCGCTGTTCGTGGCCATGCGCTGCACCATTCCCCAGGGGGGCGAGGTGCTGGCGTTGCGCGAGCAGGGTGAATTGCAGCGGCTGCGCGATGCCGGGCAGGATCCCGTGCGCTGGGTGGTGCTGCCGCGCGCGCTGGCGGGCATGTTCTCGGTGGTGACGCTGGCAGCGGTGAGTTGCGTGGTGGCTCTGGTGCTGGCTTACCTGACCATTTATGGCTTCAACCCCTGGGCGCTGGAGACCTACACCCGCATGGTGGGTCAGGTGTTCAGCCCGGTGGTCACCCTCATCTTCGTGTTCAAGACGGTGTTCTTTGCGCTCGCCGTCTCGCTCATCCCCATGGCGTCGAGCCTGTTCGATCCACCTCAGGCGGACCAGCGCGCCCGCTCCGAATTGCAGACGCTGGTGCGCATGTCGCTGGTGCTGCTGTTCATCGAGGCCATTTCCCTCATGGGCAACTACTACTGAGACGCCTGCCTGCATGGAACCACGGCCAGACTCTCCCGCCAAGCCCGGCGCCACGGAACCCGCGCAGCCCCAGCGCCCGGCCGAGGCAGACCGCCCGTACCGCCAGCCTTTCAGGGGCAGCGAGGTCAGCCACGTCGAGTTCAAGGCCGCGCTGCTGCTGGCCGCCATGGCCTTGCTGGTGTTGGCGTCGGCGGCCTACCTGCTCTATGCGCGGGGTGTGTTCGAGTCGACACAGGAACTGGTACTGATTGCCGACGATTCCGAGGGCGTGAGCGTGGGCATGGACCTGACTTTCTCTGGCTTTCCCATCGGGCGCGTGCGGCGCATCGAACTGGGCGAGTCGGGCAATGCGCGCATCATTGTGGATGTGCCCGTGCGCGACGCCAGATGGTTGCGCACCAGCAGCATCTTCACCATGGAGCGCAGCCTGGTGGGTGCCACCCGTATACGCGCCTACACCGGGCTGCTGGACGACCCGCCCCTGCCCGATGGTGCCGAGCGCACCGTGCTCAAGGGCGATGCCATGGCCGAACTTCCCCGGCTGGTGAGTTCCATCCGGGAACTGCTGGACAATCTCAACCAGATCACCGCAGCCGATTCCCCGCTCAACGCCACCCTGCGCCATCTGGAAACCACCACGGGGCGGCTGGCCGGACCAGAGGGGGCCATCGGTGTACTGATGGGCAACCCGCCGGACCGGGAAACCGCACTCGGCCTGTTGCGCCAGACCCAGGCGGTGCTGGAGCGTGTAGAGGCAGCCACAGGCCGGGCCGAGACCTTGCTGGGCAATGCCGACGAGCGGGTCTTCGGGCAAGCCGGGCTGATGACCGACGTGCAGGGCACTGTGCAGCAGGTGCAAGGTTTGCTGGCGGACGCGCGCAGCAGCCTGCAGCGGGTGGATGCCGTGCTGGTGGAGGCGCAGGCCATAGGCCAGAACACCCGCGAAGCCACGGTGGACCTGGGTGTACTGCGTGCCGAAGTGGAGGCCAGCCTGCGCAAGGTAGATGGACTGGTGAACGAGGTCAACCGCAAGTGGCCTTTCCAGCGCGAGACGGAGTTGAAACTGCCATGAAACGCGGTGCCGCTGCCTTGCTGGTTCTGTCGGGTTTTCTGGCAGGTTGCGCGGGTACACCGCCGCCGCCCGATTGGCAGATGAACGCCCAGAGTGCGGTGGACCGTGCCACCAGTGCCTACCTGGAGGGAAACACCCGCGTGGCCGATGCCGAGTGGGCGCGGGCCCGATCGGCCGTGCGCAGCACCGGCCGGGCAGACCTGCTCTCGCGGGTGGAACTGTCCCGGTGCGCTGCGCAGCTGGCCAGCCTGGACGTTTCCCGGCCGGTAGCCTGCCCCGCGTTTGCGCCGCTGGCTCAGGACGCGGGCCCGCCCGAGCAGGCCTACGCCCGGTTCCTGGCAGGGCAGGCCACACCGGCCGACGTGGCGCTGCTGCCAGCGGCCCAGCAAGCCCTCGCCGTGTGGGACTCTGCCGCCGGCGCGGCGCAGGCCATGGACCGCCTGCGTGCCATCGGCGAGCCCCTACCGCGGTTGGTGGCTGCAGCAGCGCTCCTGCAGCGCCTGCCCAGCGCGGGTCTGCAGCCCGGCGATGGCCTTGAACTGGCGGCGCTGGCCATTGAAACTGCGTCGGCGCAGGGCTGGCGGCGCCCGTTGCTGGCGTGGCTGGTGCTGCAGGAAAGCTGGGCACAGCAGGCTGGCAATACGGCATTGGCCGATCAGGCCCGCCGGCGCCTGGCACTTGTCAAGGGCGCTGGGGGTTAGCCTGCAAGGAGGTCGCGGCGGGTTCAGGCGGGTTCAGGCGGGTAGCCAGGCCGCCAGCACACCCAGCGCGAATGGCAGGCTGGCCATGCCGAGCAGGGTGGACAGCGTCACCAGCCCAGCCACATAAGCGCCGTCGTAGCCCATGCGCGCGGCGAGTACGTAGCAGCTCGATGCCGTGGGCACCGCCGAGAACAGCAGCAGCACCTGCGCCTGCACAGGGCTTAGCTGCCACAGCAGCGCCATCGCCAATGCCAGGACAGGCAGGGCCAGGTGCTTCAGCCCCAACACTGCCACGGCCAGTGCTTTGGCGTGGCGCATCTGGCCCAGCTGCATGCCCGCTCCCGCGGCCATGAGCCCCAGGGCCAGAGAGGCCTGGCCAATGCGGTTGGTGGTGGGCAGCAGCCAGTCGGGGATCTGAAAACCCAGCAGATTGGCGGTTAGCCCGCTCAAGGTGGCCAGAATCAACGGATTGCGCAGCAGTTCCCGCGCGAAGCCGCGCTGCGCGTGGCGCGCCATGGGCCACACCGCGCCCACGTTGAACAGCGGCACACACACGCCAATCAGCACGGCGATCATGAGCAGCCCCTCGGCACCCGCCACCCGCTCCACCAGCACCAGCGCAATGAAGGAGTTGAAGCGAAAGGCGACCTGCGCGGCGGCTGCGTGCTGGCGGGCGTCCACGTGCCGACGCAGCCAGGGCCAGTAGGGCAGGGAATAGGCCAGGGCAATGCCTGCCAATCCCAGGCTCAGCCCGGCGGCCGCCATGTGGCTGGCTGTCTGTACATCCAGCGGCGTGCGCACGATGGAGGAAAACAGCAGCACCGGGAACAGGAAGTAGTAGACCAGGCTCTCTACCTGGTCCCAGACCTTGCGGTTCAGGGCGGTGTAGCGGCACACCAGGTATCCGCACAGAATGAGCGAGAAGTCGGGGAAGAGCAGTTGGGCGAAATTCACTGCTGGAGCATAACCATTCGGCATGGCCATCCTCCGCCGCCTGCGCCCGACTGCGCAGGCGCACTGTCCGTTCCGTGACAAAATTCGGCCTTTCTGTGAACCCGTTGCTTTATTCGGGCTCTCAGAAGCTATGAAGCTTAAGTTCCATTTAGGCAAAAGGAGCGCCGTGCGCCAACCCTATTCCTCCCCTTATTCTTCCGCGGCGCCTTATTCTTCAGCGTCCCCCCAGTCTTCCTCCGGTTCGTCTGCCGGCGCAGCCTCCCTTCACAGCCCACGTGGCGCATACCCCGCAGGCCCTGCCCCCCAGGCTGTGGCGCTCGTCGATGAGCGCTTTGCCACTTGGCTGGCCGGACAGAATCTGGACGCCAGCCCCCAGACCCTGCAACGCCATACTCTGACCCTTGTCGTGACAGACCTGTTGCGCCAGCATGGCATCGACCTGCCGCTGCTGCGCGTCTACCTCTACAGCGATCGGCCCATGGTGGATGCACTCGACGACGTGGTTCTGCGCACGGTGCCGCAACACCACGCCGATGGCGGCTTGGGGCTGGTGCGGGCCATGGGCCTGGAGATCAGCCAGCTGGCGCAACGTGGCGCCTGCAGCCACCTGTTTGTGTTCAGCGACGACGAGCGCCTCATTCCCTATGTGGACGAGGCGCAGTGGCGTGGGACCAAGGTGCTGCTGGCCACCGACGAAGCCCACCGCCATGTGGGCCGGCTCATGAGCGATGACCCCAGCTGGGCCCGCCTGCTGGCCCAGGCCGACCGCCGGGTGGTTCTGCCGCTGGCCGCCTGGCAAGCGTTGGCGGTAGAGGGCGCGCCCCTGCCCGACGTTCCCGCGCGGGCCCAGGCCCCGATCTCGCCAGCTGGCCCGGCCGAAGCCTACGCCCGCCGAGAGGAACCCGTGTTCTTCAATGACACCGACCCTGCCGCCCCACCCACCGACGATTGGCGCGAGCAGGTGCAACGCGTGATTGCGCAGTGGTGGGAAGAGGAGTCCCCCGACGCCCGGCAGGACTTGTCGGAGGAAATGCGCCATGCGCAAGGTGTGCCCCCCGAGACCGACCGGCACCTGCTGTTGCGCGTGCGCCGCGAGCTCTCGCGCACCCTGAGCTTCCCGGAGAAGAAGGCCATGCGCGAAATGATCCGTGCCACGGTGCTGGGCGAGGAGGGTGCCGGCCAGCGCGCCCCGGTCTCCAGCGACTCATGAGCCCCGGCACGGTAGAGGCGGGCCACGAACTCTCGGCCTGGCTGGCCACGCCTGCCGGGCGCTACCTGCTGGAGTGGGAGCGCGAGCAGTTCGATGCCGCCGTGGCCGATGCGTTTGGCTACAACGCCTTGCAACTGGGCCTGCCGGAACTGCCTGCGCTGAGTGCCAACCGCATGCCACACCGCTGGGTGGCGCTGCCCGAGCACTGGGCTGCCGCGGAGGGGACCGAGCCGCTTCCGGCAGGCATTCCGGTCGCCCAGGCAGATTCACAACCTGCCGTGGCTCTGGTCACCCACGCCGCTGCACTGCCATTTCCCGCTGCCAGCCTGGACCTGCTGGTACTGCCCCACACCCTCGAACTGAGCGCCGACCCGCATGCCGTGCTGCGGGAGGTGGAGCGCGTGCTGGTGCCCGAGGGCCGGGTAGTCATTTCCGTACTGAACCCGGCCAGCTTGTGGGGCCTCACCCAGCAGCGCGCGCAATGGTTCGAACGGCTGGGCGTGAAGCGCTACGGCTTGTCGGAGCGTTTTGTGCCCGAGACCGGCGATCTGATCGCGCCATGGCGCCTGCGCGACTGGCTGCGCCTGCTCAGCTTCGAGGTGGAAACATCGCGCTACGGCTGCTTCAGGCCTGCCGTGCACAGCGAGAAATGGTTGCAGCGCTGGGCCTGGATGGACCGGCGCGGCAAACGGCTGTGGCCTTTCCTGGGTGCGGTGTATTTGGTGTCTGCCGTGAAGAAAGTGCGCGGCATGCACCTGCTCGGGCCAGCCTGGAAGCCGGCACGTGCCGCCACCGCGCCTGTGGGCGTGACGCAGCGTCCTTCCCTGCACCGGTCCCGGTCCCCACTTCCATCCGCACCGCACCAGGACAACTCTTGAACCGCGTCATCATCTACACCGACGGCGCCTGCAAAGGCAACCCCGGCCCTGGCGGCTGGGGCGTTTTTCTGCAATCGGGCGCCAGCGAAAAAGAACTCTGGGGCGGCGAGCCCGAGACCACCAACAACCGCATGGAACTCACAGCCGTCATCGAGGCGCTCAAGGCCCTGAAGCGCCCTTGTGACGTGCTGCTGTACCTGGACAGTGAGTACGTGCGCAAAGGCATCACCGAGTGGCTGCCCGGCTGGAAAGCCCGGGGCTGGAAAACCGCCGCCAAGCAACCCGTGAAGAATGTGGACCTGTGGCAGGCGCTGGATGCGCTGGTGCAGGGCGGTGGCCACCGCATCGACTGGCGCTGGGTGAAGGGGCACGCGGGCGATCCGGGCAACGAACGCGCCGATAGGCTGGCCAACCGGGGTGTGCCCGGCTGACGCGGTACCCGAGTTTTCTGCTGTGGAAAATGACTGATATGGCGATAATGCGACCATACAGTTCATCAACGCTGGCCCTGCGGGCTGGCACAGTGCGGCAGGAGCTCGGGGCATGGCGGGTAAATGGATCTACTGGGTAGCGGCAGCGGCCGGCATATCGGCCGCGTCCGGTGCGGCCTGGTGGTGGCAAAACCAGCCTTCCGGCTCGGTAGCGGGTACCGCCGCGCCAACAGGCGGCCCGGCTGCCCAGGGCGGGCAGGGTCCCACGGGAGCTCGCCCAGGGGGCCCAGGCGGCCCTGGTGGTCCGGGCGCGGTGCCCAGCGTGGAAGCCACGCCGGTGCAGACAGCCCGGTTGGTCGATGACGCGCAGGCAGTGGGCACCTTGCGGTCCCGCCAGAGCGTGACCCTGCGGCCCGAGGTGAGCGGGCGCATTGTGCAGATTGCGTTCACCGAAGGTGCACCTGTGCGCCGGGGCCAGCTGCTGGTGCAGCTGGACGATACGCTGCAGCGCGCCGAACTGAGCCAGGCCGAAGCGCAACTCTCCATTGCGCGCGCCAACCTGCGCCGCAACGAGGAACTGGTGGCGCAGAACTTCGTGGCCCAGCGCGTGCTGGAAGAAAGCCGCGCCGCGTTGCAGGTGGCCGAAGCGCAGGTCCAGCTGGCCCAGGCCCGGTTGTCGCGCATGCGCCTCACGGCCCCGTTCAACGCCACCGCCGGTATCCGTCAGATCAACCTCGGTGATTTTGTGCGCGATGGCGCCGACCTCGTCAACCTCGAAGACCTGTCGGTGCTGCAGGTGGATTTCCGCCTGCCGGAACGCTACCAGCCGCGCCTGAGCGTGGGCCAACCCGTCGACGTGCTGCTCGATGCGCTGCCGGGCTTGCGCTTCACCGCCACCGTGCAGGCTGTGGACCCGTTGGTGGACGCCGATGGCCGCGCCCTGCTGGTGCGCGCTTCGCTACCCACCGTAGGGGTGGAGGGAGGAGCGGCGCTGCGGCCTGGCATGTTCGCCCGCGTGAATGTGGTGTTCGAGGTGAACGAGCAGGCTCTCGTGGTGCCCGAAGAAGCGATCGTGCCGCAGGGCGAGAAGCACTTCGTCTTCCGGCTGGAAAAGGAAGGCGAGGGCGACAGCGCCCGCACCGTGTCGCGCCGCACCGAAGTCCAACTGGGCATACGCCGTGGTGCCCAGGTGCAGGTGGTGCAGGGCCTGAGCGCCACCGACACGGTGGTGGTGGCCGGCCAGCAGCGCCTGCAGCGGGACGGCACGGTGGTGAAGGTGGTCGACATGGCCAAGGCCGTGGCGAATGCGCCAGCCTCTGCGCCAGCGTCCGCACCCGCCCGCTGACGCCGAACCCG
>Ga0075154_10003431_pt1 | contig 10021 bp, 11 predicted proteins | sample JI71714BDNA_FD_70965 | JGI IMG/M metagenome (GOLD analysis project Ga0075154, IMG submission 70965) | Wastewater effluent complex algal communities from Wisconsin, to seasonally profile nutrient transformation and Carbon sequestration -... | ecosystem: Engineered > WWTP > Effluent > Algae...
CATCTCCACCGTGGCGTCGTTCAAGATCTCGCCCGCCTCGCTGAGCAGGCCATCATGGCCATGGCTGGTGTACAGATCGAGCGCGACATCGGTGAGCACGCCGATTTCGGGCGCGGCATTCTTGATGGCGCGGATGGCGCGGCAGATGAGATTGTCGGGGTTCAGCGCTTCCCTCGCATCCTCGCTGCGCCGGCTGGGCAGCGTGTGCGGAAACAGCGCCACGGCGGGAATGCCCAGGCTCGCCGCCTCTTTCGCTGCCAGCGCCAGCCGGTCCACGCTCAGGCGCGACACGCCGGGCATGGTGCCCACCGGCTCGGCCACATCATGGCCTTCGGTGGGGAACAGCGGCCAGATCAGGTTGGCCGGCGACAGGCTGGTTTCGCGATGCAGATCGCGGCTCCAACCGGTCATGCGGGTGCGGCGCAGGCGGGAGTGTGGAAACTGAGTCATGCGTGCGGTTTACGCGCTCGGTCCGTCCCTGTCACGCCCCGCCCCTGTCACGCCTTGCCCATTGACGAACCACAACAGCCGCGACATGCCGGCACCACAGCGGGAGGCCCAGCATGGACAACAAGCAAGTCAGCACCGGCGGCGGTACGTTTGCCATTTGCATTCTGCTCGGCATCATCTTCGATCAGATCGCGCTGGGCATCATCTTCGGCCTGCTGCTTGGCGGCGGCGCAGCGAAGGCCACGGGCGGGAAATAAGTCGCCTATGCCGCCGGCGCAGCAAGTGCGCTGCGGCGCGCTGTCATCGGCACGGGTGGCCAAACCGGCTTTGCAGGCAATCTTGCCGTTTCGGCCGATTGGCCACTGTTGCACAGCGCCACAGCTGTGGCAGGACGCACCGCAGGCGGCAAACTTGGGGGATCAGTGGACATGGCGGATCAGGCGCCGCAATCGGCCGGCATCGTGGCGCGCCATTTCCGGCTCGCCGAACGCGGCACCAGCGTGCGGACCGAGCTGGTTGCCGGTGTCACCACCTTCCTGACCATGGCCTATATCGTGCTGGTCAATCCGGCGATTCTGGGCCAGGCCGGCATGCCAGTGGCAGCCGTTGCCGCCGCTACCTGCTTTGCCGCCGCCTTTGCCTCCATCCTGATGGGGCTTTATGCCAATGTGCCGCTGGCGCTGGCGCCGGGCATGGGGATCAACGCCTATTTCGCGTTCACCGTGGTTGGCCAGATGGGCGTGCCCTGGCCAGTGGCGCTGGGCTGTGTGTTCCTGTCGGGCGTCGCCTTCCTGATCCTGACGCTGACCGGCGCGCGCCAGGCGATCATTGCGGTGATGCCGCCCGCCCTGCTCGCGGCCGTGGCGGGCGGCATCGGACTGTTCATCGGTTTCATCGGGCTGAAGGATGCCGGGCTGATCGTCGCCAATCCGGCGACCTTTGTTGGCTTGGGCGATCTGAAGGCACCGGGGCCGGCACTGGCGCTGTTCGGGCTGGCCGTGATGGCGGGTTTGAGTGTTTGGAACGTGCGCGCCGCGATCCTGATTGGCATCATTGCCACCAGCATCGCTGCGGCTCTGGCTGGGCAGATCAAGCCGCCCGCCGATGATTACAGCCTGCTGGCCCTCACCGAAACCGCGTTTCGGCTTGATCTGGCCGGCGTGTTTGGCCTGTCTGGCAAGCAGGGCATCGGCATGCTCGAGATATTGTTCGTGTTCCTGTTCGTCGATTTGTTTGACAATATTGGCACGCTGGTCGCGGTGACCAAGCGCGCCGGGCTGATGGATGCCGCCGGGCGAATTCCGGGGCTGAACCGGATTTTGGCGGTGGATGCGGTGGCGGCGATGGCCGGCGCGGTGGCCGGCACCAGCACCGTGACATCCTATGTCGAAAGCGCGTCTGGCGTGGCGGCCGGCGGGCGAACCGGGCTGACGGCGGTGGTGACCGGTCTGTTGTTCCTGGCGGCCATGTTCGCAGCACCTTTCGCGCAAATGGTGCCGCTGGCTGCGGCGGCGCCGGCGCTGATCATCGTTGGTGCCATGATGCTGCTGCCGCTGGCCGAAATCGACTGGCAGGACCCGCTTGCGGCGATTCCGGCCTTTCTCACCGTGGTGATGATCCCGTTGACCTTTTCCATTGCCAACGGCCTTGCCTTCGGCCTTGTCGCCCATGCCACCTTGAAGCTGGTGAAGGGCAAAGTCAGCGGCCAGGATTGGTTCTTGCTTGCGCTTGCCGCGCTGTTTGTCGCGCGCTTTGTCTGGATGTCGGCCGCATGATCCGTATGTTTGTCACCTTGTTTGCCCTGCTGCTGGCGCTGCCGGCTGCGGCGCAGAAACTGGATGAAACCCCCCGTACGGTGGTGATGACGGCGTTTCAGCCGGAGTGGGATGCGCTGGTGAGCAGCATTGCCGAGCCACAACAGCATCGGATCAATGGCCGCCTGTTCCTGACTGGCACGCTGGCCGGCAAACCGGTGATCCTGATGCAAAGCGGGGTCAGCGTCGTCAACGCGGCGATGAACACGCAGGTCGTGATCGACCGTTTTGTGGTCAAACGCATCGTCTTTTCCGGCATTGCTGGCGGGGTCGATCCAACGCTGGCCATTGGCGATGTCGTGGTGGCGGAAAACTGGGGCCAATATCTGGAATCCGCCTTTGCCCGTCGCACCCGATCCGGCTGGGCGCCGCCTTCGCCCGGTGATGGCGAAAGCCCAGCCAACTGGTTCTTCATCTTCCCGCGCGGCACGGTGATGGGCAATGCCGAAACACCGCCAAAACGCATCTACCGCGTGCCAGTCGATCCCGGCCTGCTGGCACTGGCCAGGAAGATACTGCCCGGCATGGCGCTGGAACGCTGTGTACCGGCTTCGGCCACGATGCGGGAAGGATCGCAGCTGTGCCTGCCGCGCGCGCCCCGCATCAGCATCGGCGGCACCGGTGTGACGGCCGGGGTGTTTGCCGACAACGCCGAGTTTCGCATCTATCTGCACAAGGCGTGGCACGCGCGCCTGCTCGACATGGAAAGCGCAGCTGTCATGCAGGTGGCCTACAGCAATCTGGTGCCGGCCATCGTGTTCCGCAGCCTTTCGGATCTGGCCGGCGGCGACAGTCAGAAGAACATGATCGCCACCTTCGCCCGCGTCGCATCGGTCAACAGTGCGCATGTGGTGCAGAAATATGTGGCAGCCTTGCCCGATTGATTGTCCAACTGCGGCCTGACCCCATCAAGAGGTGGCGTCAGGCCGCGTCGCCATCGCCTTTGCTGCGCCGCGGCTGGCCCAGGCTGCGCACCACGCCGCGCAGAAATTGCACTTCGGCGGTGGAAAAGCCGGGGCGGGTGAAGATGTTGGTCAGCATGCGCCGCGCGCTCTCCCGCCGGCCGGGGGAGGGGTTGAACCAGCCATGGTCATCCAGCTGCGCTTCCAGCGCGGCGATCAGCCCGTCGAGATCGGCTTGGCGAGCCAACCCGTCGTGATTGACGATCCAGCTCGGCGGCGGCGCATCATGGGCCATCACCCAGGCATAGCCCATCACCGCCACCGATTGGGCGAGGTTGAGGCTGCCGAAATCCGGATTGCTGGGGATGGTGCACAGCAGGTGGCAGTGCAACAGATCATCGCCGATCAGGCCGGTGCGCTCCGGCCCGAACACCAGCGCGGATTTGGTGGGCAGGGCGCGCATTTCCACAACCGCGCCGGCCGGTGAGGCAACGCGGCGGATCATCTCGCGGGTGGTCATCGCGGTGCCGATGGTGAGCGTGCAATCGGCCACCGCGTCGGCCAGGCTGTCAAACACCACCGCGCCTTCGATCACCGCATCAGCGCCTGATGCCGATGGCCCGGCTTCGGGATTGGGCCAGCCATCGCGCGGTTGCACCAGGCGCAATTCGGTCAGGCCGAAATTCAGCATGGCGCGGGCAACCGCACCGATGTTCATGCCCAGCTGTGGCCGCACCAGCACCACCGCCGGCGGATTGGGCGGCATCGCCGCCGGTGGCGGCGGTTCCATTGCGATGGTTGTCATGCGTTCAGCTGCGATAATCGGCGTTGATGCTGATATAGCCATGGGTCAGGTCGCAGGTCCAAACCCGCGCCCGGCCGGAGCCGAGGCCCAGATCGACGCCAATGCGAATCTCCTGGCCAGCCAGATGCGCCGCCACCGGGGCTTCGTCATAGCCCGGCACCACGGCACCCCGGCTGGCGACCAGCGTGTCGCCAAAGCGGATAGACAGCAGGTCGCGTTCGGCGGGTTCGCCGGCCTTGCCCACGGCCATCACCACCCGGCCCCAATTGGCGTCGCCGCCGGCAATGGCGGTTTTCAGCAGCGGGGAATTGGCGATGCTCATGGCAACGCGCTTGGCCGAAGCATCATCCACCGCGCCCGTTACCGTCACCTCGATCAGCTTTTGTGCGCCTTCACCGTCGCGCACCACCAAGATGGCCAGCTGCCGGCAGAGATCGGCAAGAGCGGCGGCCAGCGCATCGGCGCCGGGATCGTCCATGCTGGTGAGCACGGCATGGCCGGCACCGCCGGTGGCGAAGGCCAGCACCGTGTCCGATGTGCTGGTGTCACTGTCCACGGTGATGCTGTTGAACGTGGGGCCGACGGCGGCGCTGAGCATGGCTTGCCACAGTTCGGCGGTGATGGCGGCATCGCAAAAGATGAAGCCCAGCATGGTGGCCATGTCAGGGGCGATCATGCCGCTGCCCTTGACGATGCCGTTCAGCGTGACGCGGCGGCCGCCGACGATCGCGCTGCTGGTGGCGGCCTTGGGGAAGGTATCGGTGGTGCCGATGGCCTTTGTTGCCGCCAGAAAATCGGCCTGGCCCAGCGCGGCGTGCGCCTTGCTGACGCCCTCAAGCGCCAGATCAACCGGCAGCGGCACGCCGATCACACCGGTCGAGGCGCTGAACACGTGCGCTGCATCACAGCCCAGCACCTCGGCAAGCTTGGCGGCCTGGGCCTGTGCGGCGGCGCGGCCGGCCATGCCGGTGAAGGCGTTGCTGTTGCCGGCATTGACGATCAGGCCCCGCGCGCGGCCGCCAGGCAGCTTGGCGCGGCACAGTTCGACTTCCGGCGACGGGCATTTTGATTGGGTGGTCACGCCGGCCACCACCGTGCCGGGCGCCAGTTCCACCAGGGTCACGCAATCGCGCGTCCAGTTCTTGTAGGCCACAGAGGCGGTGCCGATGCGCACGCCGGCAATCGGGGCCAGATCGGGGAAGGGCAGGGCGAGCGGGGAGCGTTGCATGGATCACGCCATTGCCACCAGAATGTCGCTTGTCCAGAGGCAAGTGAGTTGACTCTGCCGCCGCCGCACATTATCGGCACCTCTCTTTCGGCGCGCAGGCAACTGCGGCTCACACGATCTTTGCATTCGGGACGTCCAGAAATGAAGCGCACCTATCAACCGTCCAAGCTCGTTCGCGCCCGCCGTCATGGCTTCCGCGCCCGCATGGCCACTGTCGGCGGCCGCAAGGTCATCCAGGCCCGCCGCGCCCGCGGCCGCAAGAAGCTTTCGGCCTGATCCCATGCGCGCGCCGGAGACGATCCGGCAGCGGCGGGACTTCCTGGCTGCAAATCAGGGCCGGCGGGTGTCATCCGCCGGCTTTGTGCTGCTCGTGCGGCAGCGCGGTGATGGCAGCGATCTGATGCGCGCTGGTTATACCGTCACCAAGAAGGTCGGCAACAGCGTGGTGCGCAACCGGCTGAAGCGCCGTCTGCGCGAACTGGTGCTGCTCACCTTGCCCAGCCACGGCCATGCCGGCGCCGATCATGTGCTGATCGGCCGTGACGCCGGGTTGACGCGTGAATTTGCGACGTTGCGCGCCGATCTGGAAAAAGCGCTGGCCAAGGCCCATCTTCCGCCCAAGCCCAGGGTGGAGAATGGCCGATGAAGAAATTGCTGATCTGGCCTATCCGGCTGTGGCAGCTTGGTTTTTCGGCCGTGCTGCCACCCAGTTGCCGCTTTTCGCCCAGCTGTTCGGCCTATGCCATCACCGCGATCGAACGCCACGGCCCGGCGCGGGGCCTGGGCTTGGCCTTGCGTCGCATCGCCCGCTGCCACCCCTGGGGGGGTTCGGGCTATGACCCGGTGCCCTGACCGGCTATAGCAGCGCCGACTTCATCGAATCCCAACGGACGGACCATCTCTTGGCTCAGGACAATCAAACCCCCGACACGAAGAACATCGTGCTTGCGGTGGTGCTTTCAACCTTCGTGCTGCTGGGCTGGACCTTTGTGTCCGACCGGTTCTTCCCGGTGACAACGGCGCCCGTGGAAACGGCAACCGCTGCCGCGCCGGCCGCCGCCCCCCAGGCCGGCACGGCGCCGGCCGTGGCCGGGCCCGGCGCTGTCATCGCGCGCAGTGCTGCCCTGGCCGCTGCCCCGCGCGTTACCATCGACACGCCGCGCCTGAAAGGCTCGATCAATCTGCTTGGCGGCCGCTTTGATGATCTGGTGCTGACCGATTATCGCCAGACGCAGGAGAAGACCTCGCCGCCGGTGCGCCTGTTCTCGCCCAGCCGCACTGCCGATGCCCAATTTGCCCAGTTCGGCTGGACGGGCACCGTGGTGCCGCCGGCGGATGCGGTGTGGACGGCCGATCGCGCGACGCTGACGCCGGCAACCCCGGTCACGCTGACTTATACCAGCGCGCAGGGGCTGACCTTCCGGCAGAAGATCAGTGTGGACCGCGATTATCTGTTCACCGTTGAACAGAGCATCGAGAACCGCAGTCCGCAAGCGGTCAGCGTGGCGGCCTATGGTCTGGTGTCACGACGCGGCGCGGCGCCGGCGGCGGAAACCAATGTCCATGTTGGCCCGGTTGCCGTGCTGGACGGCACGTTGAAGGACACAGATCTGGAATATGACAAGCTGGTCGATGATGGCCCGCAGCGCCTGAATTCCACTGGTGGCTGGCTGGGCCTGACCGAGAAATACTGGCTGGCCGCCAGCGTGCCGGATCAGAAAGCAAGGATCAGCGCCACCTTCCAGCAGGTGGCCGGCCAGTTCCAGGCCGATTGGTTGGCTGCGGCCGTCACCGTGCCGGCCGGCGGCCGCACCGCCACCACCAACCGGCTGTTTGCCGGCGCCAAGGAAGTGAATCTGCTGGATGATTATACCGCAGCCGGCATCCCGCGCCTGGACAAGGCGGTGAGCTGGGGCTGGTTCGAGATCATCGCCAAGCCGATTTTCTATCTGCTTGATTTCCTGTTCAAATTCACCGGCAATTTCGGTGTCGCCATCATCGGGCTGACTCTGGTGGTGCGCGCCATCATGTTCCCGATCGCCAACAAGCAATATGAATCCATGGCCAAGATGCGCCTGATCGGTCCGCGCATGAAGGCGATCCAGGAAAAATATGGCGATGACAAGCTGCGCGCGCAGCAGGAAATCATGGCCATCTACAAGACCGAAAAGGTCAATCCGCTGGCCGGCTGCCTGCCGATCCTGCTGCAGATCCCGATCTTCTATGCGCTCTACAAGACCCTCCTGATCTCCATCGAAATGCGCCACCAGCCGTTCGTGCTGTGGCTCACCGATCTGTCGGCGCCTGATCCGCTCACCCCGCTCAATCTGTTCGGCCTGATTGCCTGGCAACCGCCGGCCTTCATCGCGCTCGGCGTGCTGCCGATCCTGCTGGGGGTCACCATGTGGCTGCAACAAAAGCTGACGCCGGCGACGATGGACCCGGTGCAGCAGCAGGTGTTTGCCCTGATGCCGTGGCTGTTCATGTTCTTCATGGCGCCGTTTGCCGCCGGCCTGCAGCTTTATTGGACGATCAACAATCTGGTTTCGATCGCCCAGCAGCTGTACATGAACCGCAAATATCCCGCCCCGGCCACGCCGCCGGGTGCCGCAGTGATTGATGTGAAGCCCAATCCGCCCAAGCCCGCCGGTCCCAAGCCGGGCGCACCCAAACCCACTGCAGGACGTCGCCGCAAGTGACGGATGAAGAACGCAAGGCTGAGCTGATCGAGGCGGCGCGGCGGCGCTTTGCTGGGCCGGTCAGCTTCCTGCTGTCCGCGCCGGAGCTGAAATTCCTGCCGGCGCCCGATGTGCCGGAAGTGGCCGTGGCTGGCCGTTCGAATGTGGGCAAATCATCGCTTTTGAATGCCATCACCGGCCGCAATGGCCTGGCGCGCGCATCGGTGACGCCGGGGCGTACACAGGAATTGAATGTGTTCGAAGTCGGCGAGCCGACCCAGTTCCGCATCATCGACATGCCGGGTTATGGCTTTGCCGAAGCGCCCAAGGACGTGGTGCGCCAGTGGAAGCATCTGATCCATGACTATCTGCGTGGTCGCCAGGTGCTGCGCCGGGTGCTGGTGCTGATCGATTGCCGCCACGGCATCAAGCCGGTGGACCGCGAGATCATGAGCCTGCTCGACAAGGCCGCCGTGAGCTTTCAGGTTGTCTTGACCAAGGGCGACAAGATCAAGCCGACCGAGCTGGCCAAGGTGCACGAGGCCGTCTCTGCGGCGGCCAGCATCCACCCCGCTGCCTATCCCGAAGTGATTGCCACCAGTTCCGAAAAGGGCGTGGGCATCCCCGAACTGCGCGCGGCCGTGCTGGCGGCTGCCACCGGCCAATGATGACGAGCAACATGACCATCACCTTGAACGGCGATCCGCGCCGCATTGCGCCGGGCACCAGCATCGCAGCCCTGTTGGCTGAACTCGACCTGCCGGCCGAAAAGGTCGCGGTGGAACGCAATCTGGCCATTGTGCCGCGATCGACCTTTGCGCAGGTGCAACTGGCCGATGGCGACTGCCTCGAGATTGTGCATTTCGTTGGCGGCGGCCAGGACGATGACGGCTGGGAGGTCGCAGGCCTTCGTTTCACCAGCCGGCTGATCGTCGGCACCGGCAAATACAAGGATTATGCCCAGAACGCCGCCGCGGCCGAAGCCAGCGGGGCGGAAATTGTCACGGTGGCGGTGCGGCGGGTGAACGTCACCGATCGCAGCCAGCCGATGTTGACGGACTTTCTCGATCCGGGGCGCTTCACCTATCTGCCCAACACCGCCGGCTGCTTCACGGCCGATGATGCCATCCGCACACTGCGGCTGGCGCGTGAGGCGGGGGGATGGAATCTGGTCAAGCTGGAGGTGCTGGGCGAAGCGCGCACCCTTTATCCCGACATGGCCGAAACCCTGCGGGCGACCGAAATCCTGGTGAAGGATGGCTTCGACGTCATGGTCTATTGCGCCGATGATCCCATTGCCGCCAAGAAACTGGAAGATCTGGGCGCCGCCGCGATCATGCCGCTGGGCAGCCTGATCGGCTCGGGCCTGGGCATCCAGAATCCGGTGACGCTGCGGATGATCATCGAAAATGCCCGGGTGCCGGTGCTGGTCGATGCCGGCGTGGGCACGGCGTCAGACGCGGCGGTGGCGATGGAGCTGGGCTGCGCTGGCGTGTTGATGAACACCGCCATTGCCGAGGCCAAGGACCCGATATTGATGGCCCGCGCCATGAAGCTGGCCGTCGAATCCGGCCGCCTGGCCTATCGCGCCGGCCGCATGAACAAGCGCCGCTATGCCGATCCGTCCAGCCCGCTGGCCGGGCTGATCTGAGGCCTTACTTGGCGGTCTGACGAATCGGCCGCGACAGGAATTCCGGCACACCTTCCGGGCCAAAGCCGATGAAGGCTTCGCCATCATCATCATTGCGGTGGCGGTTGGGTGCCTGGGTGGCCAGCGCGCGATAGCTGGCCAGTGGATCACGCGCCGGCTCTGCGGCGCGCGGGGTGCGCGGTGCGCGTTCGGCGCGCGGCGCGGCATCGCTGCGCGGGGTGCGGGGCTCGGCATCGCTGCGCGGGGCACGCGGCGGGCGGGGCTTTTCGGCCGGCGCGGGCTCGGCGGGAGCCGCTTCGCTGCGCTCCGCTCTGTCGCGTTCCGGCCGATCCTTGCGCTTGCGGTCACGCTTGCGCCGTTCCGGCCGCTCCGCCTCGGCAGCAGCGACGGGTTCGGGTGCAGCCGGCGCGGCGGGCGCAGCGGTTGCCGGTGCCACGGCGCCGGGCGTCCAGCGCGGAATTTTCTGGCGGGTCAGCTTTTCGATATTGGCAAG
>Ga0075154_10003432_pt1 | contig 10015 bp, 4 predicted proteins | sample JI71714BDNA_FD_70965 | JGI IMG/M metagenome (GOLD analysis project Ga0075154, IMG submission 70965) | Wastewater effluent complex algal communities from Wisconsin, to seasonally profile nutrient transformation and Carbon sequestration -... | ecosystem: Engineered > WWTP > Effluent > Algae...
AAATAATAAAATGGTTTAATAAATTTTACTATTTACCTTCCACCACTACCCTTCTTAAACACTCCTCCAAGAAAGCCTGTAACTCCTCTTTCTTTGACGTCACTTGAAGCTTCCCTAGCCAGCTCCTTTCCCAACCCCATGAGTGAGTTTCCGAACCCTTTCACGAAACCTCCAGCCTTCTTGAGCTTTAAGGCTGGCTTCGCTAAAGCACTGCCGACAGCTTCTGACATGGTTCCTTTTTTGTTGGATTCGCTCCAGGAGCTGATACCAGGCAAAGCATGCAAGCGGAGAGATCCTTCTGAGCAGGCAGCCGCAGCTAAAACAGGTCGAAACAAAGACGGTCCAAGATCTACATCATGGACTGCCACATCATTTTTGCTCGAAATCAGCCATCTATCTATACACTCTAAAGAGGAAGAAAGTGAAACGTGATACATGTCGACTCCTCCAACACGGGTGACTAATACTGCTCTGCCATCAAAAGATGGCATAATCCTGACTGGTAGTCCATGGTGCTCATCAATAATTCTTGATGCACAATGCACACCCTCAAGAGAAAAAAGTTGTATCGTGTTAACTTGACATGACTCCCCAAGGTCATTTTTCTTAATAGAAGTGCATACCAGGACTATGTATCCAAGCACGCTAAAGCATGCAGCAGAAGTTTCTGCAAAATATGTTGTAGTGAATTGGCGCCCATTGTTTTCTTGTTCACGAAGGGGATTTTCGGGGGGTTTGATGCATTTAAGCATAGATCCATTGCCTAAATTAAAAATGCAACACCTCTCCTTGGAAATAGTGGCACAGATGTTCATGGCGCTGTTTACCAGAACTGCGTTGATTTTTGAGCCCATATGACCTCGCATACGCTGCTTCGGACGAAGCGGGAGATAGTGTGAAGATATGAAGCGCCACAAGGATGCACTTCCGTCTGCACTTCCAACAATAGCAAGCTCTCCCCCAGCGCCTCCACCAGTGGCGACTCCCAAAGGATCCATCGCTATTGCGGTCACGGCCTTACTATGGACAGCAGGAACAACGGTTTCTCCTTTTACAAGACCTTTTACAGGATCAATGAACTGCATGGCAAGCGCCCCGTTTCCGTCTCCATCACTCAGTGCTAGTAAGAGCGTACGCGACGCAAACAATGTTTTCGAAAGAGCTACAACAATTCGTCTGTTAGAGCTCTTGGCAGAAAAAGGCAATCTCGGGATAGTCCTAAAATGTGGCAACTCTCTCTGAGCAACGAAGCATCCAGAATCAACCTCATCATCGTCACCAGTCGTGACTCGACCCTGCGTATCATCTGACTGTATTGCCTCAGTAACATCAGGCTTCCAGATCCATCTAAAGCAATGAAAGATTCCATGAGCATCGACGGTCAGGCACCTATCAAGTCCTGCAAGGCGTACTGCAACCAACGGTGCGTGTGGACCCGGTGGCGGAGCCGCGAGATGAACCCAATGCGATAATGGTGCCCCAAGAAACGGTGTCCTGCGAGCATCTTTCTGGACATCGATAGCTTTACCTTCATCACATGGCTTGACACTCGTGGTTTCACTATTGGTAGTTACTTTCTCGTGAAGCAGTAATGCCTTCGAGTATATAAAAAGACGAAAAAGTTAAAGATCAATCAGCATCAAAATCAAATAAAGTTTGATAGATATCTTACCTCTGAAAATCCGCCTTTCCCCGGTCGAAATCTTTTTCTTGGATGTGGTCTCCAGAAGAGTTGCATAGGGCATTGGCCGAAATGAGCTATTTGCAATTCAGTTGCAGTGCGTAGTGCGTCGTCTTCAATGCTTGCTACATCTACGCTTCCGTAATAAGTCAGATAAAAGTACACATTATTTGCTCGAACTGCCTCAGGCCCTTGTTGTTTACTGAGAAAAAAAACGGTTAAACCAGCCCAGTCACGTATCCAACATACAACAAGGCAAATTTTCTTTACTTACTATCCAAATATCAAATCAATCCAATCCGGTAACATATTTGAGCAAATATCGCACTCCAAGGCAGCTCTCATCACCTCAATAAACTTCTCCGGACTATTGTCTGCCCAGGGAGGAAGTACGACATCACCCAAAACATCTCCGTCTTGGCTTGTGCCCAACTTAAAGTTATTTAGATTGCGTAGAAAAGTCGGGTAGCAATACCATTCTGGCGTCAATTCTTTCACCTCGGCCACTGAACTTCCTGTGCAAACATCCCATGTTCGAGGAACAGATGAAAAGAGACGGTCTGCGACGTCAAAATGACCGTTCTGATAATTGATTGGAACAAAGTTGAAATTACATGGTTCACTATGAGAGCATGGGGCATAAATAATCTTACCTGCAGTTGTCTATGTAACCCAGCAAAAGGATGCATTCTCACCAGGAAGTGTAACACAACACCGGCACTAGTACTGTAATGGCTGCCGTACATAAACGGAGGAATAGAGGGATCTTGAAATGTCTCGAATCGTTCTACAAAATCTTCAAGACGATCGGGATTGAGTGCACCCATAGGTTTTGATAGATCACGGAAGTTTGAATTGTCCGAAAGATCAGGCACATCTTTTGACGTGTAGTTAGACAGTACCCAGGGCATTACAGGATACTGACAAAGATCGTTGAAAGTTCTGCCAGCTAAGTTGTTAAGATGAAGTAAGTAATCAAAGTTGCTCAGTCTTCCATCTACCCATGCTGCTGTTAAGCGGTGGCGATGCTCATGCACGAAGTGCGAGAATCTTTCAGGCCACTGTTTGATACATTGGTGAGGGGCTCGCTTCATGATTGCACCGGCTGCAAGGTCTCTCCTGAAAGCATCAAGTCAAGCAAGAACAAAATTTCAGTGAAATGAATCCAACAGACGTTGGCCTTCAAACTTATGCTTACCTTGCATTACCTATTCTTCCTGCACCAAAGTCAATAAAGACACTGACAGAAGGGACACTTCCACCCGATCCTCCGCTCGGAACAAAGAAGAGCTCCATCGCACTATCACGGAGCCTGAATCGTCTCAAAAAAATTTGGGTGCACTCGGCGATAGCCCAACGCAGAACTTTCGGCCGGAGCATGACTGTTCGGTAATGGTGTCTATTTGTGACGCCGTCATCTGATTCCTTTTCTTGGGTCTCTTCGTTATTTTGCTTAGTCACTACTTTTGATCCAGTCCATCTTTCGCTATTTGTTTTTCGAGATTCGTATTCTTCGATAGCCAATTCTTCTCCATCGAATAGCTCACTGTCATATTCCAGAATAAACTGAGATCCAGTCAACAGAAGGGTTGCGGTCCGGCTACCCTCAGCGCGCACATGAATAACATTGTCCCAGTGACATTCAACTGGCAAACCTGTTCCCATGGTGACAGATGGAGGGAGTGCGAATGAGGTCATACTTGACACTGCTATGGGGTGTGTGGAAGACTCCTGTCGTACCGGCTCATCGTCCACATACGCATGTTGTACTGAGTTTGAGTAATCCTCAAAGTTTTGATCGGAAGCGTTGCCATCTGTAGGTGCACCATATTCCGTAGAGTTAACTGAATCCAAAGAGTCAGTTTGAACTTGAGTTTCTTTTTTTGATTTGTCTGACACAGGTTTACGATTCATAAAAGTGGAGCGATCCACAAAGCCTATGTCCAAACCATCTTGGTCATCGAATTCTTCACCGTTGCTGCTGGCATTGCTCATGTCTTCTTCGCTCGATGGCGCATGTGAAATCTTCTTTGTGATATCTACAATTTTGACTCTTGATGAAATTTCCAATAGATCCCCGACAGATGTATCAAGTACGTGTGATGAATCAATTTCATGGGACGAGTGTTTTTCATCTCCCTCAACAACTGAATTTACTAACTTTCCGTCTTGCTTAAAAGACTTGGCTTGGTTGCCTCCTGAATGGTCCAAGTAGTCGGGAACATATCTGCGGAAACATCTATCGGTGGGATAACTGACGAATCTACTGTAAATATCTTTTCCTCCGTCTCCAATGCCACGTTCCCCATGTGGTTCTAACAAGACACCAGTTCCATCGTATCCACTGTGCATATGATGATGTGTTAGCTTGCAAAATTCTTCTGCAGCTGCGTCCATGGACTCAGATAAAATAGCCAATACAGAGCCTTTTCCCTCAGCAACCCGGCTCTTTTCTGAAGATGCAAGCTCGATGAAATGTGCCATTAAATTTGCGTTATGGTTCATTCCTTTAGTAGAGTCTTTGGATCCAAAGCTAGACGAATCAAATAGTTCCACGATGGAGAACTGAGACCCACGTAACATGTTGTCATCCCAAACGTCCAAATAAACTCCAATTGTGTTGAGTATTGTCTCGACAGCCATGGTATTATCTGCTCGCTTTTCTTCATGATTGCATACAGGGTCTTTGACAAAGCGACGGCACATTTCAAGTGTTTTGAAGAAACCTGCATAATTAGTCCATTGAAGCTGAGAAGTACCAGACTTTTGGAGAATCTCAGGCAGCTTAGATAAATCTGAAGTTTCTGGTTTGAGTGCATCTGTATACATTATGAAATCATCCTCAATTGAAGAAGAATCGACAAGGTTAGGGGGTGAATTATCTTCTATATCTGTTTTCAAAACAAGCTTGCGCGCTTCCAAAGTCGATTCGTTCTTCAAGTCAGGTATATGAACTAGACTCGAATCATAATTTGTCTCTTCATTTATTGAAAGCACTGAATCCGATGATCTATCTATTTCGTCCTGCTGACCGGCAAAACAGACTACTTCTTCAACTACGATAGGACTTTCCGAAGCCTTCATCGCTGCAGCGTGGATTGCTTGAGCAGCCTTCGCTGCCTTTCCTAGATTGACCTTGAGGTTACTAGGGAAAGGATTGCTGCCAATAATCATTTGCTGAACGAAAGCCCGGGCGCCGTCATCCAGATCATCTTCCTGTTTTTCCATAATATTTTCGCCAGAGCTTTGGATTTGCGATCCCTTGCGTGCCAACCTTTCGCTGATATGTCTTTCATGCAATTCTTCGGTGACACAAAGAACTAAAGTGCAACAGCCCAGGTATCCCGAGCTGCTTGGGTCGTTCAGCATGGCATTTAGAGATGAACGCAAATCTGCCAAAGCACCCAGACCAACGTCCCTCGCGCAAGGGAAACTCAGGCCTACTATCGCAGCGGTGTAGGTCGACTTCAATTCATCAATTACGATCTTCCACAGTTGACTTTCATGCGGTGGCACAAACGCAAGCGATCTTACAAGGCAATTCAAGAAGCATCTCAAGAATGGCTGATACTTTTTGGATACTTGTTCAAATGAATCATTTTCCGAGGATGCTCTTTGACGAGATACGTTACTTTTCTTATGTGATGTGATTTGGTCTGGTTGGGTCGCGTTAGCACTCTTTTGGTGAAACACTATAGGTTTCTTTGTGAAAGACTCTACTCTGCTAAAAAAGTCGTCGGTTGTCGATCCTTGCTGTAGAATCCCGTCGGTGGTTGATACGTTTGACACTTTGGCTTGCGGATCAATTTCTTGCTGTGACATGGTTAATGAGGCTTGAGCCAAGGGAGAGGCGAAACTTGAAGGTGGAGGGGGAAGAACAGCGGTGATAGCAGTCAATTGATACCATCCCATGTGATTTCTTCCCTGATGCAGTACTCGCAGCATACTAATAATCAAATTAATCTGCAAAGGATTCAGTTGGGTGCACATAGAATTTGTAGGCATTAACAACTGTCTCTCTTGTATCAAAGTGGCAATTCGTGTAATTCTGTAGACCACGATGATTGAATTAGAGAACGTCCTTTGCCTTTGCCTTGCTTCGACACTTCCGACTGCTTTTGTTCCGCATCATCACAGAGTCGATTCAAAACAGTCGAACATAAATTACATAAAAGTCCAGTTTCTTGAGGAATACTCGTAGTTGTGGATTTTGAATCTGAATGGTCAATATTTTCAGCAGACACAGTGAGAGGTTTAGACTCGCCTCTACAGGATTCCAATGCCACAAGAATAGACTTCCAAAGGGCGACATCTGCATGAGAATCATCTGCAGAATGGCGCGCGCTGGTATCTATTATCATCGTCGACATAATATTGCAAAGAGTGGACTCGACAAATTCATGGCAAATTTGAACCAAGTTATCGGGCTCCATATCCGAGAGTTCATGATCTGGTATAGAATCAAACGTCTGAGGCGACAAAGACAATTTAACACTAACCCCTGGATCATAGTTCTCAAGTTCTGTTTTTCCTGTGAATTCAGGTTCCGGACAGATACTGCCCTCGAGCAAAGGAAAATCTACCCTCGATGAGCCCACGGCGTGAAGCTTAGAGTATGGCTGCAAAAGCATAACCAACTTTGTCAAAGCGCCGGTGCTCATTTCAGTGAAAGCAACAAGTTTCTTCAGAGGTGGTGCAACACTCAGAGTTGAGATCCCTGCGTAGTATTCAGATGTCTTTTTCCCATCGACTTGATGAAGTGAAGTCTCCAAAATTGAGCTGACAGAACGATTTAACGAGAAAACTAGCTTATACAACACAATAGCAGCACTTCGATCACGTTCTTTTGCTAAACTACCTGAGCCCTCGTCAGGAGGATCAATCAATAAAGTTGCAACCAACGCAGGAACAAGAGGAAGAATAGCCTGCACCCGGTCCATACTGACATAACCTAGCGAAGATTTAGATCCGAAGAATGAACCGTTTCTCTCGCTTCCGCATGGCAACAAACGGTAAACAATATCAAGAGATAAGCAACCTTCTAAGGCTCCAGTTTTTGCACTTGCCAAAAGAAGTGAGCAAGTATCATGACAAGCCTTCACGAATCCAGCAGGGGAAGCGGAGTTCGCATTTTCGCTCTGATACGTCAACAACCAGACCCAAAGAAGCAGGGTTCTACGCCAATGAATTTTCCAATCCAGGCACGCAATCAACCTCTCGTGCTGCCCAGTATCGTTTGAATGAGTATCATCAGTGAACCTTGAAATAGTATCTTGGTTTGATGTAGATACAGTCGTGATATCTGAATTCTCCAGAGCAACAGATCCACAGCTTATTATTCTGCAAAGTAACATAGGGCCAATGACAGTGCCAAACTCAGTTAATTTCAGTTTCCTGGAAATCCTGTAAGAGATTTGGTCACGTTGGTTTTGTTGAGCCCTTGGCGAGCTTAAAGAACCCATGATATTCGTGTCGTTGACCTCTGAGGGCTGAGTAGAAACATCTGGATAGGCGAAGAGTTGTAAAGGCGAGTTCGACGAACATTTTGCCAGAATTGCGTGTAAAGAATTCAAGATGATTCCGGCAGCGAAACTTCCCAATGAACTTGAGCTCAGACAACTGACACACGCTTCTATGTCTTGATCGCATCGACTGAATCCTTGTTCTGAGGTATCTTCGAGAGAGACTTGTAAGAGACAAGTTAAGATCATGGACAAACTGCTTGAGCAACTTGAAATAAAATCTTTATTCTTCGAGACGAAAACACTAAACTCATCGCCGTAGGTTTCTGGTAGGGAGAAGTGGTACTGTATCATATCTAACAAAGTTTGGGCAGACATATGATTTCTTAAGAACGTTCCATAAGGATTTGGCGATGTTGTATTTGTCGAAGGACAGTATCTGGACACCACTGCTGACAGCATGACCGAAGCAGCCTCCCAGTTTGAGGTGGCTGCTGTTATTGGTTTGCCGTTCGAAGCACATGCACCCCATAGGCAGAATTGAAAGCAAAATCCATGCAAGCATTGCAAAGCCAAGTCGGAATTTCGGCGTAGGAATAGGGAGGCAGGAACTGATTGAGATAAGTGTCTGGAAGATGCTTGACGATCCGGTGAGCCTGAAGCCCTGGTTGTTCCGCCCGTTTTGGTACGAAACTTGTGATCCAATGTTCCTCCACAGCATGCTGACACAATAGACAACGCACCATGGACAATTAGTAATGGCACATGATAGATCGAATCGTCGGCCCCACTGGCTTGGGGTCTTTTTTTAACTAATTCCATCTCTGAGTTGGTGGTTGTGATATCAACACTTCGTTCAGATTGCTCATTGGTTGGTGCAGATATGAGGTTGAAAAGATGCGCCCTACGCACGACGCGTCGCAACAAACCTGTCAATACGTACAAGTACCCGCTTTGAACAGCTTCTTCTCTAACTTCTCCACTGCATCGCAACAATGTGCCAATCAGACGCAAAATTTCACAACACATTGCGCCATTGTTGTTCATGAGGCCCCTTAGTATCGTCTCCTGAGTATGCTGCATACGTTCTTTAGAGTCCTTTTCGTAATAAGGCTCTCCTAGTGAAGAGAGAGCGAGTCTTAAAGGCAAGACACACAAACTCAGTGAATGAATTATTGAGTGTGTCAATGGAATCGATTCGCCTGGCCAAGGCACACCAGTTTGAGATTGAGGCCAGTATTGAGGTATAAGTTCTTGATTAGAAATCACACATCCATCGCCTAGAAGTATCATTCCTCCAATATTTGATTGTGAAACGTTGCCCGTTGCTTGAAGCAGATGGAAATTTCCTGGATTCGGCTCAACAAGACCCAGGCGTACATTTTCCGTGAGCCCAATCTTGCCGCATACAAAGGAGGGAGAAATTACAACCCGTTGGTGATAATGCTCGAGGGCAGATGGTTCGTTTGTTTTGAACAAAGTCCTTCGACGCGCAGACTCTGGGGTATCGTTGGGATGGAACTCATAGACAAGTTTCGAACGAAGCAGCTGGACCATGTCAGCCCCACGGATGCCCTCCTTGCAGGAAGGAATACCGATGCGAGCAAACTCTAATTGAACCCTACCAGATGTCGGGGAGGTGGAGTTGAAAGAACCTGTCGCCTGTGATGTGCTGCCAAGGGATGGAGCTGACGATTGGCTTTGACGCTTCTTGGTCGCCGCGTGCTTGCGTGTTGCGTGGAATCTTGGTATGTTGGTATGTGTTACCATCCCTAAGCTATGTTGCGCACCAGGATGAACCGAGACCGTCGCAGCATCGCGATTAAGTGGAACAGGTGGCGGGTGCGCCAAGATTGTTGGCACACATGGTCCTAGTTCACCCAGCACTGCTACTGGTTCGTTGGGGAAAGGTTCTTGAAGCACAGCAGTGCCCCCGCATAGGATCGGAATGTGCAAGTGATTCAACAAGATTACATCGTCCATATCGCTCTTGTTGATGGTTCCAGGATGGTGGTACGTATGATCGTTCATCCATGTTTGTCCAGCAGACGAATCTATTGGATCTTGTATCAGAGGATATGGACACTCAGCGTCCAATATTGGATCACCTGAAAGTGTCATCGTAAATCTCGGTCGCTTTAAATAAGGATTGGAGTGTGAAATACTTAAAAGTTCCCATTGACCGTTGGAAGATGGCACTGAAATTGTTCCAGTGGCCACATGTATTGGAAGAGGGGCGCCATCAGACGACGGTGATCCTTTGGATCGCGGAACAGATCTGTTGGATCCACCTCCGGGTATTCCATGAGAGGCTCCTCCCACTGATAGAATGACTCGCGCAGTTGTATATCCAGTTTCGGCGTTTAAATCCCAAGAGGACAGTGTGCACTGCAAAAATGTCCTGCTATCGCGGGTGGCTATACGAAAAAGCGTTTGAGGAGTGCCTAAATTATCTTCATGAATTGCATCTCTTCGAGCATCGTCTTTAGTGCGGTAACCCAAACCAGAAATTTGTGGAGTAACTCCTGGACGGATCCATATCAAGACGCCATATCCGCGTTTAAACGATTTGTTGAAATCCTTGAGGACTGGCAACCGTATACCACTACTGATTCCAGAAGGCGAATCAGCAAGAGAAGCATTTTCTGCCGATTTTGGAGCTTTTCCATCACTACTTGCAGGAAGGTAAATATAACAATCAAGTAAAGTTTGGGAGTGCAACAGAGGTGTAAAGTTGGACTTGTCGCATTTGCATTCGTCAATTTTAATACCATCAATTTCGTTTTCCTCGACCTCAGTTTGTTCCAACATAAGCCTCAATGACCGCGCAACTTCACATTTTGACTCAGATGATAATCTCATATTACTCAAT
>Ga0075154_10003433_pt1 | contig 10014 bp, 6 predicted proteins | sample JI71714BDNA_FD_70965 | JGI IMG/M metagenome (GOLD analysis project Ga0075154, IMG submission 70965) | Wastewater effluent complex algal communities from Wisconsin, to seasonally profile nutrient transformation and Carbon sequestration -... | ecosystem: Engineered > WWTP > Effluent > Algae...
GCCAACAACGTAAACGTTCGCCTCAACCCCAACACAGGTGCTATTGCGGCAACGGATGTAAATCTTGCTTTTGCAGCAACGGACGTAAACGCCGGTGTTAACGCCAGCGTAGGTGGTGCCGCTTATACCAATAGTTTCCTGGGCGCTACCTCCACCCAATTGTTTGTGACCGATGATTCGCTCAATGTACTTTGTTTGCAAATGCCACCGAACGACGGTGTGCTCAACACCGTTGGCAGCCTGGGCATTGTGGGTAATTTGGCCGATTTATCCACCGATTTGGATATTTATTACGACCACGAAACCAGCACCAATATCGCGTTTGGTGTGGCCAACGTGGCAGGCAGCGTTCAAGATGCATTGTACACCTTTAGCACTACCAGCGGCGCATTTTCATTAAAAGGAAACATTGGTTTGGGTATTGCCGTACGCGACCTGGCTATCTTTATTGATTCCATTCCTCCGGTATCCGTGTTTGAACCCCTCGTTTTGGATGCCTCTTTTGAAGCATCCCCTAACCCGGCGGTTGATCAAACTACATTCCAGTTTGACCTGAAAACACCCGGACAAGTACAAATAATAGTGACGGATATTATAGGAAGACACACTACTGTTGTTGTGGACAAAGAACTTTCTACCGGTCCAAACGCAGTTGAGTGGGTTATTTCTGGACGCAACTCTGGCTATTATCTGGCCCAATTGTGGGTCAATGGCCAACTGACGGGAACCCAAAAACTGATTATTAGGTAGTTCTTCTTCCAACCGACCACATTAACCTAGTTATAATGTGAACATGCTCGCCCCTGCACCCACGTGGTGCAGGGGCTTTTTTGTTCAAAATCAACCCCAATTTCAGAAATTCACCCTAACATTGCGGCGTTTCGCAAACAACATTTGGCATTGATTCATATTTTAGGCATACGGCATCACGGGGTGGGTTCGGCCCGGCACCTGACACAGCGGCTCCACGAGATTCGCCCGGATGTGGTATTGGTGGAAGGCCCGCCCGAGTTTGACGGCATTTTGCATTGGGTAAAACCCGGTGAAATGGAACCTCCCGTGGCTATTTTGGGTTATAACGCGGCCCAACCCGAACAGGCCACGTTTTATCCTTTTGCCGAATATTCGCCCGAATGGCAGGCCATTACCTACGCCAACACCCACCAAATTCCGGTGTTTATGCTCGATTTGCCCCTGCAAATGACCATACAAATGACCGCCGACGGCATGTTCAACCAACAAGGCGGCGGCGATCCGCTGGGGGCACTGGCCGAAATTGAAGGCTTTCAGAATAGCCAGGAATGGTGGGAACACCGCTTTGAACAACACCGCTCCGACATGGATAGCGCATCGTGGTTCGAAGCCGTGATGCTCGCCATGAAAACCCTGCGTACCGCCGGACTGGTGTCTTCGCTGGATGCCGAGAACCAATGGCGCGAAGCCTGGATGCGCAAAATCATTCGGGAAACACGCCAAAAAATGTTCGCCGAAATAGTGGTTGTTTGTGGTGCCTGGCACGCGCCAGCCCTTGTAGAATTGGATAAAAGCGAAAAAAGTGACAAAACCCTGCTCAAAGGGCTGCCCAAATCCAATATTCAAATCAGCGCGACCTGGGTGCCGTGGACCAACGAACGGCTCGGCATCCAGAGCGGATACGGGGCTGGGGTACAAACGCCCGGTTGGTCCGAACACTGTTGGAAACACCCCGATAACACCGGCGTCACCTGGTTATCGGAGGTGGCGCAAAAGTTTCGGGCCAAAAAAATTGACATTTCAACGGCCCACGTTATCGAAGCCCTGCGCTTGTCGGAAACCTTGGCCGCCATGCGCCAATTTTCGGCCCCGCGATTGGACGAATACAACGAAGCCACCGCCACCGTAATGTGCATGGGCGATCAGATTCAATTGGACTGGATTCGGCGAGAACTGGTCATTGGCCATAAAATGGGCGTCGTTCCCGACAAATTGCCCAAATTGCCCATTCAGGCCGATTTTGAACGACAAATCAAACATTTGCGCCTCAAATTATCGGAAGAAGAAAAAGAAATGGAACTCGACCTGCGGGAAGAGCGTGAATTGGAAAAAAGCGTGCTGTTGCACCGCCTTTCGGCCATGCAAATCCGGTGGGGACAAGTATCGGCACCCGACGGGGCCAAAGGCACATTCCGGGAAGCCTGGCTGCTGCAATGGCGGCCCGAACTGGAATTAGACATTATTACACGCGGTACCTGGGGCAATACCATCGAAGACGCGGCCAATAATTGGCTCACCCAACGCGCCAACGCCGCCCTACAAATTGGCGACCTGACCGAATTATTAGAACACGCCCTGCCCGGCGCGTTGTACAACGTCATTGGCCATATTTTACTTCGGTTAAACGAAGTAGCCGCGCGGTCATCGGATATTTTTGAACTCATGACGGCCGTACCGCCTTTCGCCCGGGCCATGCGTTACGGGAACGTACGCAATACCGATCAGGTAGCCATTGAACAACTGCTCGATGGCATTGTAGGGCGCATTTGCGTGGGATTGCCCACGGCGGGTTACGGCATTGATGACGATACCGCCCGGCAATATTTTGAACTTATGTCCAAAATTCAGGACGCATTACAAAACAGCGAACGCCCCCATTGGGTAAGTGCCTGGTACACCGCATTGCAACACCTGCAGGCCAATAGCCATCCGGTGGTGCTGGGTTACGCCACCCGCCTCCTGCTGGACGCACAACGTTTAACGCCCGATCGCACGGCGCAACTGTTCAGTCAGGCGCTGAGCCGGGGCAACAGTTCGGCGCACGCTGCCGCCTGGCTAGAGGGCTTTTTGCGCGGTTCGGGCAGTATTTTGTTGTACGACAATGTGTTATGGAATTTGTTGTACCAATGGACCGAGACCCTGCCCGAGGAGGATTTTAACCTGATGTTGCCCATATTGCGCCGTACTTTTTCGGTGTACGAACCCTCGGAGCGGCGGCGCATTGGTGAAAAAGCCAAACGCGGCCCACAAGCCCACGCCGATGCGCCCACGCCAGTATCCACCTCCGACGAGCCTGGGCTTGATTTTGATACTACGGCAGCCCGCGCAGCAGCGGTTCAGGTTGCCCAACTCCTCTGGAACTTTTGACCAGTCTTACCATGCAACCAACACCCAAATTTTATTTTAGCCTGTTTATCCCCCTTCTCATCGTATTGCTGGGTTACCAAACGGCCCCTGCGCCCATTCCCGACGAGCGCCTGGTGATCCAACTCCGTTGGTGCAAAGCATATCCGGCGGAAACGGGAAAAAATATTGAAAAAGGACTGGCCTGGGCGCTTTCTTTTCTCGGGGCGGAATTACCCAAAGGTTCGCTGCCGCAGGTATTGCGCCCCACCGAAGATCCCGCCATTTTGGAAATTCACTTAGAAAAAGCCGGTTTTAATGCCACGGCCCAAACGGCATTGGCCGATATATTGGACTCCCTAAAACGCACCCCGGAATACGAGCGTTTTTGCAGCGTTGATGTCGGGCGCTTTGTGGTTCTTACGGTACACAGTCCCTTCCATTATTACCAAATTACCGGACTACCACGTACGCTGGCGTCGTTTCGGAGTATCCACGGCATGAACGAACAATCCACGCGCCATTTTCCGGTAATCAGATCGTCCATTGCGGTGGGGAACCGCGATATTACGTTTCAAACCGGGGCTTCGCCGCGCGATTGGGCCTTTATTGCCGCCGAAGGATACGGCCGGATGGAATACGGAAATTTTACCCCCACCGAATACGAAGTGTTTGACATCATGCCCAACGGTCAATTGCGGTTTGGCATTTACGATCAAAACGGCCACTGGGAGACCGGAACACCGGCGTATTTGGGGGAAGCCGGAAAGCCGGGCAACTGTATGTGGTGCCACGAATCGAGTGTTCAGACCTTGTTCAGCCCCACGTTTGACGTACCGGGCCAACTCACCGCTCAGGCATTTAAAGACACCGTTCGATTATTAAACACCACGTTAAAACAGTACCAACGCTCCCGAAAATCGGAAGTGGAATTTGACAGCGTGTACGCGCACACGCAACACGAACTGCTGTATGTTACGTTCATGGAACCTTCGGCGCAGCGCATTGCGGCCGAGTGGGGCACCACCACCGGCGAGGTGGAGTACCGCTTGCGCCACGCAACCACCCACCGCAACGCCGAATTTCCGTGGATGGGCCTCCTGTACCGCCGCCGGGATGTGGATGCACTGGCCCCCGTTCGGGCAACTCCCATTCCGAGCAACGTGCGGGAAACCGCCGATTTTGAACCCGACTTCTTCGCTAAAAGGGCCAATAAGTAGTTCGGTGCGCCCATTTTGTCGTTTTTTCTTTGATTTTTTTAAAATGCCATGCAACTTTGATGGCAACGGTATGTCCATTTGACCCGACATATACTTCGACACGATTGTTTTTGTGCAAAAATCTTGGGACGTCCCCATTCTTAAAAAATGCACAAAACCAAGTGCCGCTCAGTATAAAACATTCACACATAACACAATACGGTTATGAAAGCAAAACGCACATTATTATTCACTTTTTTCACACTTTCAACGCTTTTCGCGTTTGCCCAAGACAACAATGAACCACAACTCTACATTAGCAAAAAAGTAAAAGAAGCCGACGGAACCTACACTTCCGAATCCATTATTAAAAAAGGAAAAGCCGCCAGTGCGTTTAACATTGACGAGTACGTGAAGGCCAACAAAGCCGACAATACCGACCTCGAAATTCGCCTCGAAGGGGGTGATGAAGAGCGCAGTGTTACCATTCGCGGTAGCCAGGGTCCGCGCAATACCGGCGCCGAAGACGTGGAGGTGGAAGTAGAAGAACTGGTGCGCAACGTTAATGGCCGCGTTAACCGCTCCGTTGAACGCATCAACAAATCCATCAATACCGGATCGTGGGGCAACGGCAACTATTCCATTTCGTACGACAATGGCAACGACGCCTTTTTGGGCGTGGAAGAAGATGAGGATGAAGACGAAGACCAGGATGGCGTGGTGGTGGAAATCACCAACGGCTCGGCCGCTGAAAAAGCCGGTCTCCGCGACAACGACGTATTGCTTCAGTTGAACAACAGCAAAATTAACCGTTGGTCCGACATCACCAAATTTATGAATAACGCCAAAAAAGGGGATAAAGTAAAAGTCAAATACCTCCGCAATGGCAAAGAAATGACCACCGAAGCCGAACTCACTAACCGCAGTTCGGTGGAAGGAAACAACTGGAATGGCCAAATGCGCAAACGCGGTTTCCTCGGCGTTAGCGAATTTGGCGACGTGGAAGACGAACCAGGTGTACGGGTATCCATTACCAAAAACTCCGGTGCTGAAAAAGCCGGCCTCAAAAAAGGCGACGTCATTTTGGAACTCAACGGAGCAACCATCAACGACTTTGAAGACATTGAAGACGCGATGGACGACGTTAAACCCGGCGATAAAATTAAAGTAAAATACAAACGCGACGGTAAAGAATCTACCATTGAGGCGACCGCCGGTGAATGTAATTCGTGGGATTGGGGTCAAATTGACTGGGAAAACAACGACATTAACGTTCAAACCAAAAAAGGATGCCTCGGCATTTGTAACAATAATAACGCTACGACGGGCGACCGTCGTGGCGTTGCCATTTCCAACGTAACCTGTAGTTCACCGGCCAATCTGGCCGGTTTACGTTGCGGCGATATTATTTTTGAAATCAACGGTAAACGGATTGACAACGGGAACGATCTCTGGAATGAACTGGCCCGTTACACGCCCCAAACAAGTATCGAAATTGCTTACGTGCGCGATGGCAAAGACCTGCTCGCCGAAGCCACTCTCAATACCTGTGAAGATAGTTACGAACAAGTAACCATGACCAAAGTGGATGAATTGGGTAACGCCAGCGAACGCAAATTTTTTGCGTGGAATGTCAACGAAGAAGAGGAAGAAGAACTCAAATTGCGCCAAACCATTACCATTCACAGTGCCGCTGACAGCGATGTACCGGTGCTCAACCCCGGAAATGGTTACGAAAACGCGCCTTTTGCCGATGAACACCAATTAGAACTCCAAAACATTGAACTGGTCCCCGGCAACGAACCCGGTCATTTGGTGTTGTCTTTTTCCACCGAGGCCATTCCGACGTTGATTAACATGTACGATATGAACGGCCGGCAGTTGTTTCTCGAAGAACTAAATGCGTTTAATGGTAATTACCGCCAGGAATTTGATTTTAAAGAAATGGCCAAAACCAACGTTGTTTTGCGCATTCAGCAAGGCAACAAAACGTACCACGAACAGTTTTTTATTGACTAAACGCCCCTTTTACGGCCGCGCATTCTTCCCTTTTTTGTTTAAAAATTCAGATACTCCTTGATACCGCCCGTGTATCCTGGGGATTTTTGCGTTTTGGTAGTTTCGGGAAAAAACTGCATCTTTGTCTTCTAAATATACTTCACCTTCAAATAGCCGATATTTATCGCGGTGTCTTCGGATAACGCCCCCCCTTTAGCATGAACTATATCAACCGAAATTTTTTCATCATTGCCGGTTCAGTGTTAACCGCCGTATTGGTGTGGTATTTTAGCGAAATTGTTACTTATTTGTTGGTGGCCTGGGTATTGTCCATGTTGGGCCGCCCGTTAATGGACTTTTTTACCCAGAAAATAAAAATTGGCAAATTCCGCATCAACAACGCGGTCGCCGCCGGGTTAACCATTTTTGCTTTTTACGCCTTATTGGCGGGCCTTTTGCTCATTTTTGTACCTACATTGGTCGAACAAGCCAATAATTTGGCCACCCTGGATTATCAGGCGTTGGGTCAAAAAATGGAAGGACAATTTTCACATTGGGATGCCCAAGCCCACCAATTGGGGTTGCTTGGTAAAAAAGAATCCTTGGGTACCAAAACCCAGGAAACCCTGTTACAGTGGTTTAAGCCCTCGTTGGTGAGCGATATTGTTCAAGCCTTTTTTTCTACGGCTGGCGGCATTGTGGTGGCCGTATCGTCCATTTCTTTTATTTTATTCTTTTTTTTGGAGGAAAAAACGTTGTTTCCCGATATTATCCACTCGTTGGTGCCGGAGCGTTACGAAGATAAAGTACTACAGGCGACCGACGAATCTACCGATGCATTAACCTCGTATTTTAAGGGGCTACTGATCCAGATGTTGTGTTTTTCGGGCATGATTACGGTGTTTTTACTCATTCTGGGCATCCCCAATGCGTTATTGATTGGCGTTGCGGGCGGCTTGCTCAATATTGTGCCTTACGTGGGGCCAATTATTGGTTTGGTCTTTGGATGTTTTATCACTTTATCATCGGGCTTACACGCCGAACTGAACACCTTGGGTTATTCGTTGTTAAAAGTAGGTGGTGCCTTTATGCTGACGCAGGCCATTGACAATTTGTTTTTGTCCACCATTATTTTCTCCAAAAGTGTTAAGGCCCATCCACTGGAAATTTTTGTTGTTACGCTGATTGCCGCTCAGGTGGGCGGCGTAGCGGGAATGGTGGTTGGAATTCCGGTGTACACGGTCATTCGGGTGATTGCGCGGAACTTTTTTAACCGGTTTAAACTGGTTCAAAAATTGACGGATCACCTGGAAGAAGAAGCAACATAAACATTTACCTTTACAAGATATGGACGAATCCTCATCGAGAAACAGAGTACCTTCTACCGTTCCGGCGGGCGGTTTACAATCGTGGCTAACTATTTTTGGGATAGCCACCGTTGCCACCGGCGCAGCAGTGTGGTTATTACCGCCGTTTTCTTTTTTATTTGGCACGGGTTGGTTTGCCGTTGTCATGACGGTAATGTTTACTTTTTTTATTTTGGTGCTATTCCGGCGGTTGTTGTTCAAACACCTGTACGGCCGTTTGCCCAATGAAAGTGAGGCGGTTTTACTGGAATATTTTTCCCAACCCGACGAAGACCGAGAGGAAGTTTCCACCGAATTAATCGAAAATGCCCTGCACCTGCGCGAAGTATCGGCCGGTGCCTGCATGGCGCCCAAAGCCGATATTGTGTATTTTCCGGTGTATAAATCGCTGCTGGAACTGCGCCACTTGTTTGCCGAAAGTCAGTTATCGCGCATTATCATCACCGAAAACGACTCGTTGGATCAAATTTTGGGTTATATCCACGTCCAACAGATGTTCGACGAGGAAAAAGAGTTCCGTTCCATGATTTTGCCCATTGCGTTTGTTCCCGCCGAAATGCCGGTGAACGAACTGTTGTCGCACTTTGTGCGCACCCGCACCAATATCGCCTGCGTGCGTACCCCCGAAGGAGCATTGGGTGGTATCGTTACCCTCGAAGATGCGCTGGAGGAGTTGTTTGGGGAAATTGAAGATGAGCATGATTAGCGAATAATGGTGACATCGCCGCTTTGGAACACCTTCAAAGTGCGACCACTACAAGTGATAAGTTCCGCATTCAGGTACCATACGTAAACGCCGGGATTCATTGTTTTACCATTTCCCAAACCATCCCAGGAATCATCCATTGTATTAGCCGTAAATAATTGATTTCCCCATCGATCAAAAACATTTAGAGTAAACGTACCTAATTCGTATTCTCCTCCCAAATACGCACGGAAACGGCTATTCTCGTTTGCACCATCGGGAGTAAAACAATTGGGCACGTAAAATACCGGTAGAGCCTTGACTTCCTCGGCCCAAACGACCTCAATAGTTAGTTCGATGGTCGCACAGCCATCATTAACACTTAAGGTATATGTTCCGGCTTGCTCTACTCTGAGCCAAGGCAAATGCGAGCCATCACTCCAGGTCCACTCTAAAAGCGCAGCGTTACCAGATAATAATTCGGGCCTCAACATTGCCTCCTGATGTTGACAAGATAGAGTATCATTACTAATTTCAATTACAACGGGTGGATTTTCGTCAACAATGGCTTCTTTTTCCCATAAACAGCCATTATTGTCCTTCACTAAAATGGTATATTGACCAGAAGCGACTTGTTCAAATATCGGAGATGCCTGAAAAGGAACGTTATCCATGCCATATTCAAATGGCGCATTACCACCAGACACCAGTATTTCAACAATTCCGGTATTATCATTGCGGCAAGTAGATGTCGTTTGTACATAAAAATTGACGTCTGGAAAAGCGGTTACTGAGACGTGTACAACTGAATCACAAAGATGTTGGGTAACAAACACAAAATCCATTGCATCGCCAACGGGAATCTCTATACCATTGTACAAAGCTTTTGTTCCATTACAAGCAAATAAGTTAATTGATGTGTACAGTGAAGGATTCAATGTGGTGTGGATGATGACCAGGCTATCGCAACCTATTTGGCTGGTAAATACCTGTTGAACGATACCGGTATCTTGTGTAAAGCAGGTCGTTGCTTCGATATAAACCGTGCTTTTTAGAAGTTCCTGCACTGTCCATGCGTTCATTGTCGTACAGCCATTGGCATCGGTGACCGTAACTTGATAAACACCACCGTTGAAAATAGCAACACTATTGGCTGTAGCGCCATTACTCCATAAATAATCATTAAATGAGGCATCCACCAGTAAAACAGCAGAAGATCCTTCACATAATTTGTCAACGCCGACAATTTGAACTTGGGGCAATGGTAAATTTTGGACCATTTGTAAAAAAACAGCCGTACAACCATTGGAACCCGTCACCGTTACCCCATACGTGCCGGGGCCAACGTTCGTCAGATCTTCCGTTGTGGCGCTGTTCGACCACTGGTAAATATTGCCCGTGGTACCCGTGACCGTAATGTCAACGCTGCCGTTATTTTGGCCACAACTCGCCGGGACCGTACTGCCCGTAACAACTGGCACAATCAGGTTCTCGCCTACTACAAACGATGCCGTTCCGCTGCAATTGGAGGCATCGCTCACCGTCACCACGTACGTACCGGCCGTTAAGCCCGTTATATCTTCCGTGGAAAAACCGCCCGTCCACGCGTACGTGTATGCGCCGGATGGCGTAACCACAAGATTGATTTGGCCGTTGGCCGAAGCGCAAT
>Ga0075154_10003435_pt1 | contig 10011 bp, 9 predicted proteins | sample JI71714BDNA_FD_70965 | JGI IMG/M metagenome (GOLD analysis project Ga0075154, IMG submission 70965) | Wastewater effluent complex algal communities from Wisconsin, to seasonally profile nutrient transformation and Carbon sequestration -... | ecosystem: Engineered > WWTP > Effluent > Algae...
TGCCGCCGCCGCGCGTCAGCAACCAAACCCCGCAAACCGCCGCCAGCGCGCCCAAGCCCCACCGCCCGGCCCGTGTCCCCGTGGCCAACACCATGAACGGAAACACCAAATAGGCCGCAAACTCAGCCGAGATCGACCATGACGGCGCGTTGAATATGAACTGATCGGTGAGCCCCCAAGCATGGGTCAGCGTCAGGTTCAGCCCCAAAATCCAAAGGCCATCCCCCGGCAATTCAAACCGCATCAACACCAGCACCGCCAGCAATGTTACCAAATGCAACGGATAAATCCGCAGCAACCGCTGCCGCATGAACGCCCCCCAGCGCGGCCCCGTCACCCCGGTCAGAAACTGGCTGGCATAGACATGATACAGCACAAAACCGCTGAGCATGAAAAACAGATCCACCCCCAGATGGGTGTGCGGCACAAACAGGTTCCAGCCCCCCACATCGCGGGCAAACACATCCGAATAATGCCCCCAAAACACCGCCATCGCCGCAATCCCGCGCAACGAAGTATGAGAGACAATATGCACCGACATGACCTGAAACCTTTTAAGAAATACCTTGGGTGTCCTTAGACCACCCAAGGCCATCCCTCACAAGGCCCGATGGGGCAGGGGGCGTGCCCCCTAAAACACCACCATCCCCAGATACAAAACCCCCGACACCACCAACACCACACGCGCATTCAGCCCAAAGGCCGCCGCAAACATCAAAAGCGCAAAGGCCAAATTGACCATCCGCACCGGATCAGCCCAAAGATGGGCGAGCAAAAGCCACAGCATGCGATTTTCCTTTCGCAGTTGCGGCAGGCCTGCCTTTTGTTAAGGTCAGTCATGACAAGGACTGTTTGACGCTTCGGACCGTCTAAACGCACGACTGTGAAACTTGACGATTGCAGGACAAAAATTGACGAAAACCTTTGGCCAGTTGTTTGGTGACCTTGTCGCCCGCCACCGTAAGGCAAAGGGCTGGTCCTTGGCCCAATTGGCCCAAGAGGCTTGGGGCAAAGGCGACCGCGATTTTGTAGGTCAGGATCGCGCCGCGCAGATCACCCGCATCGAAGACGGAAAGGCCGCCAATCCGCAGGCCAGAACCATCAAGGCCATGCAGGATGCGCTGGGCATACCACAGGCCGAAATTGATACCCTGCGTGCAGAAGCGGTCACGCCCCACCCTGATCTTGTCGCCGCCCTGATGGAGCGGAACGCCGCACTGGCCCATGACCTGAAGCTGAACCACAAGCTGGTGGTAGAAATCGCCCGCGCCTATGCCCGCAGCGCCGCCGATGACTTTGACGGCGCGGTGGCCTCAATCCGCGCCGCGTTGATCAGCACGCAGGAACTGGACCGCGCCAAGCAGCTTTACGCCAATCTTGACGCCACTGTTCAAAGCGCCTTGGACGAAGTCATCAAGACGGCCAAGGCAGGCGAACTTGCAAAGGCACGCAAAGCACTGGACGCCGATATTCAGGCCATGGCCGACCGCCGCACCGAACTGCTGCAAGGCGAAATGACCGCCCACGACATTGGCGTGACCCTTGCCCAGCAAGCCAACGATCCCAAATCCGCCGCCGACCATATCCTCGCCAAACTGCAGCTGGACACCCCGCCCGACCTGTTCAACGCCCTGCGTGCCGAATGGCTTCGCTGGTATGAAACAGGCCGCGATCAGGGCGGGGCCTTTGATCTGGAACTGTCAATCCATCTGGCCAAGGCCACCGTTGCCATGGCCCAAACCCCCGACCAACGCGGCGCGGCGTTGAATTATCTGGGTAATTCACTGGCAACCCTCGGCGAACGCGAAACCGACCCCGCCCGCCTGCAAGCCGCCGTCACCGCCTTTCAAAACGCGCTGCCGGAATACATCCGCGATCGCGTGCCGCTGTACTGGGCCGGGACGCAGAACAATCTGGGCAACGCGCTGAGCGAGCTTTGCACCCGAGAGGGCGACCCCGTCCGCCTGCAAGCCGCCGTCACTGCCTATGAAAACGCGCTTCTGGAACGCACCCGCCACCGTGTGCCGCTGGATTGGGCCATGACGCAGAACAATCTGGGCGCCGCGCTGTACGAGCTTGGCACGCGAGAGGGCGGCCCCGCCCGCCTGCACGCCGCCGTCACCGCCTATGAAAACGCGCTGCTAGAACGCACCCGTGACCGCGTGCCGCTCGACTGGGCCATGACGCAGAACAATCTGGGCAATGCGCTTCGCGCGCTTGGCACGCGAGAGGGCGACCCCGCCCGCCTGCAAGCCGCCGTCACCGCCTTTAGAAACGCGCTGCTGGAATACACCCGCGACCGCGTGCCGCTCGACTGGGCCATGACGCAGAACAATCTGGGCAATGCGCTGCGCGAGCTTGGCACGCGAGAGGGCGACCCCGTCCGCCTGCAAGCCGCCGTCACCGCCTATGAAAACGCGCTTCTGGAAAGCATCCGCGACCGCGTGCCGCTGGACTGGGCCATGACGCAGAGCAATCTTGCCATTCTCGAACTGGCCTTCCATGTCCTTTCCCCAGATCCCGCCCGTTTGGTTGCGGCAAAGGAAAAGGCATTGGCCGCGCGAGAAGTGTTTATGTCCGCCAAGGCCAGCGCCAATGTGGAAATGGTGGACCGAACCCTAGCCGAAATCGCCGCCGCGTAGGGGGCGCATTCATTGCGCGCCGGGGGCTAACCGTTAAAATTCGGTTAAAACCGCCACCGCAACCCATTGATATAAAACAACATAAAAAATGTCCCAGCGTGGGACACCTCGTCACCCGGTCCTGTCAGACGATCAGCCGTGATCTTCTGACAGGACGCGAGGTCGCTGATGTTAACCTGCCTTGCCGCAGGGTCTTAGTAGACGAAGAAATCTGCCGCGGTCAAACTGAGGCCAGTCGAAACGGTGGCAAACAGTTGCCCCAAAGTGGCACCGGTGCCATCGGCGTCGTAATACAACCGGCCCGTATCGCTTTCATAGATGATCCTGCAAGCCGCATCCGTCGCCAGACCGGTCAGGTTGGACGCAAAAGCAGAGCCCGCAACGGCGCCCAGTGACAAGGCGGTAAAGATCCCATCGTCAAGGCGAATTGTATCATCGGCAACCGAGAAATCGGTGATCCGATCCCGGTTGGTGACCCCAAGGGCCTTGTAGAAAACAAAGCTGTCTTTCCCGGCTCCGCCGGTCAGAACGTCATTTCCATCGCCACCGTATAGCACGTCATTTCCGGCCTCGCCCGATAGGGTGTCGTTGCCGGCACCGCCATAAAGACGGTCGTTGCCTTCACCGCTTGAGAAGCTGTTTGCCAAACTGTTGCCTGTCAGCCGATCATTTCCGCTGCCGGAGGTGATGTGTTCGACGTTCAAAATTGTGTCGACCCCGGTTGTGGCACCGGTGTTCTGGGCCGTGGTGATGGACAGATTGACGGTCACGGACGCAGTCCCGGAATAGAATATCCGGTCAATCCCCGCTCCGCCATCCATGCGGTCATTGCCCGCGCCGCCGATCAGAACGTCATTTCCACCGCCACCATTCAACGTGTCATCGCCAGCGCCACCATCCAGCCGATTGGCGTTATTGCTGCCGGTAAGTGAGTCATTGCCGCTGCCCGAAGTTATGTTTTCCACATTGCGGATCATGTCGTTTCCGGTGCCGATGCCGGTGGCTTGTATAGTCGAGACCGACAGGTTCACCGTCATCGCCGAGGTGCCAGTATAGACATAACGATCGTTGCCTTCACCGCCGTCGATGCTGTCATTGCCCGCGTCGCCATAGATAATGTCGTTGCCCGTCTCGCTCAGCAGGGTGTCATTTCCATCGCCGCCATAAAGTTGGTCATTGCCGAGGCCGCCGCGGATGGAATCGCGCCCTGCGTTGCCCTCGAGCTTGTTGTTGGCCGAGTTTCCAATAATCTCATCGTTGCCAGCGCCGCCTATGGCGTTTTCGATCACCACGCCGCGCCCGATGACGACGTTATCGATAAGCCCAGCGATGTCAGAGCGCGCTTCGGCCATCAACAGGATTTGTTGGTTCATCGTTCCGAAAGACACATCAATGGTGTCGATGCCGCCATCGTCATAGATAAGAAACGCAAAGGGGTTGCCAGCATAGACATTCGTGTCTGTCGGGATAAGGCCCGCAGTCATGTCCATCAGGGCCTGCACCGTTCCGCCAGAGTTGCCGCCCGGTCCCCAGACCGTGTTGCCGCTGTTCAAGCCGGTGGAGGCGTAGCCATAGAGGTTTTGAATGGCGATCGCGTCCGCCGTCATCACCGAGGCCAGATAGGCAAAGCTGGCCGGATCGTTCGGGTTATCGATCTGATCGAAATAGGACATGACCGTCGCCGACCAGCTGTCATTGTCATAAAGCGCACTTGACGGCCAAGAGGCCGATCCGTTGTAATTGCCTGCATGGCCAAGGCCCAAGGCGTGCCCAAGCTCGTGGATATAGGTTTGCAGCATATAGCCGTTCTGGTTCAGATCCGACCAGCTGTCGTGAATGTTGATAAAGGAACGTTCGATCTCGTTGCCGGATAGATCAGAAATGGCATAGGCCCCACTGTTGTCCATATCGTTGAAGGTGATGTCTGCAGTCACCTGCTGGATGGTCAGATTGTAGGCGCCGGTGTCCCCATAGTAATCTTCAACCACCAAACGATGGACGCCTGAAGTTGTTGCCGTGAAGCTGATGTATTCGCCCGCGCCGCCATAGACGTAGTCCGCCTCCGCAACGGTAAGGCCATTAGTATCGCGCAGTTCCAAAACCAGATCCAAAGTCGCACTGTTCGCGGCAATCATATAGGTCTGCCCTGCAATCAAGGTGAAACCATAGGTATCAGTATCAATGATTGAGGTGAGGTTGCCATTGATGGAGTAGCGCCCTCCCGCATAGGTATAGGCGGCGCTGCCGCCCGTTGGCACATCTGTTGTTTCGTTGATGGTGGTGGTTGCCGCGGTCGCCACGGGCACAAAGTTGATGCCCGACACCCGCGCCCATGCCTCCAGCGCTGCAACCGCAATGGGCTGGGCCCCCGCGCTAAGGTTCGAGATGTCATAGGTGATGGTCCGGCTGGCATCGAGGTCAAACGCCCGCGAATCGCCGCCTTGGTTGTTCCAGTAGCCATCGGTCAGTTGCCCGGCCACCTGATCCAGCGTAAAGGGGGCGCTGTCGCCAACGCCATTGCCATCCGCGCTCTCGGTCGGGCCGAAGGTGTGTTGGTCAAATTTGGCCAACGGGTCAGAGTTCGGCAGGGCGGCACAAATGAGGCACATAAGTTATCTCCGGTTCAACTGGGATCAAAATGGCAAAGGGTTGGCAAGCAATAGCCGCCGCAGAAGATTTGACAGCAAAGAGGGTGACATCCCGCGGTCCATGGCCGAAACCGCCAGAATTTCGCTGGCAACAGGCGTTACATCTTGCCCGGTCCAAATCGAGCGGACCGACCAGCCTGCGCGACCAGCAGCAACCACTTCTAATTGAAGGGAAGGGGCATCGACATCCGGCTTGGGGGCGTCAAAGCGCAGCGTCGGATAGTGCTGTTGTAGCAGTTTCAAAAACTCGTCGCAGGCATCCTTGGCGCGGGCCGCATCGGCTTTTGGCCCTGTGGTGCAGGAATAGGCGATGTCCATTTGTCCGTTGGCCTTAAGCGGAGGGGGTGTCACATAAGTCAACAACAACGCAGACAGAATGACCCCAACCGTCAAGCGCAAATTGAAACGGAGAAAAGTCACATTTTACCTCAGAACAAATGTTAACACTTCATTTTGCGTAAATATGCAACGCTTCAGAGTCAAGCAAGGCGCTAACACTCGCGGTCAGATTGCACCTACAAGATCACGCCGGATGCGCGGTCAAACGCCATGCGTTCCGTCATAGCCATTGGCGGGCGAAGGGGCCCACCCCTTGGGCGGGTTTTGCGGGCGAAACACCTCGACCAGCAGCGGATAGCAGGCCGCAGTGTCAGAGGAATGTTCCGCACTGCAATCGCCGCCGGGGCAGGCCGACAGCGCGCCGATCAGGTCAATTTCGGCAAAGAACTCGATGTAATCGCCGGGCCGGACCGGGCTGGCTTTCATGAAATACTGGCCGGTGTCACGGGTGAACCCAGTGCACATGAAGACGTTCAGCACATCATGCACATGCAGTTCCGCCATCTGCAAAGACAGGCCCGTGCGATCCGCCAAGGCCCGGGTCAGGTTGGAATGGCAGCAGTGATGATACTGGCCCCCCGACAGCAGGTTATGGGTGTAAGGGTCGCAGCGCGTGCCGATTACGTCATGCACCCCACCGCCAAATGTGTCGAACTGATACCAGTCGAGTGTGTCCTCGGTGATCGTCGCCATGGCGCGCAGATGCGGCAGGCTGGACCACATCCGATCCCCCGCCGACAGATGCGTGCCGTGCAGTGCGCGGGTTTTGCCGGAAAAGAACCGCTCGTTCAGGTCGGTGGCACTCCACAGGTTCAGATCGCCAACCTGCGGGCCATCAACACTGGTGATGCGAAAGAAATGGCCCGCCGGGGCGTCAAAACAGCGGGCGTCGCGGGCAGGGACCAATACTTCAGCGACCTTGTCCCACCCCGGTCTTGCCGCATGATACGGGGCAAGATCGGGCGCGGGCAGGCCCTGCACAGGATAGCAGATCACCGGGCGCACCGCTTTGCGGGCGGGTCCGTCTGCTGGCATCGGATGGGCGGGTCTTTCTGGTTTCATAGGGCACCTCTGGTACGCAGGCTGGCAGTCCGGCGCAGGACGGTCAAGGTGGTGGAGGTCAAGAAGGTGGGGGCGGTCGCAAACAGTCACGCGGCGCCTTGCCCGGCGCAGGTGTGCAGGTTGCCCCACAAGCCGCGCAGCGCCAAAGCCCCGCCGCCCGTTCCTGTCGCCAGAGGCAAGCACGCGTCAGGGTGGAATTGCGGCGCATCAGCCATGCATAGGCAAAGACACCCACCAGAAGGATGATAAGAAGAACAGGCATTCTGCCTTGTGCCATATTCCAAGGCCACCGCAAGGGTGCGCGGTCTAATGGCGCGCGCGGTTAAGCCAGCCGTAACACCACATAGGCCGACAGATCGTGCAGCATCTGCCGCACCGGATGATCGGGCAGCGCGGTCAAGGCGGTTTGCGCGCGCGCGGCCCATGCCAGCGCATCGGCGCGGGCGGCGTCCATGGCACCGTGGCGGGCCATGATGGCCAGCGCCTGTTCCAGATCGCCGTCGCGCTGATCGCCCTTGGCGATGACCCGCACCCAAAAGGCGCGCTCTTCGGCGCTGGCCTGCGCCACCGCCTTTATCAGCGGCAAGGTCAGTTTGCGTTCGCGGAAGTCATCGCCGACGTTCTTGCCGATGGCCGCCGTGGTGCCGGTGTAATCCAGCAGATCATCGGCAATCTGAAAGGCAATGCCCAGCGCGTCGCCGTAATCAAACAGCGCCTGCACCTGCGCGGCGGGGGCGCCCGCGACCACACCGCCCACCTCGGTTGCCGCAGAAAACAGGGCGGCCGTCTTGCCGCGCACGACTTTCAGGTAGGTGTCCTCGGTGGTCGCCAAGTCTTGGGCGGCGGTCAGTTGCAACACCTCGCCCTCGGCAATGGTGGCGCTGGCATTGGCAAGGATGGCCAGCACGCGCATGTTGTTGGTTTCAGTCATCAGCTGAAAGCTGCGAGCGAACAGGTAATCGCCCACCAGAACCGAGGATTTGTTGTCCCACAAAAGGTTCGCCGTGGGTCGCCCGCGCCGTTGGGCGCTTTCGTCCACCACATCATCATGCAGCAGCGTGGCGGTGTGGATGAATTCGACCGTTGCGGCCAGATGGATATGATAGGGGCCGTCATAGCCACACAACCGTGCTGCGGCCAAGGTCAGCATCGGGCGCAGACGCTTACCGCCTGCCTCAATCAGGTGCGCCGTCACCTGCGGGATGCGGGGCGCGTGTTCGGATGCCATGCGGTCGCGGATCAGCGAGTTGACCGCATCCATATCGGTGGCCAGATGGGCCGCCAAACGGTCTTGCGGTTTTTGTGCTGCGTGATCCAAAGCCGTCCCCATTCGTCTTGTCATTCCGCCTCGCCCCCGCGAAACTGTCCGGCATGAAACTGCTTTTGCAAACCACCGACCCGACGGTCATCGCCTTTGCCCAAGCCCTGCTGGATGGCGAGGGTATAGCCAGCTTTGTGCTGGACGTCCACATGAGCGTGTTCGAAGGGGGCCTGGGCATTCTGCCGCGTCGCATGATGGTGGCGGACAGTGATTGGTTCGTGGCGCGGTCAGTGATCCGCGACAATGGGATTGATGAGGGCTATGATGCAAGCCCTTGATCCGGTGGCGGAGTTTCCGCCTAACGCCCTGTCGCATGACGCGTTTTTGTGCGGGAAATTGCATTTGTGGCAACCCATTCAGGGTTACCGTGCCGCCACCGATCCGGTGCTTTTGGCGGCGGCCTGTCCGGCCATGACGGGGCAAAAGGTGCTGGATCTGGGCTGCGGCGCGGGGGCTGCGGCCTTATGTCTGGGGGCGCGGGTGCCGGGGCTGGTGTTGGCGGGGCTAGAGGTGCAGGCGGGGTATGCCGCCCTTGCCCGGCGCAATGCGGATGAGAACGGTTTGGCGATGCAGGTCGAGTTGGGCGATCTGGCGCAGATGCCAAGCGCGTTGCGCGTGGGGTTTGACCAAGTCATCGCCAACCCGCCCTATTATCCGGCAGGCGGCACGCCGTCGCCTGTGGCGGCAAGGGCGCGGGCCTTGCAGGTGGATACACCCTTGGGCGACTGGGTTATGGCTGCTTCACGGCGGCTAAACCCCGGCGGTTGGATGACGCTGATCTGTGGGGCCGATGGCTTGCCTGCCGTGCTGGGTGCGATGGGGTCCAAGATGGGATCAGTGTCCGTCCTGCCCTTGCAACCCCGCGAAGGGCGGGCGGCGCTGCGGGTCATCGTGCGGGCGCGCAAGGGCGGGCGTGGGGCGTTTCGGCTGCTGGCGCCTTTCGTTCTGCACCGGGGGGCGGCCCATGACGGCGACCGCGAAAGCTATACCGACCGGGCCAATGCGGTGCTGCGTTTGGGCGAAGATCTGGGTGCGGAATTCGCCTGATCGGCGGGGTTGCGCCATTAACGAAAAACCCGCGACATTTATGCGAAGATTTGGTGACACGACTCTTTTTTCGTGCTGCACTGTGGCTATCGGACCCATGCAAAGGAGGACCTCTATGACCGTCGCTTCCCACATTGCTGAGCTGAAAAAGAAGCACGAACATCTGACCGACATGGTTGCACAGGCGCAGCGCGCGCCGGGGTCATCCGACCTTCAGATTGCCGAATGGAAGAAGCAAAAGCTGAAGATCAAAGAGGAAATTACGCGTCTTTCGCAGACCGCCTAGCAGCGGACAGGCTGGCGCGGGCGGCCAGCGCCGCCCCGCCGGCGATCAGCGCGGCAGCGATCAGCAAGACCGGGGTGGCTTCGGCCAATCCGGCAGCAATCAGCGCCAGAGTGGACATCAGGGGTGCCGCATAGGACGCTACGCCCAGCAGTTGGATGTCGCCCTTTTTCATGCCGATATCCCATGTGAAAAACGCAGCGCCCACCGGGCCAAGGCCTAGGCCAATGACCGATGCCCAGCCCCAAGTGCCTTGGGGCCAAGCCGTTGTTTCAAACAGCAGGTGCGCGGGTACTGACAAAGCGGCAGTTGCCAGACAATACACCACAACCGATTCCGTCGGCACCGCGCCAAGGCCGCGCGACAAAACGGAATAGGCAGCCCAAGTAAGCGCGCACAGGAAGGCAAGGCTTAGGCCAAGGACCGGCAGGGTTGCGGCGGATTCGGATCGGCTTAGAACCAACAATCCCGCCCCAGCAAAGGCCACCAACGCGCCGATGACATGCAAGGCGCGCAGTTTTTCGCCCGGCAAAAGACCGGAAAACAGCACGATGAACAGCGGCCACAGATAGGCGATCAGGCCGGTTTCGGCGAAGGGGGCGATGCGAAAGGCGGTGAAATAAAGCGCGTGATAGCCGAACAACCCAATCGCGCCAAAGGCATAGACCT
>Ga0075154_10003439_pt1 | contig 10000 bp, 7 predicted proteins | sample JI71714BDNA_FD_70965 | JGI IMG/M metagenome (GOLD analysis project Ga0075154, IMG submission 70965) | Wastewater effluent complex algal communities from Wisconsin, to seasonally profile nutrient transformation and Carbon sequestration -... | ecosystem: Engineered > WWTP > Effluent > Algae...
TATTTAACCGCTGTTCCTTTACATAAAGACAAATTAGAAAAACGTGGCTACAATCAAAGTGGTGTTATTGCAGCAGGATTAAGTGAAGTATTACATATACCCTATGATGCGGATATTTTACAACGCAGTCTGTTTACTGAAACCCAAACAAAAAAATCGCGAATGGAACGTTGGGAAAACGTGAAGGATATTTTTGAAGTGCAAAAACAGGAATTAGTGACCAATAAACATATTTTATTATTGGATGATGTAATCACTACCGGCTCTACATTAGAGGCTTGTGCAGTTAAACTAATCGCCAATCAGGGCACAAAAGTTAGTATAGTTGCAGTTGCACATGCAGAATTATAACTGTTACTTTTGAATAACAGGGAAGTTTATTTCCACTCCGCCAAATCCTTTATAATAACGGGCAAGTCCGGGAATCATAGAACCTTCAAAATCGAAGATAAAATCAGTATTGGCATATTGCTGAATTATGCCATCGATTAATAAACTCATAGCATTTAATTCTTTCCCTTTTTCCGACGACACCGCAGATAAATAAATTAACATTTTATTACTTTTCAGGATAAAACATAATGCCAGCAGTTGATTATGTTCATCAACCACACCTTTAATAAATCCTTTGTTTAAACTCAATGCTTTTTCGAGCAATTTACGCAAACGCTCTAAATCATTGTCGTTTTGAACACCAGCCAGTTCTTCTGCCAAATATTTTTTTCGAAATGCAATTAATTCGTTGGCCGTATTCAATGTAACCGTATTCAGGTTAGCCTTCATCGCCTTTTTTACATTGCGTTTATTATTTACTGCATAAGCCGAAAGTAGTGTTTCGTAAGGTTTGTGTAAATCAATATGATGAGTAATTTTTTGTTTCACCTTTACAAATGAGCTGGACATTTCATTAAAGGTGTTGAGCTGCAACTGCATTTTTCTAAAAGCCGAAGGAATTTGTTCAACGCAATAATGCAAATGATTAGCCAATGCAGCATCGGTATAAAACAAACCCAATTGCTGGACAAAAAATGGCTGATAAATTTGTTTGAAGACAACCCTGTTTTTAAATGGAAGGGGGAAAACAGCTTTATAGTCGTCGATTACCAATGCATCCCATTGTTCCTCCGCGGCGATATTTAAATACCAGGAATAAGCATACGGCAAAGCATTAATTGCATGGTCGATACAGTTATCCCATTTTTCAAAAACGATGTCCTTGTGACGGAGGTATTGGATTTTCATTATATAATGATGGTGCGATGCTAAGCAATAATTCAGAAATATGCCAATAATTAACGTAACATTTAGGTAATTTAAGATTTCAGGGCTAAAAGAAGCGGTATCCACTTTCTGCGCTGGTGGTTTGGAGTGCCTTTTATGTATATAGGAGTAACCACAATGCTTTCTGCCCCAGAGCCGTCAAATTGAACTACCTTTGCACTACATGGCTGAAGTAATACAAACAAATAAAAAAGAACGTGCAGTGCTTATTGGGTTGGTTACCAAAGACCAAACCCTGGAGCAGTTAAATGAGTATCTCGCAGAATTAGAGTTTTTAACCACCACTGCAGGTGCCGAAACGATAAGTACCTTTTACCAGCGCCTGCCTCATCCCGACCATCGCACATATGTTGGGAAGGGAAAGTTGCAGGAAATAAATCAATTTGTGCAGGATAATGCCATAGATTTAGTGGTGATTGACGATGAAATTTCTCCATCACAATTGCGCAATATTGAAGCGGAGCTTAAGATTAAAATTGTTGACCGCAGTATGCTCATTCTCGATATTTTTGCAACACGTGCTCAAACGGTGCAGGCAAAAACACAGGTAGAGTTAGCGCAAACGCAATATATGCTTCCCCGTTTAAAAGGGTTGTGGTCGCATTTAGACAGGATTAAAGGTGGTATTGGTATGCGTGGTTCGGGTGAAAAAGAAATTGAAACTGACCGTCGTGTTGCGCAACAAAAAATTGCGTTGTTAAAAGAAAAGCTGTTAAAAATTGGCTTACAAAACGAAACGCAGCGCAAAAATCGCGGGGAATTAATTCGTGTTGCCTTGGTGGGTTATACCAACGTGGGTAAATCGACACTGATGAATGTGTTGAGTAAAAGTGAGGTGTTTGCGGAAAATAAATTATTTGCCACGCTGGATACTACTGTTCGAAAAGTGGTGTTGGATCGCACACCATTTTTGTTAAGCGATACAGTTGGGTTTATTCGCAAATTACCGCATCATTTAATTGAAAGTTTTAAATCGACATTGGATGAAGTGCGTGAAAGTGACATTTTATTACATGTGGTAGATATTGCACATCCTGCATTTGAGGAACATATTAATGTAGTAAATGATACATTAAAAGAGTTGGAAGCGCAGGAAAAGCCGACTATTTTAATTTTTAATAAAATGGACCTTTATGAGGAAAGATATTTTGATAAATATCTGACCAACGAAATCAAAAAAGATATTTTAGATGAATTAAAAAATTCGTGGATGCAAAAATCGAATGCGCATTGTGTATTTATTTCTGCAACCGAAAAAAATAATATTGAAGAATTGCGTAATCGACTTACTGATTTGGTAAAAGAGCAATACCAAATACGATATCCTTATAAAACGGAGTTTTTTTAAGGTATTTACTTTATAATTACACTTAAAATTATACCAAATACCAAAAAGTGTTTATTGGAAATTTTCATTCTTTTTTATCTACTTGCCAATGGTATATTTCGGCAAATAATAAACTATAAAAAAACAACTATCAATATCAGAAATTTATTCCACGTGTTTATTTAATGAACCATTTTAATGGAATAAATTCAGACAATTTAAAATTGTAAAAAATTAAGTAATTGAGGTATTTTGCCAAACTACTTAAATAAAAATGTTTGATAAGATTAAATAAAACGTATTTCCGGTTGTTGCCTGTGTTCGCTTTTTGGCTGATATTTCAGAAGATGTCGTAACAAACAACAAAAGTATAATTTATAAGACATATACCATCTGAGCAATTAACTTGAGCTCCCGTATTTAACATAAATATTTCAGAAATAGATAGCTTTTCAAGTTGTGCAGGTTTTTCTCGAATCCAGATTATTTCACCTTTGCTAATGTTCCAGTTGCTATGGTTCAACAACTCACCTCATTAGTAAAGAAGGGGAGGCTGAACAAGCTATCTGACAGCACTATATTAGCTGAATGAAATTGTGACAGGGGTAAAGTCATTAATCTAGGAACACTAGTAAAAGCATGACAGAACACTGACCCTAATGAAGTAAAGCTGAAATATAATATTTTTTTCATATCTTAGCTATGCGGAAGTTGAAATATCATTTAACACATTTTATCTAGACACTGTAGCATATGAATTTGAAAACTGCTTAATTGAACCAATTTCCTGCACTCCATTCTTAGAGAAATATATTGCTGACAATACTGATTGAAATAATTTCAATCCATTAATATCTCCAGACCAGCTGGAAGTATTTAATGGCCTTGCTGATAAGTATAACTTGACTGTTGATGACGGATTGGTTGAAATTAATTCAACACTTGGTTAATCAATATTTGAGACAATAAACTATAAGCTTTCATTTAAATCAAAATTTAATAATATGAAAAAGCACATTGTATTTTCTCTATTCTTTTTGTCGCTATTTACACCAATTTATAACCAAACAACAAATAAATTTCCTAAAAATGGCAGCGCCGGAATTGGAACCACGGTTCCGAATAATTCTGCAATTCTTGAAATGGTATCCACGAATAAAGGAGTATTGGTACCGCGTATGACTCAATTGCAACGCGATGCAATAGCAAGCCCTGCAACAGGATTGCTCATTTATCAAACAGATATTATTGCCGGGTTTTATTATTATTCCGGGACAGCATGGACAGCGGTTGGTGCCAATACAACATTGTCAAATTTAAATGCAACCACAGCTATTAATTCGAATTTATTGCCTAATGCAAGCGGTACACTTAATCTTGGTTCTAATGCATTTAAATGGAATAATATTTATCTCAATGCACTTAAGATTGGTGGGGCAACACAAACAAGCGCATTTATTCCATATACTTCCGGCACCGGAATTAATATTACCGGAACAACCATCACTAATATTGCTCCTGATCAAACAGTAGTATTAACCGGTGGCGGGGCAACTACAATTACCGGAAGTTATCCAAATTTTACGATCAGTTCTACAGATAATAATACAACCTACAATGCAGGCAGCGGGTTATCTCTCACGGGAAATACATTTGATAATACATCACCTGATCAGGTAGTTACTTTAACGGGAACAGGTGGAACAACAATAAGCGGATCTTATCCTGATTTTACAATCAATTCTTCTGGTGGGGGAAGTGGATGGTCGCTTTCCGGAAATGCAGGTACTATTGACGGGACGGATTTTATCGGGACAACTGACAGTGCGCCAATTAATTTTCGGGTAAACAATGAAAATGCAGGGCGGATAGACGGATTAAACGACAATTTAATGCTCGGGCATTTTTCGGGTAATTCAAGTATTGGAAATAATAATATTGCATTAGGTTCTTATACAATGAATCTTAGTTCAGCGGTAGTGTATAACATCGCAATTGGCAATTATACATTGTTTTCAAATACAACAGGTGGGGCTAATACTGCTATTGGTTACAGCGCATTATTTTACAATGAAACAGGAGGAAGTAATATTGGAATAGGATATTATTCAAATGGTAGCACAACCGGCTCTGACAATATAGGTATTGGCTATGAAGCCGGAGCAGGTTTTTACACAGGTAGCGGAAATGTTGCCGTAGGCGACTTATCAGGCGGATCATCTGGTGATCAAAATGCAGCATTTGGCTTTAGGGCTTTATCCCAGGGAGGTTCCGGAAATTTGAATACCGGAATCGGATCATATTCTTTGTATGCTAACTTTGGCGATAACAATACTGCAATTGGAGCAAATACTTTGGGAAGTAATACGAGTGGGAATAACAATACAGCTATAGGTTTTGCAGCAGACGTAGTTTCCGGAAACCTACATAATGCAACCGCAATTGGATATAATGCGAAAGTGGGTACGAGTAATAGTTTGGTACTTGGAGGAACAGCGGTTGATGCTGTTAATGTTGGAATAGGAACACCAAGTCCAACCTGCAGATTGGAGGTTGTAGGGGGAAATGCTAAAATAAACGAATTAAATATTGGAACGGGTGGAACAAATACAGATCCATATGTTTTTGGCAATACCTGTTTAGGTTTATATTGCTTAAATATGAATGAGGGTAGTGCTAACACAGCAGTTGGAAATCAAGCACTTTCTCAAAATGTAAATGGCGCAGCAAATACCGCAATTGGTGGAGGTTCAATGAATTACAATACAGATGGATATGAAAATACAGCAATTGGGTATGCGTCATTGCAGGTCAATTCAATTGGAAATAATAATACTGTTGTTGGAGTGGCAGCTTTACATATTAATTCAGAAGGAAATTTTAATAACGCATTAGGAAGTTGGGCACTCGGTTCAAATAATGTTGGAAATAATAATATTGCATTGGGATATTATGCTTTATACAGCAATACCTCAGGAAATAACAATACAGCTGTCGGCAATTATTCTTATAATAATAATTATTCTCAATTTTCAAATTCAACAGCATTAGGCTATGGGACAGAAATTTCAGCAGATAATCAAATACGCCTGGGAAATATTGATATTACCAGCATTGGCGGTTTCACCGACTGGACAAATATCTCCGACAAACGGTTTAAAAAAGATATAAACAACAAAGTACCGGGTTTGGAATTTATCACTAAATTAAATCCAGTTACCTATCACCTCGACATGGATGCCATAGCATCTTTCTTAAAAACACCTGACAGTTTGCGCCTAAAAGAAAGTGAACAAATAAAAGGAAGCATATTACAAACCGGATTCATTGCGCAGGAAGTTGAAAAAGCAGCAGAAGAAATAGGTTATGATTTCAGTGGTGTAGATAAACCCAAAAATGAAAATGATTATTACGGTTTGCGCTATGCAGAATTTGTAGTTCCGTTAGTAAAAGCAGTACAGGAACTGGACTCACTAAATACATACCAACAATCCGAAATTGATACATTAAAATCACAAATTGCAATGTTAACATCAATAATTAATACTGCTAATTTAAATGACGGAGTAATTTCGGTTGGAATAGAAAATACTGACAATGTATTGCTCGGTCAAAACATCCCCAACCCATTTGATCATTCTACTTTAATTCCCTTCCGCATTCCTAAAGGTTGTAGTGATGCAAGTATTTTGATTTCGAATGTTGGCGAAGGAAAGGTAATTACCGCAGTTCCAATTTCCTGCGAAGAAACACATATCAGTTTTGATGCCGGGGAATTGGCGAGCGGAACGTATACGTATTCATTAATTGTGGATGGAGTTGTTATAGGCACAAAACAAATGGTACTGATCAAATAAATATTTTTTGAATAAATTTTCAACGACATCCCGATTTTTTTTGGGATGTGGTTGAAAAACTAGAATGCTTTTTAGAGCTGTTTATTCTTTTGATGGGATACCTTTTTAAATTATCGATAATATTAATTCTATCTATTTTAATGATCCTTTTTTTTAGGTACTTTATCATCAGGATATATTTTAATAAAGCTTCGAAAAATAAATTCAACTTTAAATTAGATCAACTTAATAAAATTAAATCTATGAAAAACGTAATAATACTCACCGCACTATTAATAACTAGTTTTACCAACCGTTTAAATGCCCAAGCTTATACAAAAGAAGATATTTCTGTATCAATTGCATATGGTTTTCCAAATTCCATTGGATTATTTCATTCCAGTGGTTATGTATTTCCCATTTATGGCTTAAATTTAGGTTTTTATAGTCAATGGGATGGTTATAAAACATCGACTTTAGGGCCAATTTTCTTAAATATTGAAAAAGGTATTACAGGTGAGCAAGCATTAGGTTTGCGTGTAGTCTACGCATCGCGGAAAATAGGATACCTGTTTTCAAGCGGAGCAGGTGCCGACACAATAGACTACAATTGTACATTTAATACGTCAACACTTGAAATATTTTTAACAAGAACTAAACACTTCGGTAATTTCGATCAATTTGATCCATATTATCGCACCGGATTAGGATATCGAAAAGGCTTTTATACTGCAACTTCAGACGGACCATATCCAGATATCTCAACCTTTAGAGTTTTTCCTATCGGTTTTCTATTTACAATAGGAGCGCAATATTACATTCTAGAAAATTTAGGTTTCTATTTAGAAGCAGGATATTCTTCAACTATATTATTAATGGGAATAAATTTTAGATTATAATTGTAGAATTAGAATGATCATATCCTCCCAAATAATTAGTGGTTAAAATAATTGCACTTTAGATAATCAGTGTAATATGCAAATCATTTATAATTTCTTGTCTTGATCTGTCGGAAAAGAACCAGCCTAAGGGTAATTCCACAGTTTCCCTATTTAATTTAATTTCAAAATAATGGTCTTCCGGATTAATTTTATTTACTGTTAAATCTGCAATATGCACATACGAACAACCACCTGCATCACAACCATGAATTAAAGCATTCATTGGAGTGCGCACTTCGGTTAAAATTCGCCATCAGGTGCTGTTGGCAAAATAACATTGCTGATAAAAATAATATTGAATTTTATAAGTTTTATTTTCCCCTCCGCAATTAACAGGTTGGCTTGTTCCTGCAAATTAACATAGATTTGAAATATTGTTGAAAAACCCGAATTTTCTGAATATCCTCCATCTGCTATATGCCCACATGGTTTATTATTTTGGCAATCAAATTCTCCAGCAGGTTGGAAATAAGGGGAACGACAACTTAAGCCAACTACTGCACTATAAGTTAATTGACTTTCAACAAAATGCATCATGTCAATAGATTGTATTTTAGCCTGCTCTGCAAAATCTCTGATTCTGCAGCACCGTGCCAGGACTCTGTCCGACGCAAACTATAAATTAACAAATATACTTTGGTCTTGAGCGTTCATTAAATTATATTCTAAACAGCCGGAACCACAATTAATCATTAATGGATAAAATCCTTTGTATTTCTCCGTGGGCTGTTTCTTTGGGCGCTCTATGGTTACGGCTGTTCTCGGGATTGTAGGTTCAAGAAATATTATTTCACAAACTGGTCATTACGCCATTGGCCTTCCATTACGCTGCCATCTTTAAATGTGTAGCGACCGTAGCCTTCTTTTTTATTATTTACAAATTCACCATCATACATATCGCCATTGGCAAATTTCAATACAGCTTTACCTTCGTAATTACCATTTTTAAACATGCCGGCATACACATCGCCCTGCGCAAAAGTATACGTACCAAAACCATCGTAAACACCATCTTTAAAATTACCTTCATACACAGAACCATCCTTTAAATGATATTTACCAAATCCGTTTAACAAATTATTTTCGAAATTACCTTCATATTTATCACCATTCATATATTCATAAATACCAAAACCCTGATATTTTCCATTTATAAACTGGCCGGTATATTTTTCACCTTTTTTCATTTCGAAAATACCTTTACCATGCAAACTGTTATTCATAAATTCACCGGTATACACATCTCCGTTGGCATATACTAAAACACCCTTGCCATTGTATTGGTCGTTTTTAAATTCGCCGGAATAGGAACTGCCATCTGTAAATTTGTAAACCCCTTTTCCATTTTTTAAATTATTCGCAAACATCCCGGTATACACTTCACCATTATCATATTTATATATACCTTTTCCATTATAATCTCCGGCTTTAAATGCGCCGGAATACGAACTGCCATTAGCAAACGTATATGTGCCTTCACCTTCATAATCGTCTTTCGCAAATGAGCCTACATATTTATCACCACTGGCAAAAGTAAATTCACCTTTGCCGTGTTTCATGTTTTTTTTGAATTTCCCGGTATACGTATCACCATTATCCCAACGGTAAGTTCCGTTACCTTTTTCACAATTTCCCTGAATGCATCCTGCTTGTGCAAACATCTGATTGCCCATTATAAAGGCAATTACAACAACAAATATTTTTTTCATGTTTTGAATAATTTTTTAGTAAGCAAATAATGGAAATGATTTCGCAAATGCAGTAACTTCTGAACGCACTGCAGCAATCATAGTTTCGTCATCCGGCGACATAATTAATCTGTCAATCCACTCTACAATTTTCACCATATCATTTTCTTTCATACCACGTGTAGTAACAGCAGGTGTACCAATTCTGATTCCACTGGTAACAAAAGGCGATTTATCATCAAAAGGCACCATATTTTTATTTACCGTAATATGTGCAGCACCTAAAAGGTTTTCTGCTTTTTTTCCAGAAATATTTTTGTTGCGTAAATCAATCAGCATTAAATGATTGTCGGTCCCGTCAGAAATAATTTTATACCCTTTTCCAATAAATGCTTTTGCCATGGCTTGAGCATTCGCAATTATTTGTTTGCAATAACCAACATACGATTCACTTAAATCTTCGCCGAAGGCTATAGCTTTTGATGCGATAACATGTTCCAGCGGACCGCCTTGAGTTCCCGGAAATACAGCACTATCAATAATAGCACTCATCATTTTCACTTCACCTTTTGGTGTTGTTTGTCCCCAAGGGTTTGGAAAATCTTTTCCAATCATAATTAAACCACCACGAGGTCCGCGTAATGTTTTATGTGTAGTAGTAGTAACTATATGACAATGAGGGATAGGGTCATTTAATAATTTGGAAGCAATTAATCCGGCAGGGTGCGAAATATCTGCCATTAAAATAGCCCCAACGCTATCGGCAATTGCTCTAAAACGGGCATAATCCCAGTCGCGGGCATAAGCACTTGCGCCGGCAATAATCAATTTCGGTTTTTCTGCTTTGGCAATAGCTTCCACCTTATCCATATCGATACGACCCGTTTCCTCTTCTACCGAATAAAATACCGGTCGGTATAATTTGCC
>Ga0075154_10003440_pt1 | contig 9999 bp, 10 predicted proteins | sample JI71714BDNA_FD_70965 | JGI IMG/M metagenome (GOLD analysis project Ga0075154, IMG submission 70965) | Wastewater effluent complex algal communities from Wisconsin, to seasonally profile nutrient transformation and Carbon sequestration -... | ecosystem: Engineered > WWTP > Effluent > Algae...
GCACGCTGGCTGAATACCAGGCCCCCATCATCGCAAAGTATGGCTACCTGCCATCATGGCCGGAACTGGCAAAGCACGAGGGGCCACGCATCTATGTCCGGTATGACTACACGCCGCCAAGCGATCTGGTCGGACGTGAGGCAGCCATCGCCGCAATCATCGCAAAGGGCGAGGCAACCCGCGCCAGCATTCTCGGCACACTGACAAAGCCCATGACCTGCCCCGACGTGGCAAACGCCTTGGGCAGAACGCGGCGGCTGATCAACAGGCACCTCGTCTTGCTTGCCAAGGCCGGGAAGATCACGGGCCAGAACGTCAAGGGCTTGAAGGTCTGGGAACGCATATCGGAGGCGGCGGAATGAGCCTACTCCTTGCCTACGCCGCCCGCGAACTGGACGTGCAGGAAGAAGCCGAAGCCCTCGGCATAACCTGCTACGTCCCGCGCAAGGTGGACATGATCCGGCAGGGCAAGCGTCGCCGCCCCGATCCCGTCATAACCGCAGCTTGGCCGCGCTACATCTTCGCCGAAGTCACCCTAGAGCAATGGCACTGGCTCAAGGACATCAAGGGCTTTCGCAGCGTCACCTGGGTGCCCGAAAAGGAAGCCGTCAAGGTGCGCAGGCAGGCCAATGCCATAGAACGCGCCTTCGCCCAAAGGATGGCCCAGATCGAAGCAGGCGAACGCGTGGCGGAGTATGTGCCCGGCGACCTCATGCAGATCGTGTCAGGCGAATTCGCCGGGCAGGTCGCAGCGTTTACGCGAATGGTCGAGCGTGCGGACGAACTGTTTCCGAGAATCAAGGCCGAGATGGAAATGTTTAGGCGGGCGGTGAAGGTGGATCTTGATCCGCTTGATGTTCGGAAAGCGGGGTGAAATGGGCGTACCGTATGAAATCCGGCAATCATCGAAAGCAGACCGCAATGCATTCGCCACGTGGCTCGAAAGGCAGCGCAAGATCAGCGACGATAGCATTCCTCCGGCTGTGCGCTGCGATGGCTGCGGGGCTTATCATGCCGATGACGAATGGTGTGAATACTGCGGAAAGGGAAAACCAAGCGTCCCAATTGTGCGACGCCGCTTGACCAACACAAAATGATGCGGTAACTTCCGGTTACTTGCTGCACCAGCCCTTGCGGCGGTCAGCGCAGCGGCCCCGGCTGAAATAGCGCCGGGCGCGAAGTCCTAGCCATTCCCGATCAACAACAGGGGCCGCGCCACAAGCGCGGGTGTAGCCATGGCCAAGAAGCGCAAGGGCGGAAAGAAGTGCTGACATGGCCGCGCGTCTGAACGGGGCACATCAGGCTGATATCCGGGAGAAGATCAAAACCAGTCAGCTCATAAACCGCTTGCAGGACTTTGTCTTAAACGGCAAGGACCCAAAGACGGGTAAGCCGGTCGAGATTGATGCAGCCCGGCTCAAGGCAATTGAAATCTTGCTGCGCAAGTCGCTTCCGGACCTGTCTGCGGTGACGCATTCCGGCGATCCGGATAACCCATTGACTACAATCAGCAAGATCGAACTGGTCGCAGGCGGCAAGTGACAACCGTCCGGCTGGAGATACCGGAAAAGCTGATCGCGCTATTCGAGGGCGAAGCAGACGTAAGGGCCGCAGACGGCGGGCGCGGATCGGCCAAGACGCGGACCTTCGCCAAGATGACTGCGGTTCGCGCGCTGATGTGGGATGCGGCGGGCAGATCGGGGCAAATCCTATGCGGTCGCCAGTTCATGAACTCCCTAGCGGATTCATCGCTTGAGGAAATCAAGGCAGCCATCCGGTCAGAGCCGTGGTTGCTGGCCGCATTCGAGATTGGCGAAAAGTACGTCAAGACCAAGAGCGGGCGCATCTACTACACCTTCACCGGCCTGGATCGCAACGTCGCAAGCGTGAAGTCCAAGGCGCGCATTTTGCTGTGCTGGGTGGACGAAGCCGAGCCTGTAACCGAGGAAGCCTGGACAACGCTGATCCCGACGCTGCGGGAAGAAGACAGCGAGTTATGGGTGACGTGGAACAGCAAGCGCAAGACAGCGCCGGTTGAGCGTCGCTTTAAGAATGTAGACGACCCGCGCATCAAGTATGTTAGGGTCAACTGGCGGGACAATCCTTGGTTTCCCGACATTCTGGAGCGGGTGCGCCAGCGCGACATGCGCGACAGGCCGGACCAATACGCCCACATCTGGGAAGGTGATTTTGTCGCGGTGGTCGAGGGCGCTTACTACGCCGCCCACCTGAACACAGCGCGGGAAGAAGGCCGCATCGGAAACTTCGCGCCTGACCCGCTGATGACCATCAGGGCCATCTGGGACATCGGCGGCACTGGGTCGAGGGCCGACGCCTGCGCTATCTGGATTGCCCAATATATCGGCCCGCAAATCCGCTGGCTTGACTACTACGAAGCCCAAGGGCAACCGCTAGCCACGCATATCGAATGGCTGCGGGACAACGGATACGAAAAGGCCCTGTGCGTCCTGCCGCATGACGGAAAGACCAATGACCGGGTGCATGACGTAAGCTACGAAAGCGCACTGAAGGGTGCGGGCTTCGAGGTTCAGGTAATCGCCAACCAAGGCGCTGGCGCGGCAATGAAGCGAGTCGAGGCCGCACGTCGGCTGTTCCCGAACATGTGGTTCGATGAAAAATGCCAAGCCGGGCTTGATGCCATCGGCTGGTATCACGAAAAGCGCGACGAAGAGCGTGGCATCGGGCTTGGCCCTGATCACGACTGGTCATCGCATGGTGCGGACGCTTTCGGGCTTGGGGCTTCGGCTTACAAGATTCAAGAGACGGTTGACCCTTCGCGTTACGCTATCCCCCGACGCAAAGGCTGGATGAGGTGACTACATGGCCGTTGTGTTGAAAGAACCGGGCGAGGACGGGGCCGACGCCATCATCCGCATGGCCCGCGCCCGGATGGACGAGGCGTATTCGGCGGAGCAACCACACCGTGAGCGCGCGGAAGATGACCTGCGCAACGTCATCGGCGACCAGTGGCCGGATGAGGAACGGGCGGAACGTGAAGACGACGGCAGGCCCTGTCTGACCATCAACATCCTTGCGCAGAACGTGCGGCAGGTGACTGGGCAAATCCGGTCCCTCAACCCGGCCATCAAGGTCACGGCGGCGGACAGCGCTGCGAACAAGGACACCGCCGAAGTCATCGAAGGCATGATTCGGCACATCGAGAACAAGTCCGATGCGTCCAGCGTGTATGAGGCCGCGACGGAAAGCGCAGCGGCGTCGTCCATCGGCTACTGGCGTGTGCGGGCTGACTATGCGGACGGGGATACGTTTGACCAGGAACTGAAGATTGAGCGGGTGTTCAACCCATTCTCGGTGTTTCTGGACCCGTTCGCCAAAGATCCGACCCGCAAGGATGCGCGGTATGGTTTTGTCGTGGCTGAGGTTCCGAAAGAGGAATTCGAAGCGCAGTATCCCGACGCGCAAGTGTCGGCCATCACCAGCGACCACAAGCTTCCGAACTTCGAACAGTGGATGACATCGGACAGCGTGACCGTTGCCGAATACTTCTGGGTCGAGGAAAGGGAACACGAAATTGCGTTGCTCCCTTCGGGGCAGGTCATTCGTGGCCCATTCCCCAAGGGCGTGGAACTGAAGCGCAAGCGCATGGTGAAAGACCCGCAGGTCATGTGGGCCAAGATCACTGGGGCCGACGTGCTTGAAGGCCCGATGGAGTTCCCCTGCCGGTATATCCCCATCGTGGCAGTGACTGGCGAGGAATGGCACCTGGGCGAAGAGACGTATCGCTCCAGCGTGATCCGGTTTGCCAAAGACCCGCAGCGGATGTTCAACTACGCCGCTTCGACCGATGCCGAGGTAACGGCGTCCCAGCCTAAAGCGCCGTTCATGGTGTCAACCAAGCAGATCGCGGGGCTTGAAGACTTCTGGGCCGAGATGGGGGTGAAGAACCGACCGTATCTGCCTTACAACCCTGATGCCGAAGCCGGAATGCCGCAGCGGGTCAACCCGCCCGTTGCTTCCCAAGCCCTGCAACTTCAGATGCAGATGGCTGCCGAGAACATCAAGCGGACGACTGGCATCTATGACGCCTCGCTAGGGGCGCGGTCAAACGAAACCAGCGGTCGGGCCATCCTTGCCCGCAAGGAAGAATCGCAGAACGCAACCAGCATCTACGCTGACAACATGGTCAAGGCCATCACGCACACCGGCTGCATTCTGGTGGACATGATCCCCCGGATTTATGACACGCAACGGATGGTGCGGATTCTGGGCGAAGACGGCCAGGAGAAAATGGAAGCCATCAACCAGATGGTGATGACGGCCAACGGGCCGCAGACCTATAACGACATGACTGTAGGCCGGTATGGCGTGAATGTGTCGGTCGGGCCGTCCTATTCGGCCAAGCGCGAAGAGACGCAGCAAGGGCTTCAGTCGCTTCTGCAAGCGGTTCCTGGTGCGGCGCAGTTGATCGGAGACCTGTATGTCAGCACGATGGAATGGGAACATGCAGACCGCGCGGCTGAACGCTTGCGCAAGATGCTTCCGCCCGGTGTGGCTGAGGAATCCGACGAAGAAATGACGCCGGAGCAAATGCAGGCCAAGCAGATGCAAATGCAGCAAGCGCAGAGGGAAGCGCAAATGCAGCAAGAGGCGCAGGCCATTGCCAAGGCCAAGGCGGAAGCCGAGGCGGCAGAGGCGCAAGGCAAGGCCCGCAAGGCCAATGCCGAGGCCGACACGATTGAGTTTGATCTGGCCGTTAAACGCGGCGCAGTCAAAGCGGCGGTTGAGGAAGCCGTTGCAGGAACCGCCCACGCAATGACGATGCGTCAAGCCGGGGCACAACCCACCTTCTGAGCGAGGACCATATGACCGAGGATAGCGTGGCAGCCATTGAGGCCGCCCCTGAAACCGTTGTAACTGAAGCGCCGGAAGGCACCGAAGGGCAGGTTGAAACCCCGCCCGCCGAGGGGCAACCCGAGGAAAAGAGCGAAAGCGCCAAGCGCCGGGAACGCGATAAAGCGCACCGGGCACGGCTGCAACAAGACGCCGCCCAAGCCAATGCGCGAGCCGCAGAAGCCGAAGCGCGCAAGACTGCCATTCTCGAAGCGGGCAAAAAGGAAGCCGCGCCGAGGGAAGCGGATTTTCCCGATCCGATTGAGTTCGCCGCCGCCAAAGCAATTTGGGGTGCCGAGCAGCGGTTGACGGAGCGAGAAGCGAGGAATGCCGGTGAGGCTGCGGAAGCGGCCAAGCGCGAAGCCGAGACGATCAGCCAGCGCGAGAGTGCAGCCATTGCGGAAGCATGGACAGCCCAGGTCGCTGAGGCAAAAGGCAAATACGCGGACTTCGATCAGGTCGCGCTGGCGAATGACCTCACGGTCACGAAAGCCATGGGCGAGTTGATCATGACCTCGGATGCCGGGCCTGACGTGCTGTATTACCTCGGGCAAAACCGTGCGCTGGCCGCGCAGATCGCAGCAATGAACCCGGCAGAAGCCGCAAGGGTCATCGGACGCATTGAAGAGCGCGTCATGAGCCAAGCGCCGAAGCCCCGCACCGAAACCAAGGCCCCGGCCCCGATCAACCCCGTGCGGGGATCGGCAGGGGCATCCCGCAATCCCGAAAACATGTCCTACGTCGAGTGGGTCAAGTGGCGGGAAAATGGCGGGAAAGTCACCTAAGGAGGGTGAAAGATGCCCAATAGTTTCTTCACAGTATCGGCCATCTCGAAAGAGTTGGTCCGGTTGATGGAAAACGAGCTTGTTCTCGGTAAGGCGGTCGGCACCGACAACCTCGAGAACGAGACCGTAAAGTCTGGTGGTTCGGTGAAAATCCGCCGTCAGATGCAATACCTCGGCCAGGACAACAACCTGGACCTGTCTGCCTACTCGGAAGACATCACCGAGGGCACCGTCACGGTGCAGATGGACCAAACTTGGTCGAACAAGGTCAGCATCAGCGCGCTTGACCGCACTCTGTCGTTTGACCGCTATTCGCAGCAAATCCTGCAGCCGATGGCGCGTCGTGCGGCGGAGAAGATCGAGGCTTCGATTGCCGCGCTCTATCCGGCCTTCTACTGGTTCGACGGTACGCCGGGCACTCCCCCGGCTACCTTCGCATCCTTGGCTGGTGCTGGTGCGATCTTCACCGATGGCGGCAACACCATCGCGGGCCGCATGGCCTTCCACAGCCCCGCAGTTTCGGCAGGCTTCGCCGGGCTGATCCAAGGGTCGTATGTGGACGGCAACAACAAGAAGGCCCTGGAGATGGCCAAGGTGGGCCGCTACGCCGGGTTTGACAACTATGAGACGGTGTTCGCGCCGACCCATACCGTCGGCACCCTGGGCGGCACCCCGCTGGTCAACGGCGGCACCCAAGCTGTGACCTATGCGACCGCAAAAGACACTTGGTCGCAATCGCTGACCACCGATGGCTGGACGGCTGCTGTTGCCAACCGCCTGAAGGCTGGCGACGTGTTCACCATTGCAAACGTCTTCGCGGTGAACCCGAACACGAAGGTCTCGACCGGACGCCTGCAAACCTTCACCGTTCTGGCCGATGCGGCTTCGGACGTTGCGGGCAACGCGACCCTGACCATCTCGCCACCGATCATCATCTCGGGTGCGTTCCAGACCGTCAACTCGCAGCCTGCCGACAACGCGGCGCTGACGATCAAGACGGGTTCCTCGGCTACCGCCTACCGGCAGTCGCTGCTGCTTGACCCGATGGCCATCGCGCTGGTTTCGCGGCCGCTGGACATCCCGTCAGGTGAGAACCTGAAGACTTCCACCGTTTCGGGCGAACATGTCACCATGTCCGTCTCGTCTTGGGTGGACGGCAACACGCTGGCCGAGAACATGCGCTTCGACATGCTGTGGAAGCCCATCGTCCTCGACCCGCGCCGTGGGATGCGGTTGACAAGCTGAGGCTTTGCCTTAAGAATCAAGCGGCTAGGCATCGACTTGCAGGTCTTTGCCTAGCCTGACCGAAATTAGACCGTTGGAGGGTCTTAGATGGCTAAACGTTCAATACCATGCCCGACGCGGGTGCGTCTAGCGCTGCGCTACAATCCTGAAACGGGCGGCTTGTTCTGGCAAGCCACGCACAGATTAAGTGGGAAGACTGCCTTCAACTGCCCCACGGGAACGGGATACTTGCAAGGCGGCGTTTGCGGCTATGTGACATCGGCGCACAGAGTGATCTGGGCCATAGTGCATGGACGCTGGCCCAAGCAGATTGACCACATCAACGGCAACCGAAGCGACAACCGGCTAGTGAACCTGCGGGAAGTCGATGATGCGGAAAACCGCAAGAATATGGCGCTGCGGTCTGACAATAAGAGTGGATTCCACGGGATTCGCTGGAACGCGTCATTGAGTAAATGGCGAGTTGAGATAAAGGCCAACGGGAGGCCTAAGCACATCGGCGTCTATGCGTCGAAAGACGACGCTATCGCGGCCCGCAAGGCGGCGGAGGCGGTGCTTGGCTATCATCCGAACCATGGCCGCACGGGGTAATAACCATGTCCACAGCCCGCGATATAGTCGAAGCCGCATACCGCAAGCTTGGGGTGGTTGCTTCTGACGAGCCGATGACGGCAGACCAAGCGGAAAACGGCGTCAACACGCTCAACCGCATGATGCACGGCTGGCTGCTTGATGGCATCGACATTGGGCATGTAGACCTTGAACTTGCCGACGTATTCACGATGGAGCCGCAGTTTGAGGAGGGGTGCGTGTATCTCCTTGCTGAACGGCTTTCCCCCGACTATGCCGCGCCTGCACAGTTTAGCCCTTCTGAGTTCAAGAAGCGGCTGTCTGCGGCGTTCCTGATCATCCCGAACAGCAAGTTTGACCGGACCCTGACGCGCCGCAGAGCGTGGTGGGCTACCTAATCAAGACAAGGAAAAGCCAAAATGCCTAAACCCACGCCAACCTCCAAAGGCTTCAAGTTGTCGCCGAAGGGCGAAAGAGGATTTGCCAAGGCCGAACGCAACAAAATGAAGGTTTACGGCGATGTCCCGGATTCGCGCGCCAAAGGGCGAGTTTTAACCCCAGAAGGGGCGACAGCGCTAAAGAAATTGCGCGCCCGCAAGGGGTATACAGCTTGAAGCCAAGGCTTGCTGGGGTGGTGGCATGAAGGTTCAGTTCGCCGGGCAATCCGCACGGGACGCGGACAACCCCGCTGGCAACTCGTCGCGGCTAGTCAACGGATACCGTGAGCCGATGATTCCCGGTGGCCGTGGTTCGGCGTTGCTTCGCGGTTGCCCCGGCATGGCTGACTTCGCCGAGGTGAATGACGTTTTCGTGCGGGCCATGTCCAACTTTGACGATGGCATCATGGCGATTGTCGGGACAAACCTGCACCGCGTGACGACTGACGGCACGGTGACGCTGATCGGCGATGTTGATGCGACGGACGAAATCGCGGGGTTGGACCAATCGACCGGCTATGTCGTCGCCGTGGCGGGCCGGAAATACTGGCATTGGGACGGCACGACGCTTGCGACCATTACTGCGGGCAACGTTCCCAACCCGGCATCCATCGCCTATCTGGGCGGCTACGTGCTGGTGACGGAATACAACAGCCGCATCTTTGGGTGGTCAGGACTTGCTGACCCCGTGACGTGGAGCGGGCTGGACTTCGCAAGCGCTGAAATCACGCCGGACCCTATCATCCGGGGCATTGCGTTCAAGGACGCTTACTATCTCTTCAAGGCCACGGGGTTTGAACGCTGGGCTGTGACGGGTCTGGCGGGGCCTGACGCATTCCAGCGCATCGGGGGCGCGCAAGAGGAGCCTGGGCTGGCCGGATATGGGCTGATTGTCACCTTTCCGAACGGCATGTCGTTTGTTGGGTCGGATGGCCGGGTTTACGTTTTCGGTATCGGGCCGATTTCCACGCCCCCGGTTGAGGTGGCGATTGAGCGGTTTGAGCCGCAGCGGATGTTCTACTATGAACAGCGCGGCCACGGGTTCATTTGCCTGATCTTCGGCGATGCTTTCGCGTGGTGCTACGATACCGCCACAGGGGAATGGCACGAACGGTCACAAGATGACATGCCATGGCAGGCCAAAGCCTCGGTGCAGGTCGGCAATTCATGGTATGTCGGGACGGATGCGGGGAAAATCGCGCAACTGACGAATACCTGTCTGGATTTTGGGTCGCCGATGGTCCGCGAATACACGTCGCACACGCTTGAACCCGGCGCGCGGTTCACCGTTGCTGCAATCGAGGCTTTCCCGCGCATTGATGGAGATGTGCAGGGGGACGGCGACACGACTGAGGCGAAAGTAACGCTGGAAATGTCGCGGGATGGCGGCAGGACGTTCGGACAGCCTAGGGATAGGGGCGTTGGGGCTGTGGGTGAGTATGAAACCCGCCTGACTTGGCGCGCATTGGGGCAGTTTCGCAAGGCAACGGCCCGGATTTCGCAGTCATCGGCTGTTGACGTGCCCATGCTGGCCGAGATTGACGTGGCGATCTGATGGTGCTGCCGCTTCGGACAGATATTGCCTATTCTGGCGCGGGAGGAAAGCTTACGCAGGCCGGGGTTGAGGCAATCCAAGGGCAATTCAACGCGCAAGCAGCAACTAGCGCGGCAACTGCCGCACAGGTGGCCACGAATACGGCGGACATCACGACGCTTCAGGCCGCCAGTGACCTGTTTTACCGTTCGGACGCGGCGCTGGCTGGGGCAAACGTCACCACCGCGCAGGACGTGTTTGCGGAAGATGTGACGCTCACCGCCAGCACTGTCTATGAATACGAGTTGGCCTATTCGCTTGTGAAGACTGCCGGTGCAACTGGGCATAACGTGCGAGTTTTCTTCGGCGGGACGGCGACGTTCAACAATGCGTATCGGTCGCTTCTGGGGACTTCGGCAGTCGGCGCTGGTGTCTCCCTTACCGGGGTCATCGGTGCCTTGGGCTACACGGCAACCATGTCGGACAACGTGAACATTAGCGGCACCCTGTCAAACGCCAACAGCATGGTTCACTTGGTCGAGCGCGGAACCTTCTC
>Ga0075154_10003442_pt1 | contig 9994 bp, 5 predicted proteins | sample JI71714BDNA_FD_70965 | JGI IMG/M metagenome (GOLD analysis project Ga0075154, IMG submission 70965) | Wastewater effluent complex algal communities from Wisconsin, to seasonally profile nutrient transformation and Carbon sequestration -... | ecosystem: Engineered > WWTP > Effluent > Algae...
ACAAAATAAAAAAGAGCCTACTTTGGCCCATTTCGTTAAATGGAGTAAGCTCCCGACCGAACGACTCGGAGAGACAAAGCTAGGATTTTTTTTTGGATTGTTTGATGTTGGGATAAGTTTTTATGGTGCCAATTATGAAAATTGGGAGAAATTTATTTATTTTTATTCTTAACGTTCAAAAACAACAAAAACATGAACAAATTAAAATTTTTAATAGCAGCATTTGCTATCACAGTATCAGTATTGGGGATTTATTCTTGTGCAAAGGAATCAAATATTCAAAATGCAGAAGTTATTGACCAAAATGTAGAAACACGAGCGGGTAATGGAGATTGTTTTGATGATTTAAATCCATTTATTGATTGTACGGAGACTCCAGAAGATGTATATAGTATTACTTTACCACAATATCCAAATTGTGAGTTTATTGTAAAACTTCCGACGATAAAATGTTTTTCTGGGATAGGTGGTTCTACTTTTACTTTAGGAACAATAATATCATATACAACAAGTTGCCCTGGAGTCAACCAATATTACGAGGATTACTTAATCGCTTCTAGCAACAATACGTTAACAGTATTTCTTAATGATATTGCTGCACAATTGTATCAAGCAATCACCAATCAGTTAACTAACAATCAGGCACAGATTAATTCTAATAGTATTACTTTTAACTACTATATTTCATCTTGCTCAAGGTCCTGCTTAGTTGAGCTTCCTAAAGGAGATTTTTCAGCTTTAGTTCTCACGAACTCTAAATGTGGCTCTCTCTGCTGTAAGCGTACGACTGAATGGGTCAAAGTTAATGGAGTATGGACAGAGATAAATACTACATTAGATTTAGTAGAAGACCTAAATTGTGGTACTCCTCAAGAAAATTGCCCATCAAGGACAATAAGTTCTACCAGTTGCTATAATACTTGTGACATAGCTTCTTCATTTTAGTATTAAAAAATAAGTTGCTTGACTTTATCAATCGTATTAAAGTCAAGCAGCTTTAAATATTGTACCAAAAAAAAATAATTCAATCATGAAAAATAAAATTGTAGCAGTATTAATCTTCTGTGGATTTTTGATAAAAACCTATGGTCAAGACACCATACCATTTATAAATTTTATAGACCCAAAACCTGAGTGGAAAGTGGCTACATATGATCCTACCTTTGTCAAAGACCCTCTGGGTTACTTTGAAAATGGATATGAAGGCAAGTTTTCAGTAGGAATCAAACCATACAGAGATAAAATACTGATTATGGAAAATACCCTTGGGCAGGCATTGTACCAAAGTAATATTGGCCTGCTATTGACAATGGTCCATCAGTCCGACGGAAAAATAGAGTGGATACATGCCTGGACTGAAAATACAGGCCTTACCCATCGAGAAATGTACGGACTCTTCAATTTTGAAATGAATGATATGGATGATAGTATTACTTTAGGTTCTTGTCGTGATACAGCCAGTCTTAATATTAATAGTTCTGTAGGTCGTACATTTTTATGCAAACCTTCAATAAGGACAATCAATCTGTTAACAGGTGACTTTATTAGTCAATTTAACAATGAAGAAAGTGATTATTTAGCATTTTCAGAAGATGGTTCAAGAGTGGTAATAAATAGCAAAAAAGAACCATATTTTGTAACTCATAAAGTATCCACTTTTGATACTGCTTTTGTTAATAATGTCTATATCCAGCCTTTGAATGACACTGCCGGGTATGATTTGGATCTCACATATGTGATTTCTGATACTTCTACCATTCCTTATCAAATTCCTACAAGAAACTTTACCCCTATCATATCAGATATAGACAAAAACACCTTAGTTGTTTTCATGGGCGATAATCATATTAATGACAAGGTTAACTCACCAAAGAGATTGACCATGTATATTGTAGATATATCTGACAAGTCCAATATTAAAATCATAACAAAGAGAAATATAGAAGAATTACTTACCTTTCCACAGAGTGATGGAAGAATGTCATTTTCAAGAACCAACAATGCTTTTATTTTTGGGTATACATTACGTGATGATGACAATAAAATCTTTTATTATTTTAATTTGTTTGACAACAAAGGTAACCACATAAAAAAAGTGGATCCTTTTGAAATGGGAAATAGAAGATATTTTAATACCTACAGTGTAGGCGATTATAATGATGAGTATTATTTTACTAGTATTTATTATAAAACATCTTTAAAATTTGGAGTAGATCTATTCAAAATAAACTTAAAAAGTGGTGTTTTATCTTTGGTTAAAGAACTTCAATTTGAAGAAGATTCTAAAAAACAAGTAAGGTGTTTGTTTAATAACTATATGGATAAGCAAGGGAATATTTATATTGGTTTTCAACTTACATACCAAAACCCACCAGACCTCAGAAATTACAACCAATATTATAAATTTTCGGCAAAGTCATTAGGTATCGAAACAAATGTTATTGAGTTAAAAAATGTTTCTATAAATTTATATCCCAATCCAACCGAACAAATACTCAATATTAATTTTGATAACATGATTTCACAGGGTAAAATCATCATAGAAAATATAAATGGTCAAATTGTGTATGAAGATTTTATTAGTTTTGAAGATGCTAAACAAATTTCTGTTTTAAATCTTACTAAAGGATTATACATAGTAAAAGTTCATATTGGTGGCCAGCAAAAATATATATCTAAATTTGTAAAAGTATAAACATATATTTAAAAGCTCCTCATGGAAATTGTACATAGTATATTACACTCGCATTAAATTTTTATTTTTGTACACCAATCTGCAATCCTACCCTCTTTTCTAATTTCATTATATTATCATATTTTACTTATGTCAAAATATTATTATTTGTAGGTAAGAATTATTTGTGTTAAAAATTTACCTTATATAAAACAAAAAAAGGATCCCCAAACATTTGGGAATCCTTTTTTCTGTGTTTTATGAAGTTGTTAAACTCTGATTAATTCTGCTTGAGTCTTTCCAGTACGCCACCATTATCGATCACTACTTCTGATGTTTTGAATCCCCTGTTGGATGCGGCTATCTGAGCTTTTTTGGCTTCTTCCAGACTGTTGTATCCAGCCAGGATAAAAATGATCCAGTCCCCTTTGGTCCACTGCTCTATTCTACCCAGATCTTTTACTTTATTGATATCAAACCAAATCGGGTCTTCATATGATGCCAATCTGACTTTGTATTTGTTGCCCGATTTATATTCTTTGGCTACTTCCGGATTTTTGGTATTGAAGTTGCCTTGATCAGAAAAACTGTTTTCATCTTTACTGGATAGGATGAGTTCCATTTTTGCCGTATTGAGTATTTCAAAAGCAATAAAAGCATCTTTGTATCCATTGGCTCTGACTTTGGTGAGAATATCTTCTGCCTCGCTTCTATCTGTAAAATACCCAAGTCTTACTTTGATGCTATTGTTATTGAACATTTTATAGATGTTGCCATATTTCAATAGTGGTTTGAACTTGGCAAAGTTTGGTTTAGAAGCCGACATAGATGCCAATTGGATGAAAAAGACTTCTGTATTAGGAATGATTTCATCCATGGCGATTCTGTGAGCTCCCGCTAGTGACATTTCAGCCATGGCATTGGTACCTACTTTGTTGGCATCAAATTTGGGAAGCTCAAAAGCAAGTTTGTTTTCTGATGATGCTCTGAGTGATACTGTAGTCGCTTCAGACTCCATTTTCACCGTATTTTTTTGCGTTTCAGCAGCCAGGATTTCAAGTGATACTGCTTCAGGTGCATCTGCTAATATTTCTATTTCTTTATCAGCACTCAATATTTCTGTTTTGTAGATATCATTGGCTCCTCTTCCACCCAGGCGATTTGATGTAAAATACAATGCACCATTTTGGTTTACATATGGAAAGTAGTCATCATCGGGAGAGTTGATCCCATTGCCTGCATTGATAGGTGTAGACCAGTCTCCCATGGTTACTGTAGAGGTGAAAATATCAAATCCTCCTAAACCTGTCTGAAAGTCAGATGCAAAATAGAGTTTATCTTCGTGCAAATATGGTGTCACCTCATCAGCTTCCGTATTGATAGCTGGTCCTAAATTTTTAGGTAGTGACCATTTGTCATTGTTCCAGTAAGACACATAGATGTCATATCCACCAAATCCACCTGCACGATTAGATGAAAAATACAGTGCTGTGCCATCAAAAGCAAGATGAACCGAGTTGATAGATGAGTTCACCTCATTAAACTCAAAAGGTTTGGCAGAAGTGATTTCACCTTTTTCATTGACATCAGCTATATACAGAACAGATTTATTGGATTTTAATAAATTGAATTCATTGCCTATTTTTCCTTCTAGCAAGGCACATTTCAAGCCATTTTCCGCAAAACTTAGTGGACCCACATGGTTTATCTTACCTTGGATACCTTTTAGGTAGCTGATTCTGTTTTTAGTGGTCTGATATATAAATGATTTATGTCCAGTACTATTATTGTTTTCGCTCCATTCTCTTTCTGTTTCTGTCATCAAGATATCTTCTCTAAATGAGCTGAACACCGGACTATTTTTATACATGGTCAAGCCAAATTCCGATGCAGAACTATTTGTAGGCATGACGATGACATCGTGCGATGCTTTTTTGGACATCTCATTTTTTGCAAAAGCCAAACCATCTAGATAAAGTTTTTCAGATGATGATTGATTTAATTTTCCAAATACAGACAACGCTTCATCATATCTCATCTGACGCTTGAGCATCAATCCATAATTTTTATGAAAGGAATCGAACTTATGATCTGTGGGCAACATTTTGTAGTATCGTTCCGCTGTTGCAAAGTCTCCATTTTCGTAAAGTAAATTTGCTAGATTGCCTGCCGAGACCAGATCAGATGGAGATTCGGAAAGATAATTCTTATAACTTATGATGGCGTTTTTTGTATCACCAGATTCCAGCTGAATTTCCGCTTTTCTCAGCATTTTTTGTGCTGAAACATCAGCAACCATCACTACTAAAAATAGTGAAAAAATAAATTGTATTTTGCTTATCATGACCTTATAAAATTAATAACAAACATATTAAAGATACAAATATAGTAATATTACCTGCTAACAAACAAATAATATATGTAAAAAAATTGTAATTTATAAAAAAAATAACAAAAAACCAACTTTTTTGTTCTCTGTACGACAGTTTTACACTATTTTCTCCATCAATTCGAAGTATTTTATTTACATTTGTTTATAATTTTGATCTATGTATTGTCGACTGTTTTCATATGCTCTTTTGTTTATTTTTTCCTCTCTGCACAGCCAATCTTTAAAGCCTGCTTTTACAGAAAATGTCGATATGCAATGGATCGTCAGATTAGATGATCATACATCCATTGATATCTTAAAAAGTAAAATACCTGCATCTGCATTGCGACATGTTGCGTTTAAACAATTGATGCACGAACCACTCCAATTGTGGCTTATAGAAGTTCCTTTGGATCATCAATCTGAAGTGGTCCATGGCATAAAAGATTTTAGGGGTACCCAATCCATACACAAAAATAGAATCATATCTTCTAGGAAAACTCCTGATGATCCCCGACTTAGCCAACAATGGCAGTATAACAATGATGGGCTCAATGGTGGTGTGGCAGGAGCGGATATGGAAATGTACAAAGCCTGGAATTTTACCACTGGTGGAGTTTCTATTTCTGGAGATACCATAGTAGTGTGTGTCATAGATGATGGTATCAATGGAAACCACCCGGATATGAAAGAAAATATGTGGGTCAATCACATGGAAATACCCAATAATGGTATCGATGATGATGCCAATGGATATATAGACGATTATAGAGGATGGAATATTGCGACCAGCAATGATGATGTATGGAGTGGTGGTGGTCATGGAACTCCCGTAGCAGGTATCATCGGAGCAAAGGGAAATAATGGTTTGGGAGTGTCTGGAGTAAATTGGAATATAAAACTAATGGCCGTAGATTATGGTAGTGCCAATGAAGCTAACGCGCTCGCGGCATACGGATATGCTTACTCCATGCGCAAATTATATAATGAGTCAAAAGGCCAAAAAGGGGCATACATTGTGGCCACTAACGCATCTTGGGGAGTGAATGATGCTAAAGCAGAAGATGCACCATTGTGGTGCGATCTGTATGATAAGCTGGGCGAATTAGGCATCATGAATGTAGCTGCAACCACCAATAATGAAACGGATGTAGATACAGATGGTGATTTGCCGACTACGTGTACTTCCGAATTTCTCATATCTGTTACCAATCTCAACAAATCTGATATCAAACAAACCGCTGGATATGGTAGAAAATCTATAGACCTTGGTGCATATGGTCATCAGGCTTATACTGTGACTAGAAGTGATTATGGCACTTTTGGTGGGACATCCGGGGCAACACCTCATGTCACAGGCGTGGTTGCGCTACTGTATTCAATACCATGTGAAGTTTTTGACTCCATAGTCAAGAGCAATCCATCAGGGGCTGCGCTGATTGTGAAAGATATGATACTTCATGGTACCGAAAACATCAATAGCTTGGAAGGCATCACCACCACCAATGGAAAATTAAATGCTTTCAGATCAGTGTCTAACCTAAGTACACTTTGTATGAAAAATGCTCCTCCCGCAGGTATCATTATAGATGCCGATGATGAAAAAGTAAAAATTTCTTGGATTCGTGGTGATGAAGCATCAGTGAAGATTAGGTATAGGAAATTGGATGCTTTAGATTGGATCATTTTGGATTCCTTTGCCAACGGTGATACTATTGGTGGCCTGGATTTTTGTACTGAGTATGAAGTACAGATAGGCAGCAAGTTAGGTTTATTGCCTTCAGAATTTAGTTATTCTAAATTTTTTACCACTGCGGGTTGTTGTACATTGCCCCAGATTCGAAATATTGTAACTACGGATGAGATCATTAGCTTTGATTGGTTTACTAGCGCCGATGCCACATTGAATATTACATATCGACCTTTTGAAAGTGTAGACACATTATCTGTTTTTACGACAGGAATATTCACTCTTGATTCTTTAGCTAAATGCAAAGCGTATGTTTTTAATGTGCAAGCTCAGTGTACAAAATATGGAAATGAATCACCAGTGTCAGGAGATATCATCATTTCTACTTCTTGCGACCAATGTACTGCTCTAAATTATTGTGATTTGATCGTAGATAATAAAGAAGAATGGATTGAATCAGTTGGTATAGATGGTGATGAGTTTGTGTCTCAACAGGGTGCAGGCGGTTATAATAGTTTTGCGGGGGCCAAGGAATATGTTTTAAAGGCTGATAGTATTTACAATATTACATTGACTCCAGGGTACAAGGGGACAGCTTATAGCGAGTATTTTTACGTATTTATTGATTACAATCAGGATGGTATTTGGACTGCTGATGAACGCATATTTTATACTCCTGAAGGCGTCAGAGAATCTGTAACAGGTCAATTTGAAGTTCCTAATGATAGTAAGTTGGGTTATACCCGAATGCGCGTTATGATGTCTTATGATACCTTATCTGGAGCATGTGATCAGACAAAATTAGAATTTGGAGAAGTGGAAGATTTTTGTGTACAAATTATAGCTCCCAATTGTATCTTTGACAATACTTTAAAGTCCGTTGCCAGTTTAAATTCTTTGAAATTTTATGTGGAAAGTCCTCTACAACCGCAGGACAGTATTCAATTGTATTATCGGGAAGTGGGTAGTTCGGAATATTTGATATCTACATTTAGAGATACATTGATCATAAATGAATTAAAGAAATGTACTGAATATGAATACTATATAGAAGCAAACTGTAGTGATGCAAGTAAGTTTGTTTCTGATGTAAAAAAAGCTAAAACTTTGTGTATAGATAATACTGAAAATATCTTTACAAATATCAAGGTATTTCCAAATCCTACGTGGGGAGATCTCTTAATTAGCTTAGATGGAAAGGGAAAGGTAAACACCAACGACATCATCATAAAAGACTTGGTAGGTAAGATTTATTTTCCGGCTATCCGATCCATAGATGAAAATGGGGTACACATTGATTTACAAAACCTGCCGTCAGGAGTCTATTTGATGCATTATGATCGTCAAATTGAATATAAACATCACGCTATAAAAATAGTGAAACTTTAGTGGTTCTTTAGGTGTTTGCTTTAATTTTGACAGAGCTAAAAATTTGTAAGATTTCATTTTTCATCATCATAAATACAAATGATAAGAATAGGATGATGATGCCACAATTGATGAAAAAATGGGCTCTAAAAAAGTAAAAAGATATCAAAGATAATATCATTCCTACGGTGATAAAAGATCCAATTTTGGTGTACTCGTAAGGGACAGGATATACCTTTTGACCCCAAAACCAGGAGATAAATGCCATGGAAAAATAAGTGATCAGCGTAGCAATTGCTGCACCGTAAATACCTAAAGTGGGAATAAATACAAATAAACTTACGATGGTCATTAAGGCTCCGAAAATACTTAAATACATACCGTAACGTGTTCTATCAGTAAGTTTATACCATATGGAAAGATTCATGTAGATACCCGAAAATAGATTGGCCAATAGAATAATAGGTACGATATAAAGGCCTTCCAAATAAGCACTTTGTTTGATAAAAATAGAAGCTAATAAATCCATAAATCCCACCACAAAGAGCATGAAAATGGCTCCAAATAGTACAAACCACGTCATGATTTTGCTGTACTTTTCTTTTGCGTCATCATTTTTGGCCTGATTAAAGAAGAAGGGTTCGGCGCCCATTCTGAAAGCCGTGATATACAATGTCATAAACACTCCTAGTTTATAGCAGGCAGCATAGATACCGTTGGCATTGGCATCTATAATTGTGGGGATCATGAGTTTATCTGCGTTTTCATTGATAATATAAGCAAACCCTCCGATCATAATGGGCAGCCCATAACCAAGAAGTTTCTGGATCATTTCTTTGTTCCACTGCCAATTTATATTGAATAATTCTGGTATTAAACATAAAAAAGTAAACAGGCTAGCAGCTAAGTTGGCTACAAACAAGTGGATGATATCAGGCTTGAAGTCTTCATGAAAGCCAAAATGGGTAATCCATAAGCTTTTACTAGATATCAGATGGGGAACGTACAACAACAAAAAAGCTGTGATCAGGAATAGAAATAGAATGTTAGCCATTTTCAAAATAAAAAACTTAATAGACTTACCTGACACTCTAAGCAAGGCAAAAGGAATGACTACTATAGTGTCTAAAAATGTAACACCCAAAAGGATTTTGAGAAATAGGGAATCTCCCAGGCTCAAAATGGAAGTAAAATAGGAAGAAAACACCAGGCCAGAAATTAGAAAGATGCAACTGCTGATTAAAATGATGATAAAAGATGATGAAATGACTTTACTTTTATCTTCTTCCGAGGTATAAAACCTAAAAAAGGCTGTTTCTAAACCAAGTGTTAAAATGACATTGATAAAAGCTGCATAAACATACCAAGTGGTTTGACGTGAAAACTGCTCAGGAGATAAGACAGATGTGACTACAGGCATCAAGGCAAAATTGATCAACCGAGGCATCACAGATGCCAAACCATATATAACAGTATCTTTAAAAAACCTTTTTAATGAGCTCACGTTGTGCTTTTAGTTCCATATTTAAACCGACAAAAGTGCAAAATATTGCTGTTTTTAAACAATAAAATCAGTGTAATATTCTTTTTTTAATAATTATTAGTAATTTTTTATCATTATGTGAATGTTTTTTCAAAAAAGTTAAAATAAATCATTAACTTTACCTTTTAATAAATTTTAGAAAATATGAGTTTTTTAAGTTCTCTAAAAAAATTGTTTTTTACTACGGAATCGGTCGCTAAGTCTGCTGTGGATAAAGCTGTGGATTATACCAAAGAAAAAGCAGGTGACTTGGTGGAAGTAGCCAAAGAAACAGCAACTGATATTGGAGAGAAGACTTCAGGACTCAGAGAGGCAGTGATCGAAAAAGCAAATGTTGCTATAGAGAAA